>Ga0187886_1000071_pt1 | contig 146417 bp, 132 predicted proteins | sample June2016WEW_20_1_FD_133001 | JGI IMG/M metagenome (GOLD analysis project Ga0187886, IMG submission 133001) | Peatland microbial communities from SPRUCE experiment site at the Marcell Experimental Forest, Minnesota, USA - June2016WEW_20_150 | ecosystem: Environmental > Terrestrial > Soil >...
AGGTCCTTCATCTCCGGATTCATGGCGATCACCCCGTTGGGAATAGCCAGGACGTAGTTCAGAAGCCCGCGCTGGCAGTCCGCAGTCAGGGCGAAGGCCTTGGTCTCCTCGCTCCGCTCGAAGGAGGACTTGGCTTCCGTCTCGACGGCCTTATACTCGATGGCGATCCTTTCGAACGATCTCTTAAACGCGGATGAGAGGGCCTTCAGTTGGCCCGGAGCGCAGGCCAGGCTCGCCCAAGCCTCACGCGGGATGGCGTTCCGCTTGTTCCCGCCCTCCATGCTGATGAGCTCGAAACGGATCGAGTCCTGAGCCTCCCGGAGCATCCGGGCGAGGATCTTGATGGCATTCGCCCGCCCCTGGTTGATCTCGAGCCCCGAATGACCTCCCCTCAAGCCGTAGATTTTTAGCCGGAAGATGTTCTTGGAGGCTGTTTTTTTCCGGACGACGGGGGAGGCGATCTCCGAGTCTGCGCCGCCCGCGCAGCCGATGGTGAAGATCCCCTCCTCCTCGCTGTCCAGGTTGATGAGTCGGGTCCCCTTGAGAGAGCCTTTCTGGATCTTGTTCGCGCCCGTCAGCCCGGTTTCCTCGTCGACGGTGAACAGGAACTCGAGGGGTCCGTGGACGAGGGAAGCATCTTCCATGACCGCCAGGCAGGCCGAGACGCCGATCCCGTTGTCGGCGCCGAGCGTCGTGCCCTTGGCCTGGACCCATTCGCCTTTGATCTCCGCCTGGATCGGGTCCTTGCAGAAGTCGTGGACCACGTCGGAATTTTTCTCGCAAACCATGTCCAGGTGTCCTTGGAGGATGACGCCGGGGGCGCCCTCGTGGCCCGGGGTCGCGGGCTTGCTGACGAGGACATTCCCGACCCGTTCCCGCTGGGCGGCCAGCTTGAGGCCCTGGGCGACCGAAAGGACGTAATCGCCAAATGCCTTTTCATCCCCGGAACAGTGGGGGATGGTCAGGATCTTGGCGAAGTGCTTCCAGAGGTGGGAGGGCTGGAGTTCGGTCAAAGAGGATGGCATGTCACATCTCCTTTTGAAAACGTCTCAATCTGTTATGATGCCATAAAAATCGGATGGATACAAGGGGAAGAACCGCGTATAATGGGGCGTAATCTTCCATGAAAAAAGCCGGCTGCGCGCTCGTTTTCGCCCTCTTCGCGGTCTTGGCGGGGCCGGCCTTCTGTGCCGGCAGCATCAGGATTCTGACGAGCATTTTTCCCTTGAGGGAATTCGCCGCTGCGGTCGTCGGCGAGAGGGGAGAGGCTTCGCTCCTCCTTCCTCCCGGGGCCGGGGTCCATACCTGGCAGCCTCGCCCAAGCGACATTCTGAGGCTGGCCGCCTCGGACCTGTTCATCTCCGTAGGGTCGGGGCTAGAGCCCTGGCTCCCCGCCATTGTCAAGACCGTCCCCGGCGGAAAGCTCCATCTCCTCGAGGTCAGCCGCGGTCTGGCCCTTCTCCCAGCCATGGCCGACCAGCCGGAGCCGGCCGGAGCCGGGCACGATCATGGTCCCCTCGACCCTCATATCTGGCTCGATTTCGGGCTGGACGCCTCGGTCATCGACCGGATCGTCGAAGCCCTCTCTGCGATCGATCCCGCCGGCGCCGGATATTTCCGTCAGAACGGGGAATCCTATAAGGTCCGGCTCCGCGAGCTCGACTCCCGCTTCCGGGAGGCCCTCAAGAACTGCGCCGGAAGGCAGATGGTCGTCGCCGGGCATGCCGCCTTCGGCTATCTGGCCAAAAATTACGGACTCGTGCAGACGGCCCTTTACGGACTGAGCCCGGATTCCCAGCCCCGGCCCAAGCAGATGATGAAAGTCGTCGACCTTTGCCGCCGGGAAAATATCCGGACGATATTTTTCGAGGCCTCGGTCCCGCCCGACTTAGCCCGGACGCTCGCCGCCGAGATCCACGGCCGGATCCTCGTCCTCCACGCGGGGCATAATCTGACGAGGGAACAGGTGATGAAAGGCGTCAGCTTCTTTGATATCATGGAGGAAAACCTGAGGAGCCTCCGGGAAGGCCTGGGTTGCCGGTGAGGCCATGGACCTGATCAAAGCGAGCCATATCACCTTCGCCTATGATAAGACCCCCGTTCTTCTGGACGTCAGCCTGTCCATCCGGGCCGGGGATTTCCTGGCCATCATCGGGCCGAACGGGTCGGGCAAGACGACCCTCATCAAAATTCTGCTGGGGCTTCTGCGGCCGTCGGCGGGCCGCGTCGAGATCATGGGCAAGCCGCTCGACGAGTTCACGGAGTGGCGGACGATCGGCTACGTCCCCCAAAAAGCCACCCATTTCGACCCGTTCTTCCCGGCTTCGGTCGAGGAGGTCGTCGGGATGGCCCTTCTTTCGAACAGGCAGATTCTCGGCCCCGTCCGCACCCGCCGCTCGGAACGCATCGTCCGGGCCCTGCGCGAGGTCGGCCTGGAGCCTTTCAGGGACTGGCAGGTCGGCCGGCTCTCCGGCGGCCAGCAGCAGCGCGTTTTCATTGCCCGGGCCCTGGTGACGGGTCCGCGCATCCTTTTCCTCGACGAGCCGACGACAGGTGTCGACGCCGCGACCCAGGGCTATTTTTACGATCTGCTCGACCATCTCAACAAGGACGAGGGGATCACCATCGTCCTCGTCACCCACGATATCGGGATCGTCAACAAGCACGTGACCCAGGTGGCCTGCCTGAACCAGAGGATGGTCTACCACGGGAGCCACGAAGAGTTCTGCCGTTCCGAGGTCTTCCGGGATATGGTCACCCGAGGAGACCACCTGATCTCCCACGAGCACTGAGGGACGGATGGGGATGGCCGCACTCCTTCACTACGGTTTCCTCCAGAGGGCCGTCCTCGCCGGTGTCTTCATCGCCGTGGCCTGCGCCGTGCTGGGCGTTTTCCTCGTCCTGAGGAAGGACGCGATGATCGGCCACGGCCTGTCGCACATCGCCTTCGCCGGCGTGGCCCTCGGCCTTTTCCTGAACGTCCTTCCCCTGGTGGCGGCCCTGGCGGTCTCTGTCGTGGCGGCCCTCGGCATCCTGCGGCTCAAGGATAAAGCCGGCCTCCACGGAGACACGGCCATCGGGATCTTTTCGAGCCTCGGGCTGGCCATCGGCATCCTCCTTGCGACCCTCGCCGGTAGCTTCAACGTCGACCTCATGGCCTACCTGTTCGGCGACGTCCTGGCCATCGAGCCCCTCGAGGTCTGGCTGTCTGTGGGCTTGGCCGCGGCGGTCCTCGTGGCCGTGGCTCTGAATTATGCCAAGCTGCTGTTTATGACCTTCGACCGGGAGTCGGCGCGCGTCTCGGGGGTGAAGATCGGCCGCCTCGACGCCCTCCTGATGGCCCTCACCGCGGTCACGATCGTCCTGGGAATGAAGGTTGCGGGGATCCTTCTCGTAGCGGCCCTCATCGTCATCCCGGCGGCGGCGGGCCTTCAACTGGCCTCGAACTTCCGGATGGCGATCGTGCTCGCGGCCGGCGTCGCGATATTGTCCGTGGTGGCTGGCCTGGCGGTCGCCCTCGAACTGGACATCCCGGCCTCGGCGGCCATCGTCATCTTCTGTTTTCTCGTCTTCGCGGCCTTCTCTTTGGTCAAGAAAAAAAGGTTTTTCCACGGCCGGTAGACGGACCGGCCCGCGGCCGCCCGGGAGTCGGGGTCAGGCCTTCGGCCTTTCGAGCTCCCGCTCGATGACCTTCCTGATCACCCGGACTGTCCGGTCCATCTCCGCTTTCAGCCCGTCTGCCTGCCGCCGGACCCGGGCCCTGAACTTTTCGTCACGGATGGTCGGAAGGTTGATCAGGATGTTGAGGTAGGCCCCCTCTCCGGCCGCGGCTGCGATCAGGCCGCCCACCCCGGCGTCGCTGAGGGAGTTCCTGTAACCGTTCGAGGCCGCCAGCCCCGCCAGATGGACGGCCTCCCCGCACCTCTCCATGACTTCCAAGGGGACCAGGGTCGCTTCCTTAGTGGCCTCTTCGAGGGCCTTTTCTTTTTCCAGAGCCTGCTCGGGCGTTGTTTTCGGGAGCCCGAGGGCCTCCATGACCTTGTTGAAGGCCAGGGTATCCCGGTCCACCGCTCTGAGGAGGTCGTCCTTGACGGCCTGGGCCCGGACCGCGACGGATCTCATCTCGGTCTCGGCCCCTTCGTATCCTTTCTTGCCTACAGTCAGGTTCGAGACCATCGAAGACAAGGCCGCCGAAAGCGCCCCGCAGAGGGCGGCGACGCTCCCTCCGCCGGGGGTCGGTGAATCCATGGAGAGCTCATCGACGAATTCCCGGAGGCTCATCGAGATAAGACGCCGGCCGGAATCCTTGAACTGGTTCTCGATGATCTTTTTGTCCGGGTCGAAGGGGGCCACGTCGCTGAGCCCCAGCGAGATGACGGCGGTCCGGACGAGTTCCTCTTCGGGGACCCCGGCGCTCTTGCCCTGCTTTTCAAGATAGTAGCGCCCCGCCATGAGGAGGGCTTCTTTCGGGATGAGGCCGACCAATTCGCTGCCCGTCACCCGGAGCCCCAGCTTCGCCGCCAGCCTTGAAGCCTCGTCGAAGACCAGGTGGGGCGGGGAGATCCTGTAATTCGTGAAATTGACCGAGATCTGGGCCCGGCCATAATCCTCGATGTACCAGCCGACGGCCTTGACCTCCTTGAACTTGCCCGGGATCTTGGCCGGATTTCCTTTGGCATCCTTGACGATATCGCCGTTCCTGTCCCTCTTGGCCCGGCCGCTCTCCCGCAAGCTCAGGGCAATCTCGTTGGCCAGTTTCCGGTCGCGGGTGTTCAGGTTGATATTGTAGGCAATGAGGAATTCCCTCGCCCCGATCACGGTGGCTCCGGACTTGGCGTTGAAGACGGGGGCGCCGTAGTCGGGGGCCCAGGCCGGGTCGTTGAGTTTTTCGGGCAGGCCTTCGTATTCGCCGGCCCTGACCGTGGCCAAGTTCCTCCGTTCGGGCTTCTGGGCGGCCGCTTCGTAGAGATAGACCGGGATCCCGAGCTCTTGGGCCACACGGGCGCCCAGCTCCTGGGCCAGGCGGACGCAATCCTCCATGGTCACGCCAGAAACCGGGACAAAGGGACAGACATCGGTGGCCCCGATCCGGCTGTGGGCCCCCTTGTGGGCCCGCATGTCGATGACTTCCGCGGCCTTGGCGATGGCCCGGAAAGCCGCTTCCCGGACGGCCTCCGGAGGCCCGATGAACGTCACGACCGTCCGGTTGGTCGATTCGCCGGGGTCCACGTCCAGGAGTCGGACCTCCGGGACGGCTTCAATCTCGCGGACGATGACCTGAATCTTTTCCCTGTCCCGGCCTTCGCTGAAATTCGGGACGCATTCGACAAGCTTCATTTTTCCACTCCTTGGCGAAGGATCGTTTTGAAAGCGCCCGTGCTGTCATAGATCTCGACGGCATCGAAATCCTTGAGGGCCGCGCCGGCCCATTCCATTTTTCCCACGATGACGACAACGGGGGTCATGGGGAGATACTTCTGGGCGGCTTCGATGACCTTCTCCGCGTTGACCAGCATGAGGTTGTCCGAAGCCCGGTTCCAGTGGCCGGCGTCCAACCCCAGAGCGACGACCCAGGCCAGCCGGTCGGCATAGCGGTCCGGGGATTCGAACTTCAGCGGGAGCTGCCCGACAAGGAACGATTTAGCCTCTTCGATCTCGGCGGGGACGACCTTCTCCGACGAGAAGGCCTTGAATTCCTTGATGATCTCCTGGACGGCGGCATGGATCATTTCGGGAGCGACCCTGGCCTTGGCCCAAAAAACCCCGCAAGCCCGGAAGAATTCAGCCTCGCTGAAGGCGGCATAGGCGAACCCTTTCGATTCCCTGAGGCTCATGAAAAGACGGCTGTTCATCGTCCCGCCCAGGGCCTGGTTGAGGACGAGGAAAGGATAATAATCCGATGCCGACGGCGGCATGACCAGGTTCCCCACGAAGATCACGGCGTCTTCCGAGCCCGGGTGGTCGAGGAAACAGACTCTCTCTTTGGTATTGGGCGTCGGGGCGGGAGGAGCGGCGGGCCTGTCGATAAGCCGGCGGGGCCAGGCGGCGAATCGTTGGCCGATCTTCCGGGCGATCGCGGGGCCGTCGACGTCTCCCGCGACAACGAAGACCGTGTTGTTGGGAGCGTAGAACCTGTTGTAGAAAGCATGGGCGTCTTTCAAGGTGACATACTTGAGCACATCCTCGCCCCAGGTCGCCGTCTGGTAGGGGTTGTTCTCGAAAAGGATCCGCAGGAGGTGGCGGTGCCCCACGAATTCGGGATTCTTATTACGGTCCTGGAGTTCGTAGAAAAAGGTCCTCCGGGTGGACGCAAACTCCAGGTCTCTGAATTCCGGCTCCAGGACCATCAGCCTCAGGGTGTCCAGTGCTCTGTCCAGGTACTCCGCGAGGACCTGAAGGGTCAGGACGGTATAATCCATGGAGACCGTCACCGAGAGATCACCGCCGATGGACTCGACTATGTTCTCCATGTCATCTGCCGACAGCTCTTTCGTGCCGCGATCCATCATCCGGGCCGCAAGCGTCGCCGTGTACGGAAGGTCCCGGGGCGAGTCGCTCTCGCCGGCCCGGATCACGACCTGAAGCGTGAGGAGAGGAGAGCCGGGCTGGGGAGTGACGGCTACGGTCAGGCCGTTGGCCATCGGGATCGATTGGATCTCGGGGAGCTTGAGTTCGCGGAAGGAGTCAGGGATCGGCGGCGTCCGCCGGAACCTTCCCTGGGCGGCGGCGGGGACCGTCAGACTGCCGACCAGAGCGGCCGCGAGCGCGATGACCGCGACGATCGGGAAAGGCCGGGACTGTGGTCTCATCTGATCCTTATGTTCAGGACGACTTTGTTGCCCGGGACAAAAAGCCTGTTCACGAGGAGGTTCAGGCTTTGGGAGCTGACCTTCATGTATTTCTCGAGCTCGGACGGAAGGGCCTGGAGGGGGATTTCGGCGAAAGCGGCATCGGCGAGATACAGGGCCCTGTCCAGGCCGGTCGAAAGCCTCTGGAGATAGTCCAATTTGAAAAGGCGCCGGGCCTTGTTGAGCTCATCCTCGGAGACGAGTCCGACCTTGAGTTTCTCGAACTCCGAGAGCAGCGCCTTCTGACAGCGCTCGGCCATGACATCGGTAGTGTTGAGGGCGAAAATCTTCAGGGCCAGGACCCCCCGGCGATTTTCGAGACCTCCCCAGAAGTAATAGGCCGTCAGATCCCTTTTCATGATCCGCGTGTACAGCCGGGACGTCCGGCCGCGGAACAGCAGGTCTTCGAGGATCTTCAACGTGTAGGCGTCGCCCGTCTGGGGCGGGAAGAGCCGGTAGCCAAGGTGAAACCCCGGTGACGGAAGGGAGGCATCCTGCATCATCTGGACGACTTCCCGGGGCTGTTCAAAATTGGGCCGGGGAGGAGGGGAAACCGCGCTCCCTGGGGGGATAGGATCGAAATACTTAGTGACGAGCTCTTTTGTCCTGGCGATCTGGATGTCCCCGACGATCGTGAGCACGGCGTTGTTGGGGATATAGCAGCCGGCGTAGAAGGCTTTGATGTCGGCCTCGGTCAGGCTTTCGAGATCCCCGCCGGTGCCGATCAACGGATGGCCGTAAGGGAAGTCGGGATAAAGGGATGCGTCGAAAACCGAATAGCTCTCGAGGTAGGGCTCTGTGGCCAGGCGGCGCCGGTGTTCGGCGAGGATCTCCTCCCGCCTCTTCTCAAGGCTCCCCGCCGTGATCTGGAGCGATCTCATCCGGTCGGATTCGAGCCAGAGAGCCAGGGCCAGCTGGTTCGAGGGGAGAGTTTGATAATACACGGCTTTGTCAAGAGTCGTATCGGCGTTGACGATCCCCCCGGTCCTCTGGATGTAGCTGAGATGCTGAAGAGGGCCGATGTTCTCGGACCCTTGGAACATCAGGTTCTCCATGAGATAGGCCAGGCCGGCCTGGCCCTGTTGCTCCCGGATCGAGCCCGCCCCGTAGGCCAGGACGACAGACACCAAAGGAAGGGTTTCGTCCGCGGACAGGATGACCCGCAGGCCGTTGTTCAGCCGGTATTCTTCGATCGGGAATCTCCAGCCGGACGAGACGGCTTTCTGCGGCCAGGCGGATGGCGGCCCCGCCGCGAGGAGCAGGGTCGCGGTCAGCAGCAAGGTGGTTGCTTTGCTCATGCCTCTCTTTTGGGCCGGCGAGCCGTAAGACAGACAACAATAGCACAAACAAAAACGAAATATCAAATGGGGCGGCGGATTGAAAACCTCTCCGGATTGTGCTATTTATGGGCTGCCCGAGAGGGTCAATTCGCGCGGAGGGTCGCTGATGAGTCAAGGCGGCAAGCACCTGTTCTCGTCGGAATCCGTGACCGAAGGTCACCCGGACAAGGTCTGCGACCAGATCTCGGACGCTGTCCTGGACGACCTCGTCCGGCAGGACCCCCGGAGCCGGGTAGCCTGCGAAACCCTGACCACGACCGGGCTCGTTCTGATCGCGGGAGAGATCACGACTCTGGGCTACTGCGATTTCCAGAAGGTCGTTCGGAACAAGGTCCGGGAGATTGGTTACACCAAGGCCAACTACGGGTTCGACTACAAGACCTGCTGCGTCCTTTCCTCCATTCATGAGCAGTCGACCGACATCGCCCTCGGCGTCGATGACAAGCCCGACCACGAACAGGGTGCCGGCGACCAGGGTGTCATGTTCGGCTTCGCCTGCCGGGAGACGCCCGAGCTCATGCCCCTGCCCATCATGCTGGCCCACAAGATGGCCCGCCGGCTGGCCGATGTCCGCAGGAACAAGCTCCTGCCTTACCTCAGGCCCGATGGGAAGACCCAGGTGACGGTCGAATACGATGGAACGAAGCCCGTCCGGGTGGAGGCCGTCATCCTTGCCGCCCAGCACAACGCGTCTGTTGACATGGAGGACCTGCGCGGGGACCTCCGCGAAGCCGTCATCCGGGAGGTCATCCCGGAGGAGCTCATGGACAAGAGGTCCTGGAAGAACGTCTTCATCAACGGGACCGGCCGTTTCGAGCAGGGCGGACCCTTCGCCGACACGGGCATCACGGGACGGAAGATCATCGTCGACACCTATGGCGGCGTCGGCAGCCACGGCGGCGGCTGTTTCTCGGGCAAGGACCCGTCCAAGGTCGACCGCTCCGGCTCCTACATGGCCCGGTACATCGCCAAGAACATCGTGGCCGCCGGCATCGCGGACCGGCTGGAGATCCAGATCGCCTACTGTATCGGAATCCCGGGGCCTATCTCCGTCATGGTGGAGTCGTTCGGGACGGCGAAGATCCCGGAAGACACCATCAAGGACATGATCCGAGCCCATTTCCCGCTGACGCCCAAGGGCATGATCCGGCACCTCGACCTTCTCCGGCCAATCTTCCAGAAGACTGCCGCCTACGGCCATTTCGGCCGGACCGAAGAGGAATTCACCTGGGAAAGGACCGACAAGGCCCTCACGCTCCGGAAAGAGGCCGGGCTCTCCTGAAGGCCGCCCCCGGGGGCCTCGGCGGGACCCGTCGACCGCGAAATTCGCAAGGAGAACGAGAACATGGACTATGACGTGAAAGACATGGCCCTGGCCGCAAAGGGCCGGCTCCGGATGGAATGGGCGGAACGCTCCATGCCGGTCCTCCGTCTGATCAAAAAAAGCTTTGCCAAGGACAAGCCCCTGCGGGGGATCCGCGTCTCGGCCTGTCTCCACGTGACGAGCGAGACGGCCAACCTCATGGAGGCCCTGAAGCTTGGGGGCGCCGACGTCCGTCTCTGCGCTTCGAACCCGCTCAGCACCCAGGACGACATCCCGGCCGCCCTCGTGAAATATCACAAGATCCCGGTCTTCGCCCGGAAGGGGGAGGACCAAAAGACCTACTACCGCCATATCCTCCAGACCCTCGACCACGGCCCCACCTTGACCATGGACGACGGCGCGGACCTCGTCTCGACGATCCATTCGCGGCGCAAGGACCTTCTGCCGGGGATTCTGGGCGGGACCGAAGAGACGACGACCGGAGTCATCCGCCTCAGGAGCATGGCCAGAGCCAAGGTCCTCCGCTATCCCATCATCGCCGTCAACGATGCCCAGACCAAACACCTGTTCGACAACCGTTACGGGACGGGCCAGAGCACCCTCGACGGGATCCTCCGGGCCACCAACGTCCTGCTCGCCGGCTTGAACTTCGTGGTCGCCGGCTACGGGATGTGCGGCAAGGGCGTCGCGATGAGGGCCCGGGGGGCCGGCTCCCGCGTCATCGTAACCGAGGTCAACCCGATCCGGGCCATCGAGGCCGTGATGGACGGCTTCGAGGTCATGCCGATGGCGGAGGCCGCGAGCCGCGGCGATATTTTCCTGACGGTGACCGGCAACAAGTCCGTCGTCCGGCGCGAGCACTTCCTCCGCATGAAGGACGGGGCCATCGTCGCCAACGCCGGCCATTTCAACGTCGAGGTCGACATCCCGGCCCTGGAAAGCCTGGCGAAATCCAAGAGGCGCATCCGGGATTCCGTCGACGAATACAAGCTCCGGGACGGGCGCAGGATCCACCTCCTCGGGGAGGGACGACTGATCAACCTCGCCGCGGCGGAGGGACACCCGGCCATGGTCATGGACATGAGCTTCGCCAACCAGGCCCAGAGCGCGCTTTACCTGGCCGGCCACGGCCGACAGCTCGAGAACAAGGTTTACCCCGTGCCGGTGGAGATCGACGAGAAGATCGCGGCCCTCAAGCTGAGGTCCATGGGCTCGGCCATCGACAGGCTGACGCCCGCCCAAAAAAGGTACCTGGCCGACTGGAAAGAAGGGACCTGACGGACCGGGGGTTCCCTCAGGGATGCGGGCACTTCTTCTTGTCGATATCTTTCAGGAACTGGTCGATCCTTGTTTTCATGCCCGGGTCGGTGACCCTGGGGGAGATCCTCAGGAAAATGTCTTTCGCCTTGGCCGTTTCGCCCGTCCCCAGATAAGCGGCCCCAAGGTTGAAGCTGAACTGGAGGTCGTCGGGGACGATCTTGACCGCCCGCTCATAAGCCGCCACGGCGTCATCGGGCTTGTTCTGCTTTTCGAGAATCATCCCCATCAGGTTGTGAGCCATGGCCAGACGGGGCTTGGCCTGGAGGGCCTTCTGCACGTTCTCGTAGGCCAGATCGAGCCGGTTCTGGCCAAGATAGAGGCGGGCCAGGTTGCAGTAGGCGACCTCGCGAGTTTGATAGGTTAGGTCGGCGATGACCTTCTGGAACTCCGCCTCCGCCTTGTCCAATTGGTTAAGTTCCGAGTAAATGATCCCCAGGTTGTTGTGGGCCTCCGTGAACTCGGGATGGATCTCCAGGCAGTTCTCGTACGCTTTGGCGGACTCCACGAGGTTGCCCTTCAGGGACTGGGCGAGGCCGATAGCGTTCCAGGCCAGGTAGTACCGAGTGTCGAGGGCCAGGGCCTTGACGAAATACTTGATGGCCTCGTCGATGTTCTTGGGGTCGAGGTTGCTCTGGTTGAGGTAGACAAGCCCGAGGTTGTACTGGTACTTGGGATCCTTGGCCCTGGATTGCTGCAATTTCTGCTGGGAGGTCGCGCAGAATGTCAAGCTCACGGAGAAGAAAAGGACGATAACGCTCTTGGCTCGCATGGCATCTCTCCTTTGGCCGGAGCGGACCCCCGCTTCCGGTCCCGTCTATTCCTCCCGCAACGCCCGGGACATGAGGTCCTGAAGGGCCTTCCGGGGAGGCTTGTTCCGATAGAGGACTTGGTAGACCTGCTGGGTGATGGGCATTTCGACGCCCCGGGCCCGGGCCAGACGGCGGGCCGAGTGCGTCGTATGGACTCCCTCAGCTACCATCTTCATCCGCGACAGGATGGCCTCCAGGGATTTTCCCTTGCCCAGCTGATACCCGACATAATGGTTGCGGCTCAGCTCTCCCGTGCAGGTCAGGACGAGGTCTCCGATCCCGGCCAGCCCCGAAAAGGTCTTTTTCTGGGCGCCGAGCGCGAGGCCGATCTTGGTGATCTCGACGAGCCCCCGGGTGATGAGCGCGGCCCTCGAGTTCAGGCCGAAATCCATGGCGTCGACGATGCCCGCGGCGATGGCGATGACGTTCTTGAGGGCCCCCGCGATCTCGACGCCCGTTACGTCCGGACTCGTGTAGACACGGATCGTCAGGCTGGAGATGAGGTGCTGGACGGTTCTGGCCGTGTCGGGATCTCTTGAGGCCACGACGAGGGCCGTAGGATGCCCCGCCGCCACGTCCCGGGCGAAGCTCGGCCCCGAAAGGACGGCCAGGTGGGGCCGGGCGTGAGGCCGGAAGGTCTCTTCCATCACCTGGCTCATCCGCTTGAGCGACTTCTGGTCGATGCCCTTGGTCAGGCTGACGACGATCTGGCCATCCTCAAGGAACGGGGCGATCCTGGCGTACACGGACCGGCAGAACTGGGAAGGGACGGCGATGAAAAGGATGTCTCCGAAGAGAACGGTTTCCTTGATGTTGGTGGAAAACGTTACGGGAGTGGGGAAGGTAAAGCCTGGCAGGAACGTCCGGTTTTCACGGGTCTTGACGAGATCCCCGTAGATGTCTTCCTCCCGGACCCAGAGACGGGCCGGGATCTTGATCTGGCCGAGGTAGCGGGCGAAGGCCGACCCCCAGCTGCCGGCGCCGATGACGGAGGCTTTCATGGCGTTTTTTCTCCCAGCTTCCTCTCCGTCCCGCCGAGGAGGCGACCGATATTGTCCTTGTGCTTGAAGAGGACGAGGGCGGCGATCGCCAGGCTCCAGATGAAGGCGGACCGCGGGCCGTGGAGAAGGAGGAGGAAGAAGGGGAACGAGGCCGCGGCCAGGATCGATCCGAGCGAGATGAAGCGGGTCGCCGCTACGGTCAGGACAAAGAGGGCCAGGCTGGCGAAAAAGGGCGGCAGGGCCAGAGCGGCGTAGGCCCCCATGGATGTGGCCATTCCCTTTCCGCCCTTGAAGCCGATCGAAAACGGGAAACAGTGTCCGAACGCGGCCAGGAAGCCGAAGAAAGCGGCCAGAGCGGGGTCGTGGAAGATCCTGATCCCGAAGAAAACCGGAAGAAAGCCCTTGGCGACGTCAGCGACCACGACGGGGATGGCAAATCTCAGCCCCTTGACCCGGAGAACGTTCGTGGCCCCCGTGCTCCGGCTGCCGGACCGGCGGATGTCGCTCCGGTCCGTCGCCCGGACGAGGAGATAGCCCGTAGGGATCGATCCCAGGAGATAGGAGGCGACGGCAAAGAGGGTCTTCATGCGAATTCGAACCCCGAAACCGCCCTGTATTCGACTCCCTGGGGCTTGAGGATGCTCTCAAATAGGGTGAGCTTGCTGGCGGTCATTTCCCCAAATAAGGCCCCCCGGTATTCCCCGAGCTCGAGCAGGGCTTCCCGGATGTGGGACGGGCTCTTGACCCGGCCGAGGGTCAGATGGGGATGGAACTCCCTCTCTTCCCGCGGAAAGCCCTCCCGCTCAAGGCCGTCCTCGACCGCCTTCTGGAGGGCGAGAAGCGCCGGCGCCTCCTTGAACCCGGCCCAGATGACCCGGGGACTTTCCTCCCCCGGAAAAGTCCCCGTCCCCTGGAGGACAAGCGGAAAGCTCGGGCTCGCGGCCGCTGCCCCTCTCAGAACGCTCTCGACGGCGGGGACCCGGTCCTCTTCGATGTCGCCGAGGAATTTCAAGGTCAGGTGCATCCCCTGGGAACTGACCCAGCGGATGTCCGCACCCGTTCGCTTGAGCTTCAGGATGAGGTTCTGGAGCGACCGCTTGAGCTCCGGGTCGAGGTCGATGGCGATGAATGTCCTCATCGGGCACTTCCGGCCCTATTGTATTTTTTTGGGGGGATTTTGATAAGGTCTTTTCTCAGGATGTCCAGGGCTTTTTGAGACGACTGGAACTTGACCTGCTCGCGCCCGCCCCAAAAGATGTTCTTCTCGACGCTCACTCCGGCGGCCCGGGCCAGGGCGACATAGACGAGGCCGACGGGTTTGTGCGCCGTCCCCCCGTCGGGCCCGGCGATGCCCGTGATCGCCAAGCCGTAATCGGAGGCGGCCGTCCGCCTGATGCCGCCGGCCATGGCTCTGGCCACCTGGACGCTGACGGCCCCGTGTTCCTCGATCAGGGACCGGGGCACTCCCAGCCGTCGGACCTTCGCCCGGTTTGCGTAGACGACGGCGGACTCCAGGAAGTAGGTCGAGCTCCCCGGGGTGTTGGTCAGGCGGTGGGCGAGGAGCCCTCCCGTGCACGATTCCGCGCAGGCCAAGGTCAGCCCTTTTCCTTTCAACAGCGTCCCGACGACGGACTCGAGGCTCCCCCCATCCGTGGAATAGATCCATGGCCCGAGCCGGGAGGCGATCCTCTTCTGGAGGGTGTCCAGAAGAGGGGCTGCCACTGAAGCCGGGGCATTCCCCTGATAGACGAGGTGGATGGCCAGATCGCCCGGGCTCGCCAGCGTCGTGACCGTGACGCCGGGAGGCAGCCCGCCATAAACGTCTTTGATCCGGCTCTCCATCAGGGATTCACCGATCCCCGTCAGCCTCATGGTCCGGCGTATGGTGCTGCCTTTCACGAAGGACCTCAGCCGGGGCAGGACGTGATGGTCGAACATGGGCTTGAGCTCGTGGGGAGGGCCCGGCAAAAGGGCGATCCGGCGGGCCGGTGTTTCGATCCAGAGGCCGGGCGCCGTCCCGTTCGGGTTCTCCAGAACCTCCGCGCCTTCGATCACGTAACTCTGCTTGCGGTTTGTCGCGGACATACGAAGGCCGCGGCGCTTGAAGCGCTGCCTGATCCCGGCCAGGATCCGGGCGTTAAAGACGAGCTTCCGGCCGAGGGCTCGGGCAAAGGCTTCGCGAGTCCGGTCGTCCTCGGTCGGGCCCAGGCCGCCCATGGCGATGATGAGGGTCGACCGGCCGAGCGCCGTCCTGATGGCCTGCCGAAGGTCGCTATCGTTGTCACCGACCAGGGTCTTGAACGACACGCCCAAGCCGAGGTCGTTCAGGCGCTCGGTCAAAAAAAGGGAGTTCGTGTCCTGGAAAAAAGGGGTCAGGAGCTCGCTACCGACGGCGATGATCTCGGTTCTCATGGCCCCGAATGACCTCAGATCCAGATCAGGAGAAGATGGACGAGAACTCCTGCGGCGAGCCCCGCTCCGGCGTCATCGGCCATGATCCCCCAGCCCCCCGGGAACTTCTCTAGCCTCCGGATCGGACCGGGCTTGATGATATCAAAAAAGCGAAAAAAAACAAACGCCAGGACGATTGGCAGCCATCGCGAAGGAACGAGGAAGAGGGCCAGGAACTGCCCGAAGGCCTCGTCGATGACGATCCGCTGCGGGTCATCCTGGCCGAGCTCGGCGGCAGAAGCCGTAGAAACCGCGTGCCCGACGACAAAGAGGGCCGAAAGGAAAAGAAGATACCAGGGCCAAGGAAGACCGTGGACGGCCAACCTATAAATGATGACGGCCGCCGCGCTCGCGGCCGTTCCGGGCGCCTTGGGAAAGAACCCGATGCCGAAGAATGTCGACAGGATTCTGCTGAGAATTTTCATGAAACGAGCCTTCCTTCGAGATCGTAGGGCCCGGCCGACCGAATCTTTGCCTTGACGATGGGGGCCGGGGCCGAGGTCCCGAAACCGCGGCGGGGGAGGGAGACGAGGACCCGGCCGTCGACCTCAGGAGCCTGGAAGCGCGCCCTGGCGGCTAGGACGCGACGGCGCGGCCCGGCCGGGCCCTCGACCAGAACGTCCAAGACCTTGCCGACGTACGCCCTGTTCCTCTCCAAGGACATCTCCGCCTGGAGGGACATAATCTCGGCCCGCCGCTTTTCTTTCTCTTCGGGGCCGGCTGTTTCGGGAAGACGGTCCGAGTCCGTCCCTTTCTCCGGAGAATACGTGAACACGCCGAGATGGTCGAACCGGGCTTCTTCGACGAACCGTTCGAGGGAGCGGAACTCCTTCCGCCCTTCGCCGGGAAACCCGACGATGAGGGACGTCCTGACCGCGACGCCCGGGACCCGGGCCCGGATCTTCGCCAAAAGGCGAAGGGCCCTCCCCCCGTCCAGGCCCCTTTTCATGGCCTTGACCAGCGCCGGATCGGAGTGCTGGAAGGGGATGTCCAGGTACCGGCAGACCTTTTTTTCGTTCATGATGTCGAGCAGGGCATCCGTGACCTCTTCGGGATAGCCATAGAGGAAGCGGACCCACTCGATCCCGTCCACCCGGATGAGGCGCTCGAGGAGCTTCACTAGCCCGTTCCGGGTCCCGCGGTCCCGGCCGTAGAAGGTCGTGTCGTGCGAGACGAGGTCGATCTCCTTGACGCCGAGACCGGCCAGGGCCCGGACCTCCCGGAGGATGGAGGCCATGCTCCGGGAGACATAGGGGCCCTTGATCAGGGGGATGGAGCAGAACCCGCAACGGTGGGAACAGCCTTCCGAGACTTTGACATAGGCCCACGTCCCGGGCGTGGTGACGACGCGCGGGGACGTGTCGGAATAGAGGAATGTCCGGTCAGGGCGCGGACCCGGGCATCCCTCAAGCACCTCCGTGATCCGGTCGAAGCTCCGGACGCCCATCCAGGCGTCGACGTCCGGGAAGCGCCGGCGGAGGCGGGCTTCGTCCCTTTCGACGTAGCACCCGGCCGCCACGATCCTTTTCCTCGGGTCCTTCCGCTTGAGACGGAGAGCGTTCTCGAGGGCCTCCTCGGCCTCGTCGCGGGCCGGCCTGATGAAGCCGCAGGTGTTGACGACGATGATATCCGCCGACCCGGGGCGGTTGACGAATGAGTAGCCCGATCTTTTGAGGACGCCCAGCATGACCTCGCTGTCCACCAGGTTCTTGGCGCAGCCGAGGCTGATGAGGGCGACCTTTTTCATGGGAAGAGGAGAAGCCGGTCCTTCGGCGGCGCGGCGGTCACGGGTAGATCCGGTAGAGGAGGCGGGGGAAGGGGATGGTCTCGCGGATGTGTTTGGTCTTGCAGAGCCAGGACACCGTCCGTTCGAGTCCCATCCCGAACCCGGAATGGGGGACGGAGCCGTATCTCCTCAGGTCCAGGTACCACTCATAGGCCTCCCGGGGCAGGTTGTGCTCCTTGAGCCGCTGCTCGAGGAGGGCGAGATCGTGAATGCGCTGCCCTCCGCCGATGATCTCGCCGTAGCCTTCCGAGGCCAGAAAATCCACGCCGAGAACGACGTCCGGCCTGTCCGGGGCCGGCTGCATGTAGAAGGCCTTGATGGCCGCCGGAAAATGCGTGACGCAGACCGGCGAATCGTAGATCTCGGAGATGATGGTCTCCTCGGGCGCGCCGAAATCGCCGCCCCATTCGATGGTCGAGCCCTTTTCCCGGAGGATGGGGACGGCCTGGTCATAGGTCAGACGCGGGAAGGGCTTCCGGATCGTTTCGAGCGGCTTCGTGTCGCGCTCGAGGACCTCGAATTCCTGCTTCCGTTTCGTCAGGACGCGCTCGATGATGAAGAGGACGAGGTCTTCGCCGAGCTCGATGGTATCGGCGAGAGTGGCGAAAGCGACCTCGGGCTCAACCATCCAGAATTCGATGAGATGGCGCCTCGTCTTGGACTTCTCGGCCCGGAAGGTCGGCCCGAAGCAATAAACCTTCCCGAAGGCCATGGCCGTCGCCTCGTTGTAGAGCTGGCCGCTCTGGCTGAGGTAAGCTTTCTGGTCGAAGTACTCGGTCTCGAAGAGCGTTGTCGTCCCCTCGCAGGCGCTGGGGGTGAGGATCGGGGTGTCCATCACCCGGAACCCGCGGTCGTCAAAGAAATCGCGGATAGCCTTGATGACCTCGGACCGGACCCTCAGAATGGCGTGCTGCTTTTCGGAGCGGAGCCAGAGGTGGCGGTGCTCCATGAGGAAGGGTGTGCTGTGCTCCTTGGGCGTGATGGGATAGTCCCGGGCGACCTGGACGACCTCGATGTCCGAAAGGCCGAGCTCGAATCCTCCGGGCGCCCGCTGGTCTTCCCGGACCCGACCCCGGATGATGACTGAGGATTCCTGGGTCAGCTCGTCGAATTTGCGGAATAGGGGATGGTCTTTCTCGGCACTGAAGACCGTGGACTGGATGATGCCGGTGCCGTCACGAACGAGGAGGAAGCGGACCTTCCCCGAGGAGCGCTTGTGGTAGACCCAGCCCCGCACCTCGACGTCCTGGCCATCGTACCGGGCGATGTCTTCGACGTAGACCCATTTCATAATGCGCCAATTATAAGAGAATACGGCTATTTAATCAATTTCGATCCATTCCCGCCCCCAGACCTGGAGGTCGCGGGCTCGAGGGGAGTTGTGGCTTCCTGTGCGGTCAGGGATGTGCTATAAGATCTACGAAGGGAAGATATGGCCCTGCCGAAGTCTTTTGCGCCGGTCAAGCTCGTCTGCGGAGTCATCTACGGGGACGAATCGATCTATGGCCGCGCGAAGACGCTTCTCGTCGAGGCCTTCGGGCCGGATGACCTCGAGAGCCCGGCCTTCGATTTCGACTTCACGGACTATTACGAAAAAGAGATGGGCCCCGGGCTGAGACGGCGTTTTATGAGCTTCGCCAAGCTGACCATCCCGGAGAAGCTGGCCGCGATCAAGATCGAGACCACCGGCTTCGAGGACATGTTCCGGGACGAGGCAGGCAAAGGGCTCCGGGCGGTCAACATCGATCCCGGCTATCTCACGGCCTCGGCCCTGATCATGGCTACGGCCAAAGATTTCTCCCACCGGATCCCCCTCGCCCTCGGAATCTACGCCCACCTCGAGCTCCTCTTCACGAAGACGGACGCGAGATTCCTGGAATGGACCTATCCGGACATGAGACGAGACGGCTGCAAGCGCTTTTTCCTCGATGTCCGGAGAACGTATCTCACCCAGCTCAGGGGTTTAGCAGGATGACGCTTCGGCATCCCCGGGAGGGGCAGCAAGACCCTGATGCCATCGATGACTTGGGGGCATGAGGGTCCGCGCCGGGCGAAGGAAGGGAGAGGGCCGGGGCTCAGTCCTCCGGATTGAAAGCCGTGATCTTCCTCAATTTTTCGATGATCTCGGGGAGCTCCCGGAGCACCGTAGCCACGTCTTCATCGCTGTTCAAACGGCCGAGGGACATCCGGATCGACGACCGGGCGATCTCAGGCCGCAGGCCTATGGCCGTGAGGACGTGGGAGACCTCTTCGGACTCCTCGCTGCAGGCCGACCCGGTCGAGACATAGATCTCCTTGGTGGCCAGCGAGAGGAGAATGGCCTCGGCCTCGAGGCCGGGAAAAGCGAAGTTGAGCGTGCTCCTGACGCGGTTCGTGGGGTGTCCGTTGAAACGGATCCGGGGGATTTTCTCCTCGACGCCCTTCTTGAGGGCTTCGGCCAGCCTTTCGATGCGAGGCCTGTCCCTTCTTCCCCTGTCCTCGAGGACCCGAACGGCCTCGCCGAAACCCACGATCCCGGCCGTGTTCTCCGTCCCGGCCCTCAGGCGCCGTTCCTGGTGCCCGCCGTGCAGGTAAGGGTCAATGTTCGTCCCTTTCCTTATATAGAGAGCGCCGACGCCCTTCGGGCCGTAGACCTTGTGGGCCGAGACCGTGAGAAGGTCGACGCTCAGCTTCCGGACGTCGACGTCGATCTTGCCGAAGGTCTGGACCGCGTCGGTGTGGACCGGGACGCCCTTTTCGTGGGCGATCTCCGCAATCCTCTCGATGGGTTGGATCGTCCCGATCTCGTTGCTGGCGTGCATGACCGAAACGAGGGCCGTCCGGGGGGTCAGGGCATCGCGCAGGGCGTCCAAATCCACCGTCCCGTAAGAATCCACGGGAAGATATGTGACCCTGACGTCCTTCTTTTCCAGGTACCTGGCGGATTCCAGGACGGCCGGATGCTCGATCGCCGAGACGATGAGCTCGTTGCGCTCCGGGAGGGCGTTCAGAATCCCGAAGACGGCGAAGTTGTCGGCCTCGGTGCCGGAGCCCGTGAAAAAGATCTCCCCACGCCCGGCGCCGAGGGCCCCCGCGACCCGCTCCCTGGCTTCGTTCAGGATCTCCCTGACTTTTCGGCCGATGGGATAGAGGGAGGACGGGTTCCCGAAATACTCCTTCAGGAACCAATACATTTTATCGGCGACGGCCGGGTCGACCGGAGTCGTGGCGTTGTGGTCGAGATAAATCATAAACCTATTTTAGCAGAACTTGGCCTTCTGTAAAAGAACGGCCTGAGCTCCCGTATGGCTCATTGCTTGCAGATCGTCTTTTATGTCGATCAGCGGACGCAGGAGGATGTCCCGGAGAAAACATTGAGCGCGACGCGGGCACGGATGGAAAAGTAGGGATAATCCCTGGAGAAATGCGGCTCCGAGCCGCTCCGCCACACCTCTGCCAGCCGCTCCTCCGAATCCGCTCCCTGCCGGAGGGCCTCCCCCCGAGTCCGCAACCTCATATAGGAAACGAGGACGGAGCCGCTAGCCGAGTTTTTCCTTAAGGATCCTGACGACCTCCAGCCCGGCCCTCCTCTGGCCTTCGATGGACGACGCCCCGAGATGGGGGATAGGGGTCACGTTCGGGTGGTCGACCAGCGAAAAGTCCTCAGGAGGCTCCTTGTCGTAGACGTCCAGGGCTGCGGCCCGGACCTTGCCCGAATTGAGGCCGTTGAGCAGGGCCTTCTCATCGACGACGCCGCCCCGGGCCACGTTGATGATGATGACGCCGTCCTTCATCTTCTTGAACTCGGCTTCTCCAAGGATCGGCTTGGGCTGCTTGGGCACGTGGACGGTGATGAGGTCGGCCGCCGCCAGAAGCTCGTCGAGCGGGACCTGTTTGACCGCCAGGTCGGTCTTGATCGGGATGACGTCGTAGGCCACGACCTTCATCCCGAAGGCGATGGCCCGCCGGGCGACCTCGATCCCGATCCGGCCGCAGCCGATGATCCCGAGCGTCTTGCCGAAGAGCTCCGTCCCCTCCAGGCTTTTTTTGTCCCACTTGTGCTGCTTCATGGAAAGGACGGCCTTGCCGTGGTTGCGGACGACCCCGAGCATGAGCCCGAAGGTGTGCTCGGCCACGGAGATCGACGTCGCAGCCGGCGTGTTGGCCACGGCGATCCCTTTCTCCTTGGCCGCGGCGCCGTCGATATTGTCGAGGCCGATGCCGGCCCGGACGAGGAGCTTGAGGTCTTTGCCGGCCTCGATGACGGGCCGCGTCACCTTCGTCGCGCTCCGGACGACGATCGCCTGGAATCCAGGCACGAGCTGGACGAGATCGGCCTCGCCCAGGCCCGTTTTCACGGTGACATCAAAGCCGGGAATGGCCCTCATCGCGTCGAGGGCCTCTTTGTCCATGGAATCGGCGACCAGAATCTTCGTCATTGCCATCTCTCCTTGAGGACGGCCTGGGCGGCCTTGACGCCGCTCCCGGCCTCGAATTTGTAGCCGAGCTCCGCCAGCGTCATCTCCAATGCGGACAGGGCCGTGATGATGTCGAACCCGCCCATGTAGCCGAGGTGGGCGATGCGGAAGAACTTGCCTTTTTGCGGGTCCTGGGCCCCGGCGATGTAGGCCATATACTTGGACTGCATCGTCTTGACGATCTTGCCGCCCTCGATTCCCGCGGGGGTCTTGACGGCGGTCAGGATGTTGCCCGGCTTCTGGGCCAGGAGCTCCAGCCCGAGGGCCTTGACCCCGGCCCGGGTGGCATCGCCCAGGATCCGGTGATGCTCGTAGAGCATTTCGAGACCCATGCCCCGGATGATGTCGAGGGCCTTTTTCTGCTGGATGACGAGCGAGATGGCCGGGGTCCAGGGGGTCGTCTTGTCGGCCAGGTTCTTGCGGGCTTTCTTGAGGTCGAAATAGAACTTGGGGCACTTGGCCGTTTCAACGAGCTTCCAGGCCTTAGGGCCGACGGCGATGTACGCCAGTCCGGGCGGGATCATGAAGGACTTCTGGGACCCGGAAACCATGACGTCGACCTTCCACTCGTCCATCGGGCAGGGCGTCGCACCCGTCCCAGAGATGCCGTCGACGACGAGGGCGGCTTCGGTCCGGGAGACGACCTCGCCGAAGCCCCGGACATCGAAGATGGCCCCCGTGGAGGTCTCGGACAGCTGGCAGAAGACCGCCTTGACGCCAGGGGTGGCCTTGATTGCGGCCTCGAGCTCCTCCTTGGTGTAGTCCTTGCCCCACTCGACGATGATCTCCTTGTGGGCGATGCCGTAGGCCTTGCAGATATTCCCCCAACGCTCGCCGAACTTGCCAGCGTTGATGGTCAGGGCCTTGTCGCCGGGGGACAGGAGGTTGGCCACGGCGGCCTCCATGGCCCCCGTGCCCGAGGACGTCAGGATATAGACGTCCTCCTTGGTCTCGAAGACGTACTTGAGGCCCTCGGTCGTCTCCATGAAGATCTTGGAGAACTCGGGCGTCCGGTGATGGATGATCGGCTCGGCCGCGACGGAGAGGACAGTCTCCGGCACGGGAGTCGGTCCGGGCGAGAGAAGATAGTATTTCTTGATCATGATTCCTCCTTGGAATGGGATGCGGATATCCAGAAAAAAGGACATGCCGCCAGCGCGGATGGCATCATAAAACCCCGAAGGTTATAACTTAACAGAATATCCGTCATCGGATCAATCACAGGTCCGTCAAAAGCCTGGTCAGGAGGGCCGTGCGCTCGACGAGCGAGGCGAGGAGAATATGCTCGTGCCCGGCATGAATCCCGTCGCCGTCGGGCCCCAGCCCGTCAAGGGTCGGGATCCCCAGGCCGGCGGCGATCGAAGCGTCCGAGCCGCCGCCCGTCTTCCCTCCCTTCAGGGACAGGCCGATCGAGGCGGCGATCTCGCCGGCTTCGCCGAAGAGACGGGCCGAGGCCTTAGTTTTTTCCATGGGCGGCGTCGTGCTCTCGACCGAGAACTTGAGATGGGCCCCCCGGAGGGCGGGCTTCATCTCCCTGACGGTCCTCATGACCCTCTCCCGGTCCAAGGCTTTCCAGAAGCGGATGTCCAGGACGGCCCAGGCGCTTTCGGCGACGACGTTGGCCTTTTCCCCGCCGCCGGCCTGTCCGATATTGACGGTCGTTTCGCCGGTCCTCAATTTTTTCAGCCGCTGGAGCTGCGTCGCGAGCTCCTCGATGGCATTGACCCCTTTTTCCGGAGTCCCGCCGTGGGCCGCCCGGCCGCGGACGTCCAGCCTGAGGACGAGCCGGCCCTTCCGCTCGAGCTTCAGGGCTCCCCCCGGAAGGGCGGGTTCGAGGCAGAGGACAAGGGAGGCCCGCTTGGCCATCCGGCGGATGACCTCGTGGGCGGCGCCGTGGCCGGTCTCTTCCGCGGAGTTGATGAAGATGTTGATCCGCTTGCGCGGCCTGAGGCTCAGGCTCCTCATGGTGGCCAGGGCGAAAACGAGCATGACCAGGCCGGATTTCATGTCCAGGACGCCCGGGCCGAAAAGCTTGTTCCCGGAGATGTAGAAGGGCATCCTGGCGATCTTCCCCACCGGCCAGACCGTGTCGATGTGGGTCAGGACCAGGATCTCGTCGTCGGCATCCTTGACCCGGCCGGGCGAGTATTCGATCGTGGTGAGGTCGCCGATGTCCTTTTGGGGAAGGGTCGCAACCTTGCAGCCGAGCTTGCGGAATTGCCCGGCCGCGAAGGCCGAGCAGGCGTCGACCGCCTTCTTGTCGTCCGTCGGGGACTCCAGGGACGTGAGCTGTTTCAGGAGATGGACCATCTCCCCCTGCCTGGACCGGAAATAGAGCGGAAAATCCATCGTGGCCCTCCAGCCGGATTGAGAAATATTAATTTATCACAGCTCGGCGGAAATTTCACGAAAATTCGAGAGTCCGCGGCGGCGGGGGTCCGCCACCGAGGGCCGCGCCGTCCTTGATTTCGGCTGCGGTTTCCCTTAAATTACGTATGGCGGGTCCGGCCGGCCCGGGCCTGGACAAAATGATCAGAAGAGTTGCACTTGTCGGGATTCTCTTCCTGCTCCTTGCCCCAAGCCTGAAGCCGGAAGTTCTCTACCCCTGGAAGGAGACCTACATCGGCGCCCTCGAAGGCGCGGCCTGGCCCGGGCTCGTCATTATCCCGGACCAGGAGACGGCGTTCGCCTTCGTCCTCAAGGTGGAGAAGGGCGGGCAGACCGCCGAGCGCGGCGATTTCTACTACCTCGCGTCCCAGGTCGGACCCCACTCTCCCGACGGTCAGTACGCCCGGGTCAAGTTCGATCTCGGCCTCCCGTTCAAAAAAGCCGGAGACACGCCCGTCCTGCTCAAGCCCCCGCGGAGGAAACAGACGCTGACCATCGAATGGTCGCGCCGCGATGAGAAGACGGTCATCGGCCGCATCCTGTGTCCGCCCGATCTCCAGGTGACGGTCGTCCACTATTTCCCCTGGGATTTTTCAGGGGATTACTCGCTTCTGCCGGACAACCAGGTCCAAGGCCTGGGCGGAAAGGCCCACCAGCAACATTACCTGTTCTGGGCGAACCGGCCTGGCACACCCGCCCCCGGAGGACAGGGCGAGCTGGGCCTCGCGTTTTCCACGGCCGACGACCGGAGCATTTACTTCGTGGCCGGAGCCGGGGACGACCCGCGCGAACTGAGCAACCGGATCTACCGCTACAAGAATGCCATGGCCATCGACGATCTCATCGACGAGGAGGCCCGCGCGTACGAGCAGAAACGGGTCAAGATCCGGGGCCTCTATGAAGGGGTCCCGGAAGCCATCACGAACAACCTTCACTGGATGGTCCTTTACCAGCCGGGCGGCCATCGTCTGTACACCCCGGCCGGACGGGGTTGGGTCTTTCCCCGGCCGGGCGGCGGCGAAGAGCACTGGACGATCTTCGAATGGGACTCCTTCTTCAACAGCCTCGAGCTTTCAATCGAGAGCTCGAAGCTGGCCATCGACGCCGTCAAGGCCGTCCTCGAGACCCAGTATCCCAACGGCAACATCCCGAACTGGCGGGGGCGCTTCGGCGGGACGGCGGACAGGTCCCAGCCTCCCGTCGGGGCCTACGTCGTCCTGAAACTCTTCCAGAAGCTGGGGGACATGGAGCTTCTCCGTTTCGCCTACCCTTACCTCCAGAAATGGCACGATTTCTGGACAGCCAAGAAAGCCAACGGCCTCGCCCGCAGGGACGGCAACGGCGACGGCCTCCTCGAATGGGGGTCGGACGTCGAGCATCTCGCAAAAGACGTCCCTTCCTGGGAAAAGAACGCTCCGGGACGGATTCGGGCCGCCTGGGAATCGGGCCAGGACGACCTTCCCAACTGGGATGACGTCCCTTTCAGCGAGGAGAGCGGGACGCTGATGATGAACTGCGTCGACCTCAACTCTCTCTATGCCCTCGACTCCTGGTGCCTGTCTCAGATCGCCGCGATCCTCGGGCTGAGCCGCGACGCCGAGGGATACGTCGCCCAGTACGAGAAGATGAAATCCCTCGTCAACAGCCAGCTCTGGGATGAAAAGCGAGGCTTCTACTTCGACAGGCTCTGGGACGGGAGGTTCTCAGCTCACCAATCCGCTTCGGGCTTCTTCCCTCTGATCGCCCGGATCCCCGACGAGAAGAGGGCCCAGGGCATGCTCAAGCAGCTCCTCGACCCGAAGAAGTTCTGGGGCGATTATGTCCTTCCGACCATCTCCCGCGACGACCCGGCGTTCAAGCCGGAAACCCAGCAATACTGGCGGGGAACGATCTGGCCCCCGACGAACTATCTTGTCTATCAGGGGCTCAAGGCCTACGGCTTCGACGCCGTGGCCTCGGAATTCGCCAAGAAGAGCGCGGAGATGTTCCTCCGGACCTGGACCAATTTCCAGATCTGCCCGGAGAACTTCGATTGTCTGAGCGGCGAGCCCGGCGGCCAGCGCTACCAGAGCTGGGGCCCCCTGTTCGCCCTACCAGCCGTCGAGGAGTACCTGGACTTTACGCCGTGGGAGGGCTTCCGGATCGGCATGCTCAAGCCCGACCACAGCGGGACCCTCTCGCGCGTTTCGATCCAAGGGCGGCAATATGAGGTCAGGGTCTCCGATTCAGGGACGGCCCTCCGGGAGGAAGGCGAAGAGATCCTCTCGGGGGACGGGGGAGCGGTCTTCCGCCATTTCCTCTACAACGAGTCCGAGGTCTCCTTCGAGATCAAGACCCTGAAGAGGCGGGTCCTCAAGCTGCGGTTCCTGGCCAAAGGGAAGTATCAGCTCCTCATAGACGGCCGGGAGGTGGACGTTTTCAAGGGAGACTCCCTGAAGTTCGAAGTCCCGGAAGGCGACCACACGGTCCTCGTCCAGCTCCTGGAGAGTCTGTCGAAACAGGGCCCTCCCCGCTGACCCGTCGCGCTTTCCTTCCTTCCTCCCTTCCTTCCAGCTCATGCCCGAAAGGGGCGCAGGTCGGTCCGGAGACAGCCGGCCGACGGAAAGAGCTCAGAGGGCCTCTCCCCGGGTGGACGCAGGCAACCTTCCCGGGAGGCAATAATAAAGGAAGCACGACGCGGCCAGGACGGCCGCGAGGAGGAACGGCGCCCTGATCCCGAAACGGTCGGACAGGACGCCCGCCAGAAGACTCACCAGGGCGCCGGCCAGGATCTGGATGTTCGACACCCAGCTGAAAGCCTGGGTCTGGTCCCCATGGGGGACGCTGCTTCCCACGAAGGTGTGGAGGGAGGGATAGGTCATCAGGAGGAAGAAGCCGAATATTAAAAGCCCCAAGACGGCCACGGTCCGGCTCGGCGCGAAGCCGATGGCCGCCAGGCTCAGGGCCGCGACGCCGATGCTCATGAGGAAGACGGTCCTCCGGCCGAGGCAGCGGCTGATATGACCGTATCCATATCCCGAAACCGTGCCCAGCGCGATCCACAAGGACAGGTAAAGCCCCGTCTGCCCGATGGGGACGGAGAACTGATGGTTGAGCAGGGACGGCGCGTAAAAGATGGTCACGGACCAGCCCATACCGCCGAAGATAAAGCCCGGCACGAGGTGGCGGATCCGGCCGAGGACCCTCAGCCACGAAGGCACATGGAGCGACGGCTTGATATTGCTCTTTGAAGAGATCCCCTTGATGACGAGATAGCCCAGAGCTCCCACGGCCAGTCCGAAAACGGACCAGGCAAAGAGGGGCATTTTCCAGTCCCACTTCTGGGCCAGATAACCCACCGAGAGAAAAGCCAGGAGGACGCCGATGTTCCCGGACCCGGACTGGATGCCCATCGCCTGGTCGAGGCCGTGGGCGGGCTGCGACTTGGAGATCCAGGCGATCATGACCGGATGGTAGAAGCCCGTGACCGCACGCATGAAGAGGAAAAAAGCGAGGAGCGTCAGAAAAGAGGTCGCGAGGGGGACCAGGGCCAGGGACAGGCAGATCCCGATAAAGCTCCAGAGCATCAGCGTCTTGTACTCGACATGGAAAGAGAGTTTGACCACCAGGAACTGGACAACCAGGGTCGTCAGCAGCCCCAGGTTGGACAGGAGGCCGATCTGGGAATAGCTCGTGAGGAGCGGACTCCGGCCGTAGAGAAGGGGGAAGACCATGGGCACGACGACCGTCGTCGCGTCGTTGAGGGCGTGGAAGAGCGAGCCGGAAAGGAGGATCCTATTTTTCATGATAAAAGAGGCCTATCTTAGATAAGGCTCCCGCCATTGTCAATTTCCTCGAACCTCTATCTAAGGAAAGGGGACGGCTTCCGCAAGCAAATAGGGATGATTGCTTCTTTGCCGGAAATCCGTTAGGTTATGCTCGATGGCGGATGACGATTAAAGGAGGACAATCACATGTCCAGATACTCACGACGGGAGTTCATCAAGACCGGTGTGGGGATCGGGGTGGCGACGCTCGTTGCCGGCGGGCGAGTCCAGGCCCATCCCGGACCTTCGGAAAGGGGCCTGATGCGCGCTGTCTCCAGCGGGAACGGGCTCCGGGCGACGGAAAAGGCCATGGAGGTCCTCAAGGCCGGGGGAGATCCGCTGGACGCCGTTATCGCCGGGGTCAATATCGTCGAAGACGACCCTGAAGACATGTCCGTGGGATACGGAGGTCTGCCGAACGCCGAAGGGGTCGTCGAGCTCGACGCCTCCGTCATGTACGGGCCCACCCACGCGGCCGGCGCCGTGGCCTCTCTCCAGAATATCAAGAACCCCTCCAAGGTCGCCAGGTCTGTCATGGAAAAAACGCCCCACGTTCTTCTCGTCGGCGAGGGGGCCCTGAAGTTCGCCCTGGCCCAGGGATTCAAGAAAGAAAACCTCCTGACCGAAAAGGCCCGCGAGATCTGGCTCCGCTGGAAAAAGGAGCAGGGGGGGAAGGGTGACTGGCCGCCGTCGGAGGCGAGCGGGCATCCGGAAGAGCTCCGGACCGCCCTGACGACCTACGGGACCATCAACTGCATCGCCCTGGACGCGGCGGGCCGGCTGGCTGGCGTCACGACGACGAGCGGCCTCTCCTGGAAGCTCCCGGGCCGGGTGGGTGATTCGCCGATCATCGGCGCCGGGCTCTACGTGGACAATAATATCGGGGCCGCTGGTTCGACGGGCCTGGGCGAGGCCAACCTCCGGACCTGCGCCAGTTTCAAGATCGTAGACCTCATGGGTCGGGGAGTATCGCCGGAGCAGGCCTGCTTGAAGGTCTGCGAGGAGGTCTCCCGGAAGATGACTCTCGCGCCCCGCTGGCGCGACGCTGACGGTCTGCCCAATTTCGGGCTCCATTTTTACGCCCTGAACAAGAAAGGCGCGTTCGGTTCCGCCGGGATCTATGAAGGGGGAAAGTACGCGGCCCACGACGGGGTCGAGAACAAACTCAAGGACTGCGCCGGGCTCTATAAAAAAAAGAAATAGACACGCCGCGAAGCCCGCTCATTCCTCCATCAGGATGACGGGAAAGCCATCGTCCGCCAGCCGACGGGCCGTCTGGAGCGCCTCGTCCCTGTCCTTGGCCCTGATCCGGACCCGGAAATAGGTGCGGTTCGGCGTTTTGAAGGTCGTGACAAAAACCCCTTCGTAGCGCGCCTCGAGCTGCCGTCTGAGGACGTAGGCGTTCTCCTGGACGGCGAACGCGCCGACCTGGACGGAGAACCGGGCTGCCGGCACGGCTGCGGCGTAGCCCTCGAGGACTTCCAGGCGGATCCTGGCCGTTCCGGGTCCGATCATCCCCAGGACACGGGCCGCGGCATAGGACACGTCAATGATCCGACCCCCGACGAAAGGCCCCCGGTCGTTGACCCGGACGACAGCCGTGCGCTGGTTGTCCAGATTGGTCACCATGAGGGTCGTCCCAAAGGGCAGCGTGGGGTGGGCCGCCGTCATGTCGTTCATGTTGTAGATCTCCCGGTTCGAGGTCGGGCGGCCGTGGAATTCCCGCCCGTACCATGAGGCGAGGCCGACCTCGACCCCGCCCCGGGGACCGGGCGGAGGCCGATAGCTCAGACGCGAGCACGCCGGCCCAGCCAGGGCCAGGAGGACAAGAGCAAGCCAGGGGAGGGCCCTCCTCATCCGGAACCCCCCCTCTCCGGAGAACACGGGCCCGCCCTTCATTTCAGGAATACCGAGAACCGCTTCTTCAGAAAATTGAAGGCTTCCGGGGGAGAGGAGCAGAACGTGAAGAGCGAAAGGTCCTCGGCACAGATCGCCTTCATTTTGACCAGGCTTTCAAAATTGATCACCTGGCGCCAGTACTCTTCACCGTAAAGGATAAGAGTCACCTCTTTCTTTGAGATCTTGCTCGTCTGGAGCAGGGTGATGATCTCGAAGAACTCATCGAGCGTTCCATAGCCGCCGGGACAGATGACGACGGCCCTGGCCTTGTAAACCAGCCAGAACTTCCGCATGAAGAAATAATGGAAGGTGAACGACAGGTCCGGCGTGATGTAGGGATTGGGTTCCTGAGCCTGGGGGAGGGCGATGTTCATGCCGATCGTCTCCCCTCCGGCCCGGGCCGCGCCCCGGTTGGCCGCTTCCATCATGCCCGGCCCCGCGCCCGTGCAGACGACGAAATCCTTGTTTTTCGTTTTTTTCAGGCCGATGGCCCACTTGGCGAGAAGGTAGGCGAGTTCCTCGACCTCCCAATAATAACGGTGGAGAACGGAATCCGGATCGCCGGGGTTGGCCTTGGCCGAACCGAGGAAAAGGATGGTGCTGTTGATCTTGTGCTTGTCCAGCGTGGTCATGGGCCCCAGGTATTCGCTCAGGATCCTGAGGGTCCGCCCCTCCAAGGATTCAAGGAAGGCCGGGTCACGATAATATTCATCGGGATGGAAGAGTTTGGCCATTGGTTTCCTCACGGCTGGATTTGACGAGGGACTCTCAAAGCGGCCCGATTTTAGCAGATTCGGACAGCCGTCACAAGCCGGACGTCGCCTCTTTGACATCCCGGCGCTGCCTGTGCTATCAATAGGGATTCGAGGACCACCCCATGAGCCCAACGCCAGGAATTCTTTCGACGTTCGAATACCCGGGACGTCTCATATCGCTGGGGACGGCGCCCGGCGGGAACAAGGTCGTGATCATCTATGCCATCACGGGCCGGTCGCCGTCGAGCCAGGCCCGGAAGCTCGTTTTCCGGGACGCAGGCGTCTGGGTCCAGCCGACCGACGAGGACCTCCTTCAAAAAGGCAACGTCGACCTCCTCGTTTATCCCGCCGTCCTCTTCCACGAGAGAGGGATTGCCGTCTCCAACGGCAAGCAGACGACAGTCATCCGGGACCGGCTGGCCAGAGAGGGGAACCCCGTTTCCGTCCTCGCCGGGGCCCTGGAGGGCTGGGATTACGAGCCCGATCCTCCCATCTTCACACCCCGGATTAGCGGCTGCGTCCGGGCCGGCGCCGCCGGGTTGAGCCTTGTCCGCCGCGGACCGGGGGGGGTAACGCTCCGGAGCTTTTTCGAAGTGCCTATCCGTCCGGGCAAGGCCGGCCTGATCTCGACCTATCAGGGGCAGAACAGCGATCCGCTCCCTTGCTTCGAAGGGGAGCCCCGGGAGATGCTCCTCGAAGAGACGACGCCGCGGGAAACGGCCAAAAGCGTCTACGAGGCGCTTGGGCCGCGGGCCCCGGAGAAGGACTTCCGGGTGGCCGTGGCCTGCGTCTTCGTTTCCCTGGCCGACCCCGCGGCCCACGATCTCCACGTCATCAACAGGCATGAAAGGACCTGAAAGAATGGACAAGCCTGAACACACCGCGCGAACCCAGTATCGGACCAAGGTCAAGGAGGATTTTCCGGAAGTCCTGCCTTTCGGCGAGACCCGGTTCGTCAAGAAATTCCCGATGCGCTACGGCGAGAACCCTGGCTATCCGGCGGCCTTTTATCAGGAAGCCGGGGCCTCCGGGCCGAACATGGGGAATATCGAGCTCCTTCAGGAAGGGACCAAGGGACTGAGTTACATCAACGTCGGCGACATGGACCTCGGCCAGAGACTGGCCAGGAAGCTCACCGAGGTGTTCAAGGGCCGCAAGGCCTGCGTCCTGATCAAACACGAAATGCCGAGCGGCGTCGCCCTCGGCGACGACGAGGTCGGGACATTCGAGAAGGCCTGGAAGTGCGATTCCCTGTCGAACTTCGGCAGCGTCGGCGTTTTCAACTACCCGGTGACCGAGCCCCTGGCCCGGTTGCTCGTCGAGAGCCCGCGGAACGTCGAGGTCGTCTACGCACCGGGATTCGTCCCCCAGGCCCTCGAGGTCCTGGCCGCGAGGAAAGTCCTCCGCATCGTCCGGATGGGGACTTCCCTCGAGGCGGCATCGGTGGATAACGGCCTCGAGATCAAGCGGGTGGCCGGCGGCCTCCTCGTCCAGAAGCGATTCGATTCGAAGATCGTCTCGCCCGAATCTGTGGACGTCGTCTCAGCCCGGAGGCCGAGCGACGAAGAAGTCCGGGCCGCGATCTTCAATTGGACCGTGGCCACGTTCACCCGCTCCAACGCCGTCGTGATCGGCCAGGCCGACAAGACCCACGGCATCGGGTCGGGGCAGAGGAGCCGCATCGATTCGACCGAGGACGCCATCCGGCTGTCGCGCCGCGGCTACGGGCCGGAAGGATGCGTCCTGGCCTCCGACGCCTTCATGCCGTTTCCCGACGTCGTGGAACTCGCGGCCAAGAACGGGATCACGGCCGTCATCTACCCGCTCGGCTCCATCAAAGACCAGGAGGTCATCGACCGGGCCAACGAGCTGGGGCTGGCTATGATCGCTACCCGGAGGCCCGGCGAGGTCGATTGCGAGAGGTGTTTCCTCCACCGCTGAGCTTTCTGAGCCAGGACGGCTTCAAGGGAGACCCGCCGTGAGCCTCAAAGAATATCAAGAGAAGCGGGACTTCGGCCGGACCTCCGAGCCTCCGGAATCGCGGGCCGGGAAAACCGGAGGGGGGCTGGTTTATGTCGTCCAGAAACATCAGGCCTCGCGCCTTCATTACGATCTGAGGCTTGAGGAACGGGGTGTGCTGAAGAGCTGGGCCGTTCCCAAAGTCCCCGTCAACAGGGAAGGGGTCAAGCGCCTGGCCGTCCAGACCGAGGACCATCCCCTCGGATACGAAGATTTCGAAGGGACGATCCCGGAACCCGAGTACGGCGCCGGGACCGTCGAGATCTGGGACCGGGGTGAATATCGTCCGCTCGAAACGACGCCGGACAAGATGATCGTGGAGATCTCGGGGCGGCGGCTTCGCGGGCGGTTCGCCCTGATCCGGATCAAGGCCAGGGAAGGCGGGGACAAGAACTGGCTTTTCTTCAAGCTCAAGGACCAAACCTAGGCAAGGGGGACATCCCCCTGCGTCCGCTAATCTATCTACTCTATCTAAGAACGATTCGGGAAGGCTACTCCCGGCTAAATGTCGCTTCGGCCATTCCTGGCTAACCAGCATAACATCCGCCTTGACAGGGACTCGCAGTTTATTGGATAAATTGGAGTTGCTTCTCATGAAAAGAATAACTTCAAGCGCTGCTCGCCGAAAACCTCAGGCCGCCGGGCTTCCGGCCGTCCTCGCCGGCCTCGTTTTTGGCCTGGCCATGATCTCTTGCGCCAGGGACCAGTCTCTTTCCCATTACGGAATGGTCGCGGACAAGATCCGCAAGATGGGGTTGACGGATGAAAAGGCCTACGAGTTCCTGCGCCGGATCACGGACGTCGGCCCCCGGCTGACGGCCTCGCCGGAAGCGGCCGCGGCGGTCGACCTGACCCGGAAGATGATGGAGGGGATGGGCTTCGACAATGTCCACCTGGAACCCATCACCGTCAACCGGTGGGTCAGGGGGGCCAAGGAAGAAGCCAAGATCATCTGTTCGGGCGAGCCCGGGGCGATCTCCCTATCGGTCACGGCGCTCGGGGGAAGCATCGGGACGCCCGGGTCGGGGATCACGGCCCCTGTGGTCGAAGTCAGGTCCTTTGAGGAGCTCGATCGTCTCGGGACCGGGGCCAGAGGGAAGCTCGTTTTTTTCAACAGGCCCATGGACAGGACGCAGGTCGACCCCTTCGCGGCCTATGGCGGGGCCGCCGACCAGAGGGTCAGCGGGGCGGTCCACGCGGCCCGGCTGGGCGCGGCGGCCGTCCTGGTCCGGTCGTTGACCTTCCGTATCGATGATGAGCCGCATACCGGCGTGATGAGTTATTCCTCCGATGTCCCGAAGATCCCGGCAGCCGCGGTCAGCACCACCGGCGCCGAAACGCTGAGCGCTCTTTTGAAAAACGGAAAATCGGTCTCCGTTTTTCTCAAGATGAGCTGCGAAAACCTTCCTCCAGTTCCATCCGCCAATGTCGTCGGCGAGATCACGGGCTCGGAATCCCCTCATGACATCATCCTCGTCGGCGGACATCTGGACAGCTGGGACCTCGGCACGGGGGCCCACGATGACGGGGCCGGCTGCGCCGCCAGCCTGGAGGCGCTTCGCCTGCTCAAGGACCTCGGGCTCCGGCCGAAGCGGACCATCCGGGCCGTGCTCTTCATGGACGAGGAGTTCGGCGGAACGGGCGGCCGGTTCTACGTCTTCGCTTCCCAGAGAAAGGGCGAAAGACACCTGGTCGCCATGGAATCCGACAGGGGCGGCTTCCTTCCGGTCGGGATCGCGGCCGACAGGACAGGCGGAAGAGTCCTGCGCCGGCTCCGAGCCTGCGCTGACCTTTTCCGGCCGCTGGGGATCACGAGCATCGGCCCCGGAGGCGGCGGGGTGGACGTCGGGCCTCTTGTCAAGCAGGGGGCCGTGCCGGTCGCCGTCATCCGGAACGCCCAGCCATATTTCGACGTCCATCATTCGGCCCTCGATGTCCTTTCGAGAGTCCATCCCCGGGAGCTCGAGATCCAGGCGATCATCCTCGCGACCTTAGCCTATGTCCTGGCCCAGGTGGGGATCTGAACATGGACCTTTCGTTCGTCTGGCACCTCCGCCAGCCCGACAACGGCAAAGAGGTCTTCGACGAGCTCTTCCGAGCCTGCCTCCGAAAGGCCCACAGGGTCGCGGGGACCAAGGAGCCCTCATGAAGGAACTCCGTTTTCTCTTCGCCGTCCACAACCATCAGCCGGTCGGCAATTTCGAACGCGTCGTGGACAGGGCCTTCAAGGATTGCTACCGTCCGTTCCTCGAGCATCTCGAAAAACACCCCGGGTTCAAGTTCTCTCTCCATTTTTCCGGCCCGCTCTGGGAACACATGGAAAAAAAGGAGCGGGCGAGCTGGGACCTGGTGAAGGCCATGGCCGGCCGCGGCCAAATCGAGCTTCTCAGCGGGGGCTTTTACGAGCCCATCCTGTCCATCATCCCGGAGGAGGACCGTGTCGGGCAGGTCCGGCTGATGAACGACTTCATCGCGGCGAACTTCGGCCAGACGCCTCGCGGTCTCTGGCTGACGGAGCGGGTCTGGGAGCCCCAACTGCCGAAGTCGATCGCCGCGGCGGGGATCGAGTACACCCTGCTCGACGAAGAGCACTTCCACTATGCCGGCGTCCGGAACCTCTATACCACGTATCTCACCGAGGACGAGGGCCGGCCCCTGCGGATTTTCCCCATCGACAAGAAGCTCCGTTACATGATCCCCTTCCATTCCCTCGATAAGGTCGAGGAGTACCTCAGGGGGATCCAGTCCTCGGGCGGAACGGCCATCCTGGGCGATGACGGAGAGAAGTTCGGGGTCTGGCCCGGGACGAAGAAATGGGTTTATGACGACGGCTGGCTCGAAAAGTTCCTGGCCTTCGTCGAGGACCGGGGCATCCGGATGATGACCTGCTCGGAATACCTGGACGCCTTCCCGCCGGCCGGGCGAGCCTACCTACCTCCCGCCTCCTACGAGGAGATGATGGAATGGGTCCTCGAGCCGGCCGAATCCCGCGCTTATGAAGAGATCCGGGCCATGATTCCTGAGGCCAGCCGGCGATTCCTCCGGGGCGGCTTCTTCCGGGATTTCTTCCTGAAATATGTCGAGAGCAACCACCTCCACAAGAGGATGATCATGATCTCCCGGGAGGTCCACGGCGCGCCCGGGGATGCGGAGGCTCTGCGCGAGCTCTACCGGGGCCAATGTAATGACCCGTACTGGCACGGCGTTTTCGGGGGCCTCTATCTCCCTCACCTCCGGGAGGCCGTCTACCATCATCTTCTCGAGGCAGAGAAACGGACCCCGCGTCCCGGGGACTGGGCGACTCTCGATTACGACCTCGACGGCCGGGAGGAGCTCTTCTGGCGCGGGGAGACGTTCAACCTTCTCGTTAAGCCGTCCTTCGGAGGCGGCCTGGTCGAGGTCGACCATGTGCCCTGGGCCAGGAATCTCTCCGATGTCCTCTCCCGCCGGCCCGAGTCTTACCATTTCCCGCGCGGCGAGGAGTCCGACGAAGGGAAGAGCATCCACGAGATCGAGAAAAAACTGCCGCCCCGGGCCAAGGATCTCATGCGCTACGACTGGCATCCCCGCTACTCGCTCCTCGACCACTTCATTCATGCCGATTCCACGGAGGAGGACTTCCGAAAAGTCAACTACGGCGAGCAGGGGGATTTCGTCAACCAGCCGTACGAGGCTTCGGTCCGAGACGGCGGCCTCGAGCTCGAGAGAAGGGGATGGGTTTGGGTGGACGGGGAACGGCTCCCGGTCCTCGTCCGAAAACGGATCGAGCCCGGATCAAGCCTGATCAGGGTTGTCTACGACGTCGAGAACCTTTCCGAGAGGAGCCTCCGGCTTCGCTTCGGTTCGGAATGGAACTTCCTGGCCTTCCCCGAGGAGGTCGAGTTCCACCGCCGCGGCTGGGTCATCCTTTACGGGGGGCGGCTCGCCCTGGAGCCGCAAAACCCAGTGGAACTCTGGACGATGCCCCTCGAGACACTCTCCCAATCCGAGGAGGGATTTGATATAATACACCAGGGTTTCAGCTTCATGCCGTTGTGGTCCCTCTCTCTGGCCGGGAAAAAAAGGGAAAGACTCGAGATCCTCTTGAAGGAAAGAAATGGCCGATAAATATTTCTCCCTCGTCCTCCACAGCCACATCCCGTACGTCCTCGACCACGGCAGCTGGCCTCACGGGATGGACTGGCTGTATGAAGCCGCCGCCGAAACTTATCTCCCTCTCCTCGGCGTCTTCGAGCGGCTGGCGGCGGAGGGCGTCCCTCCCCGGGTGAATATCGGCTTCACGCCGGTCCTCATGGCCCAACTCAAGGACCCGGATTTCGTCCGGGGCTTCGACGGGTACCTGCGGATGAAGATCGAGGTCGCCGACCGCGACGGGGCCTCGTTCCGGGCGACCGGGCACCCCCTCCTGTCCCTCACGGTCTATTGGGGGGACTGGTATCGAAAGCTCCTCCACGACTTCCACGAGAGATACCACGGCGACATCATCGAAGGCTTCCGGTTGCTCCAGGACCGGGGGCAGATTGAGGTCCTGACGTCGGCGGCCACCCATGGCTATTTCCCCCTCCTCAAGAAAGACGCCAGCATCCGCCATCAGATCCGGCAGGGGCGTCACGTCTACCGGCGGTATTTCGGACGAGAGGCCAGAGGTTTTTGGATCCCCGAGTGCGCCTATCGTCCGGCCTATGCCTGGAAGCCGCCCTTCGGTGAGAGTCAAGCCGCCCCCCGGCTCGGAGTGGACGAGATCCTGAGCCAGGAGGGGATCGGCTACTTTTTCGTCGACGGCCACCTCCTCAAGGGCGGCGAAGCCAAGGGCGTCTACCTCGACCGGTTCCCGAGCCTGAAGCTCCTCTGGGAAAAATCCCGAAAGGAATACCGGCCAGCCGACGAGATCAAGCGCGACCCTTATTCGGCCTATCTGGCGTATCCCTCGAATCTCCCGTTCTTCGTCCGCGACGAGGTTTCGGGCTCCCAGGTCTGGAGCCGCCAAATGGGCTATCCGGGAGACGGCTGCTACCTCGAATTCCACAAAAAGCACTTCCCCGGCGGCATGCGCTACTGGCGGATCACCTCGAACGACCCCGACCTGGCGCTCAAAGAGGCCTATGACCCGGCCGCGGCCGCGGGCCGGATAGAGGACCACGCTTCGCACTTCGTCTCCGTCCTCGAGTCGGCCCTCAAGGACAAGGAGTCGGGGGTCGTCGCCGCCCTCTACGACACCGAGCTTTTCGGACACTGGTGGTTCGAGGGCCCCGAGTGGCTCTACCGCATGATCAAGAAGCTCGCTCGGAGTCCGGTCCAGCCCCTGACAGCGGGCGAGTGCCTGGAAAAACTGCCTCCGACGGCGATCATCTCTCTGCCCGAAGGCTCATGGGGGCAGGGCGGATTCCACTGGATCTGGCTCAACGAGGAGACGGCCTGGATCTGGAAAGACATCTACCGGATCGAGGAGGCCGAAGAGGAGATCCGTCCCCGCGCGGCCGTCCTCGACAAGCTCGTCCTGAGGCAGTTCTACCGGGAGAAATTTCTTCTCGAAAGCTCGGACTGGCCGTTCCTCATCTCGACATGGACGGCCCGGGACTACGCCGAAAACCGGGCCGCCGAGCACTTTACGAGGGCCCTGGAGCTGGCCGGCTGGCTTCGGAGCGGACGCGTCCTCACGGCCGCCGAGGAGGCCCTCCTCCAAGTCTATGAAAAAGAGGACGGCCTTTTCGACGAGGTCGTTTTGCCCGATGGAACTGTCATCTAAGAAAACGCTGGTCATGGTCCTGTGCGGGGGGAAGGGGGAGAGGCTTTACCCCCTCACCCGGGACCGGGCCAAGCCCTCCGTCCCGTTCCTCGGCGCTTACCGGATCATCGATTTCAGCCTCTCGAACGCCCTCAACTCGGGGCTCCGGAAGATTGCCCTGGTCACCCAGTACAAATCCCTGTCCCTCGAGCGGCACATCATCAACGGCTGGAACATCTTCCACGCCGAGAGCGGCGACTTCATCCTGTCCATTCCGGCCCAGGGCCGGGTCGGCGACCGCTGGTACGAGGGCACGGCCGACGCCGTCTTCCAGAATATCTACACCATCCAGCAGGAGGCCCCGGAACACGTCCTCGTTCTCTCGGGCGACCACATCTACAAGGCGGACTACCGGAAGCTTCTCCTCTTTTCGGGGGAGCGGGACGCCGACGCGGTGATCATGACGAGGGTCATCCCGGCCCGGGAGGCGTCCCGGTTCGGCGTCCTCGGGATCGACGAGGACCGCCGGATCATCGAGTTCATGGAAAAGCCAAAGAAAGCCTCAGCGACGCCTTGGGATCCAGGGAGGAGCCTGATCTCCATGGGCGTCTACCTCTTCAAGACTCCGGTCCTGATCAAGGCCCTGTTCAAGGACGCCCGGCGCTCCGCGAGCGCCCACGACTTCGGGAAGGACATCATCCCCAGCCTGATCCATGACCACCGGACCTTCGCCTACCTCTTCGATGACTACTGGGAAGACATCGGGACGATCGACGCCTACTGGGAAGCCAATATGGCCTTCCTGGCCGACCCCTCACCGGCCATTCTCCGCGACCCGGACTGGCCTTTCAGGACCTACAAGCCCCAGTACCCGCCGGCCTATATCGAGGGAGGCACGATCCGGAATTCGATCCTCAGCCCGGGGGTCACCCTGTCCGGGGGGCGGGTCGAGAATTCGATCATCTCTCCGGGTGTCCGGATCTGCGACAGGGCCGAGGTCTATGATTCAATCCTCCTCGAAGGGGTCAAGGTCGGCCGAGGGGCCAAGCTCAAGAAAGTCATTGTCGACAAGTTCAGCGTCATCCCCGAGCGCTTCGAGATCGGCATCGACGCGGAAAAGGACGGCCGGAATTTCAAGATCAGCAAGTCCGGCGTCCGGGTCGTCCCCAAAGGCTGGAAGGACGAATGATCGAGAAGTACAACTTCCTGGCTTCGGATTTCGAGAAGAACGCCCCCAAGGAGATGATGCTTCTGTCCATCATCTCCCAGAGCTTCTTCCAGCCTTTTTCCCTGGAGGACAACCTCCTCGTCATCATGACCGCCCTGACCTCCGGCTCCGGGGTCGGCTTCAACCGGGCCATGCTCTTCCTCCGAGACGGAGACTGCCTCCGGGGCGAGACCTGGCTTGGGCCGCGGACTCCGGAGGAGGCCGGGTACATCTGGGAGGTCCTCTCGACGCCGGGGATCGGCTACGTCGAGATCATCGAGCACAACCGGACCCTCGTCAGCAAGAACGAGGACACCCTCAGCCGCCGCATCAAGAATCTCGTTTTTACCATGGACGAGGAGACCTGCGCTTTGATTCCGGCCTATGCGGCCTGCAACAAGGAGACCTACCTCGTCCGCGAGGCTTCGAAGGACCCGATGGTGGACAAGGAGTTCCTCGAGCTCATCCAGGTCGACGAGTTCCTCTGCATCCCGCTCCTCGCCCGGGACGAGGTCTTCGGCGAAATCATCCTGGACAACGCTTTCACCCGCGTCCCCATCAGCCCGGGGGACGTCAAGCTCGCCAGCCTCTGCGGCCTGATCGCCAGCAATTATATCTATTCGGCCACGCTTCACGAGCGGCTTCTCGAAGCGGAAAAGATGGCCGCCATGGGCGAGATGGCCATGTTCGTCACCCACCAACTCAGGAATCCGCTGGTGACCATCGGCGGATTCACCGACCAGCTCCTCCAGCCGGGGGTTTCCGAGGACAAGAGGGAGCGGAACCTGAGGATCATCCGGGACGAGATCCGGCGCCTGGAGAATATCGTTTACCAGATGGGCCACTTCCTCAAGGTCAGCCTGAAGGAACCGGTCTACTTCGATGTCGGGCCGGCGATCGAATCCGTCCTCCGCAGCCCCGAGGTCCTGGCCAAAGGCCAGGGCACCACCCTCAACGTCAAGATCGAGGACTGCCTGCCCCAGGTCCTCTGCGACCCGACCTTATTCGGGGAGGTCCTGCGAAACCTCCTCGACAACGCGTTCGACGCGACGCCGGAGGAAGGAACGGTTTCCGTGCGGGCCTACCGGAAGAACAAGACGTCATTCATCCTTTCGGTGAGGGACACGGGCCAGGGCATCTCCAACCCGGACAAGGGCCAGCTCTTCAGGCCCTTTTTCACCACCAAGGAGAAGGGGATGGGCCTGGGCTTGTCGTTCATCAAGAGGGTCATGGACACCTGCGGCGGGAAGATCGAGGTCCAGAGCCGGGCCGGGAAGGGGGCCCTGTTCAAGCTCATTTTTCAAAGCCGGGAAAGGGGGTAATTGGCCATGAAGAAGATCCTCGTCGTCGAAGATGAGAAGGCACTCTGTCTGCTGTACGGGGAGGAGCTCGGCAAGGCCGGCTACGCCGTCACGACGGCCTACGATGCCGACGCCGCCTTGAGGGAGCTCAAGAAAACGACCTTCGACCTCATCATTACCGACATCCGGATGCCGGGGAAGAACGGGATCGAGCTCATCACCCAGATCATGGGGCTCCGCAAGGATATCCCCATCATCATCAACTCGGCCTACCAGAGCCACAAGGAGGATTTCATGACCTGGGCTGCCGACGCCTACGTCGTGAAATCGTCCTCGCTCGATGAGCTCAAGCTCAAGATCAAGGAACTCATTGGTGAATAATGTCTGAACTCAGAAAAGACCTGATCAGCGGAGGCTGGGTCATCATCGCCACGGAGCGGAGCAAGCGGCCGGACGATTTCCGGCCGGCCGGCGGTCCGGCGCCGGCCGGGGAACCCAGGGGATTCTGCCCTTTTTGCGAGGGAAACGAGGGGAAGACCCCGCCCGAGGTTTTCGCCCTGAGGGAGGGCGGAACGTTGCCGGACGCGCCGGGATGGCGGGTCCGGGTCGTCCCCAACAAGTTCCCCGCTCTGAACCGCGGGACGACGCCTCCCAAGCACACCAAGGGCGTTTTCGAATGGATGGAAGGCATCGGGGTCCACGAAGTCGTCATCGAAAACCCCGACCACGACAAGGAGCTCGGCGACCTCCCCCCCGGCCATGTCCGGGACGTCCTCGAGGTCTGCCAGCAGAGGATCCGGGCCATCGAGGAGGAGCTTCATTACCAGTACGTCCAGCTGTTCAAGAACAAGGGGAAGGAGGCCGGCGCGTCCCTCAGCCACCCGCACTCTCAGCTCATAGCAACCCCCATCGTCCCGAAGCGGGTCAAGGAGGAGATCTACGGGGCCGAGCGCCTGTTCCGGAGCCTCAAGGAATGCGCCTTCTGCCGGATCATCCGCGAGGAACAGGCCATGGGCGAAAGGCTCGTCTTTGAGAACCGGCATTTCGCCGCCATCACCCCTTTCGCTTCGCGTTTCCCTTTCGAAATGGCCATCTACCCGCTCCGCCATTCGCCGTTCTTCACGGCCCTGCGGGGGGAGGAGCTCGAGGCGATGGCCGAGACCATCAAGGCCGTCCTGACCAGGTTGAAGACGACGCTCGGCGACCCCGCCTTCAACATGGTCCTCCATCAGGCGCCCAGCCCGGCTCTCTCTCTCAAGAACTGGCCGGGGATCGACCACAACTACCATTGGCACATCGAGATCCTCCCAATCCTGACAAAGGTAGCGGGTTTCGAGTTGGGGACGGGTTACTACATCAATCCGGTCCCGCCGGAAACGGCGGCCGTATTCCTCAGAAAAGGATAGGGACTATCGCCGGGGGGATTGCCCCTCTGAGCGATCTCGTCACCGAACCCGTGAGGGCTCCCGACTCTAAGAGAGTCCCGTGATCTTCCTGTAGAGCCCGAGATACTCTCCGGCAGACCTCGTCCAAGAGAAATCGGAGGCCATGGCGTTCCGCACGAGGGCCCCCCAGAGATCCTTCCGGGAATAGGTGTCGAGCGCCCTGCGGAGAGAGGCCAAGAGGGCCTCGGGCGACGCGTCCTCGAACTTGAATCCGTTCCCCGAAGCCGAGCCCGGCGTGAACTCCTGGATCGTGTCGTCGAGCCCGCCCGTGGCCCGGACGACCGGGACGGTCCCGTACTTGAGGGCGTACATCTGGGTCAGGCCGCACGGCTCATAGCGTGAGGGGATCAGGAAGAGGTCACTTCCGGCGTAGATCGTGTGGGCCGCCTTCTCATCGAAGGCGATCATCAGGCCGAAGCGGCCGGCGTATTTTTTCTTGGCGTCCTTCAGGAAGTCCTGGATCTTCTGGTCGCCGGTCCCGAGGATGACGACCGTGACCCCGAGGCGGAAGATCTCGTCGAGGGCGTCGCAGACGATATCGACGCCCTTCTGGCCGGCCAATCGCGTGACCATCCCGGCGACCGGGGCGCCGGGAGCCTTCTCGAGCCCGAACATATCGAGCAACACCGCCTTCGACCGGGCCTTTCCGGAAAGGTCGCCCGGGGAGAAGTGGGCCGGGATCAGCCGGTCCGTCGCCGGGTCCCAGTCGGCGTAGTCGACGCCGTTCAGGATGCCGGAGAGGGCATAGGAGCGCCACCTCAGGAGGCCGTCCAGGCCGCAGCCGAACTCCGGTGTCTGGATCTCGCGGCTGTAGCGGGGACTCACGGTATTCACGGCCGTCGCATAGAGGATGCCGGCCTTCATAGAGTTGACCTTGCCGAAGAACTCGAGGTCGTTCATGTTGAAAAGATGCCCGGGAAGGCCGACCGCCGCCAGGACCTCTTTCTCGAAAAGCCCCTGATAGGCGAGGTTGTGGACCGTGAAAAGGGACTTGGTGTCCTTGAAGAACGGGTCGTCGGCGTAGATGAACTTCAGGTAGGCGAAAGCGGAGGCCGCCTGCCAATCGTGGCCGTGGACGACGTCGGGGGAGAAGCCGAGGGTTTTCATCGATTCGAGCGAGGCCCGGGCGAAAAAGGCGAAGCGCTCGCCATTGTCGGGATAATCGCCCGCCGGGGTCCCGTAAAGACAGTTCCGGTCGAAATACCCGTCCCGGACGATGAAGTTCACGGAAAACCCGTCTGCCCGGTGTTCGAGGACGGAAAAGCCGGTCCTGGCGCCGGCCCAATCCAGGGAGATGTTTTCGATGACCTTCCGCAGAGGGAGGTTTTTTTCCCGTACTTCCCGATAAAAAGGCAGGAAGACCCGGGCGTCGGCCCCGAGCTGGGACAGGAACTTCGGCAGGGCGCCGGCTACGTCGGCCAGGCCGCCGGTCTTGGCATAGGGGATGGCTTCTGAGGCGAGGAGTGCGATTCTCATGGTTGGGCTATTCTAGCACAATCCGGCGTTTTCAGGGAGGCTTGTGAATGCTCCCCGCTTAGAATAAGATGAGACCGGGGAAAAGCCGATGAAAAAAAAGAACGGAATGGAGGCCCTGCCCAAGGTCGTGGCCGCGATCATCGAGCGGGACGGGAAGGTCCTCGTCGCCCGCCGCCGGAAAGACATCCGTTTCGGCGGCCTCTGGGAGTTCCCGGGCGGCAAGCTCGAGGACGGCGAGGATCCCGAGAGCGGGCTCGAGCGCGAGCTCCTCGAAGAGCTCGGCATCCAAGTACGGATCGAGGGGTTCTTCTGCTCCGTCCCGTACCGGGGTCCGGTCCTGTCGATCGAGCTTCTGGCTTACACAGTGGCCCATGTCTCGGGCGAGCTCAACCCGACCGACCACGACGAGGTCCGCTGGGTGGAGCCGGCCGGGCTGGATGAATCGGCCTTCACCGAGCCCGACCGTCCTGTGGTCCGGCTACTCAAGGCCGGCGATGCGCGTCCGGGTCCGGGGAGCCCGGACCCCGACGGGTGAGCGCGGTCTCTCAAGGAGCCGGCATGGACGGCGTCATTCTCAAGCCGGGGAAGGACAAAGCGGTCCGGAACCGGCATCATTGGATCTTTTCCGGCGCGATCCGGACGATGCCGGATTTCGACAACGGGAGCATCCTCCCGGTCAGGAGCGCCGACGGTGACCTCCTCGGCCACGCCTATTTCAACCGGAACTCGTCGATCACCGGCCGGATGGTCAGCTTCGGGAAATCGGCCCCCGAGGATGCCATGCGGCAGAGCATCGAGCAGGCGGTCCGCCTCCGCCGGCGGCTCTTCGACCCGGCTGCGACCAACGCCTTCCGCCTGGTCAACGCCGAGGGGGATCTCGTGCCTGGGCTGGTCGCCGACCTCTACGGGGACGTCCTCGTCCTCCAGGTCACAACGCTCGGCATGGAAAAGCTCAAAGCCTTCGTCCTCGACATCCTCGTCGCCACGATCAAGCCCCGGAGCGTCTACGAGAGGTCGGACCTCCCGGCGCGACGGGAAGAGGGCCTGGCGGATCTCGAAGGGACGATTTTCGGCGAGCCCGTGGAGAGGGTCCGGATCCTCGAGGAGGGCCTCCCATTCGAAGTCAGTCTGGCCCGCTCCCAGAAAACGGGGTTCTACCTCGACCAGCGGGAGATGCGGAAGCTCGTCAGGGCCTCCGCCCGCGGCCGCCACGTCCTCAACGCGTTCGCCTACACCGGGGCTTTTTCCGTCTATGCCCTCAAGGGAGGCGCGGTCCGGGCCGACTCCGTGGACTCTTCCGAAAGCGCCATCGCCCTGGCCCAGGAGAATTTCGAGATCAACACCCTGCCGGCGGATTCCGGCGTCTTCTTCACGGCCGATGTCTTCGAGTTCCTGCGGGAGCCCGGCCTCGCCTACGACTTCATCATCCTTGACCCGCCCGCCTTCGCCAAGAAGAAAATGGACGTCGTCCAGGCCTGCCGCGGCTATAAGGACATCAACCGCCTGGCCATCCAGAAGGTCAAGGCACAGGGCCTGGTCCTGACCTTTTCCTGCTCCCATTTCGTAGACGAGAAACTTTTCCAGCAGGTTGTTTTCCAGGCCGCACAGGAAGCTGGCCGGCGGGTCAAGATCCTCCAGCGCCACCGCCAGGCCTTCGATCATCCGGTCAACATCTTCCATCCGGAAACCGAATACCTCAAAGGCTTCTTGCTCTACGTCGACTGAGCGGAAGCGGCCTTCAGTGCTTGAGGATCCAGGCCGCGATGTCCCCGATGACGTAGGGCGCGACGCTGCCGTGGACCTGGACGTACTCGGTGGGCATGATCAGACCCTTGCCTTCGAAGAAAAAGTGGTTCAGCTTGGGATAGAGGTGGAGCTCGACATCCTGGCGCGATCCCAGGGCAGCCTTCCAGTTCTCGAAATCCTCGGTCGTCACCTGATAATCGCGGCTGCCTTGCAGGATGAGCATGGGCTTTGTTACCGACTTGGCCAGCTCAGGAGGATTGTAGCCGCGGAGGTCCAGCCAATAGGTCGGCATCGCGCCCAGGAGCTTGATCGTGGACATTTTGTCGGCGTCCGTCAGGGCCTTGATCTTCCTGACCGCGCCTTCGATCTCCTCGAGCCTCTTTTTGTCCGCCTCGGACGCTGCCCCCCCCGACAGGCCGGAGAGGTATTTCAACTGGCGGAGGATCGTGTCTTCTAGGGGTCGGGTCAGGCCGGCCAGGCTGATGAACCCGGCCACCCCAAGAGGTTTCGCCGCGAGGGCTATCCTGGGCATGAGGAAGCCGCCCAGGCTGTGGCCCAGGATGAAGACCCTGCCTTTATCGACGGCCTCGGTTTTTTGGAGCATGGCCGCGGCGGCCAAGGCGTCATCGATCGTCTCGTCCTTGACCGTCATGGTCGCTTCGAGCTTGGGGTCGGCGACGATCCTGGCCCCGTAGACCCTGCTGCGCTTGTCGTAGCGGAGGACGGCGATGCCGCGCATCGCCAGTCCCCAGGCCAAGTCCCGGAAAGGCTTGTTGGGGCCGAGCGATTCGTCCCTGTCATTCGGGCCGGAGCCGTGGACGACGACGAGCCCCGGAAAAGGCCCGGATCCTTTGGGCAGGGTCAGGGTTCCCGGCAGCTTCCATTCTCCCGTCCCGATCACGAGCTCTTTTTCTTCGAAACGCGCCGGGTCGGCATAGCCGGGCGCTTCGTACTTGGCAGGCGGACCCGACGGAACGAATCCGAAGCCGGCGATCTTTCCGGTTTTATCGAAAACGACACGGGCGTCCACGGTGGCTTTTTCGAACTCGCAGGTGACGAGAGCGATCTCGTAGGCTCCCAACTGCTCGCGCCGCGCGGAAGTCTGTTTTTTAAAAGCCCCCAGCTGTTTCGGGAGCTGCTCTTTCCACAGTGTTTCGAGCTTGTCGGGGCCGGAGACCTTGGCCATCGTTTCGTCGAAGTCCCGGGCGGCCAGGGTGAAATCGCCCTTCCCGAGAGCGGCCAGGAACTCGCGGGCCTTAACGGTCAGCTCGTCTTCCGCTTGAACGGGAGGCTGGGCCCGCAGGAAGGGAGTCCCCGCGGCCAGGAAGCACAATCCCAGGATCGTCAGAAACCAGTTTTTCACCATGATATGACCTCACACGCGGCCTTCGGACGGGCGCTCCGGGTCAGTATAATTCACTCCCCGCCGGGAGACAATTGCGCGGCCCCCCGGAAATACATATAATCGTTCTCTTCGGGGTCGGTCCACGACCGGCCAGCCCGCGGAAGGAGGCTGAAATGGACATCCAGGACGAGCTCCGGCGGCACCTCAGAACCCTTTCCCTGATCGGCGTTTCCATCGTCACGAGCCTCCTCATTTACCTCGGCCTCGAGGAGTTCATCCGGGCCCGTTTCAAGCCGTTCTACGGGTTCGCCGGGATTGCCGACCGCCAACCGCTCCGCTACGGCTTTTTTGCCCTGGCCGCCGTGGCCCTGGCCCTGATCCTGGTCCTCCGCCAAGCCCTCCTGAAGAAGACCCCCCGGGACGACAGGAAAACGGCCCTCCACAGGCTCGAGCGGGCCACCCTCTTGACTCTCGTCCTGGCGGAGGTCCCGGCCCTCCTCGGCCTTGTCCTCTTCATTCTCGGCGGGCTCAAAGCCGATTTTTACATCCTCCTCGCCACGTCCATTCTCCTGGTCATCATGTTCTTTCCACGCCGCTCGGGCTGGGAAGAGTGGCTGTCTTGATCCCTGTCGGAGGTGTCTCATGAGGAACCGTCTCGGAATCCTATTCCTGTGCGCGGCCTGGGGCCTTTTTCCCCGTCCCGCCGCGGCGGCGGCCCAGGCGCCCGCGGATCCCGTCCCGAAGGCGCCCGTGCTTCGCTACGAGATCTGGGTCGAGCTCGACGACGCGGCGAAAACGCTCCGGGGCAAGGAGGACATCGTCTGGACCAATCGCACCCGGGACACCGTGCCCGACATGCTCTTTCACCTGTACTGGAACGCCTTCAAGAATTCGACGAGCACGTTCCTCCGCGAGGCGGCCGAGGAGACCTTCGCCGCCCGCGGGACCGAGCCCGAGGGCGGCGATTGGGGCTGGGTCGACGTCACGGACATCCGTCTGGCCGACGGCCGGGACCTCGGCCCGACCAAGGAGTTCGTCAGGCGGGACGAGCCGGTTCACGGGGGAGATGAGACCGTCATCCGGGTCCGCTTCGCCGAGCCCGTCAAGCCCGGGGACAACGTCCGGCTCCGCCTGGAATTCCGGAGCAAGATCCCGCGGACCGTGGCCCGCTCGGGCTATTATCAAACCTCCTATTTCATCGGCCAGTGGTTCCCCAAGCCCGGCGTCTACGAGGAGGGGAAGGGCTGGAACTGCCATGAGTACCATCAGAGCTCCGAATTCTTCTCCGATTTCGCCGACTTTGTCGTCCACATCACCGTCCCTGAGAAGTTTGTCGTCGGGGCGTCGGGCCGGGAGACGGGCCTCGAAACCGGGTCCGCGCCGGGCCGGGTCACCCACACGTTCCGCCAGACGATGATCCACGATTTTGCCTGGACGGCCGACCCGCGCTATCTCAAGGTCGAGCGGGTCTTCATCGCCTCGAAGGAAGTGAGCCCCCGTGAATACGAGGAGACGGCCGCCCTCCTCGGCCTCCCGGTCGAAGAGGTGAGGCTCCCCGACGTCAAGATGACCCTGCTCATCGCCCCCGAGCACAAGGGTCAGATCGACCGCCACTTCAAGGCCCTCGTCGCGGCCATCAAGTATTACGGACTCTGGTACGGCCCATATCCGTACGAAACCGTCACCATGGTCGACCCTCCCTTTCGGACCGCGAGCGGGGGCATGGAATACCCCACGCTCTTCACCGCGGGCACCCGAGTGATGGCCAGCGCGGACGTGCTCTCGCCCGAGGGCGTCATCGTCCACGAGTTCGGTCACGGCTACTGGTACGGGCTCGTCGCCAACAACGAGTTCGAGGAGGCCTGGCTCGACGAGGGCATCAACACCTATTCGACCGGTCGCGTCCTCGCCCACGCCTACGGGCCGGGAGCGTTCTCCCTCGACGTCCTGGGAATCCCCCTGGCCTCGGTCTTCAGGATGCCGAAGGTTCTCGATGAGGACACCGACCGGGCAGTCGCCATCAACACCGTCCGGTACGACCCCGTCCCCACTTTCTCCTGGCGCTTCTATAACAGGGGGAGCTACGGGGCGAACGTGTACATGCGGGCATCGACCTGCCTCAACACGCTCGAACGGCTCCTCGGTGAGCCCACGATGGCCCGGGTCATGCGGACCTTCCAGGGACGCTACCGGTTCAAGCACCCGAGGACCGAAGATTTCGTCCAGGTCGTCAACCAGGTATCCGGTCGGGATATGACCTGGTTCTTCGACGAGCTGATGCGGAACACGCTGAACTTCGACTACGGGATCGCCTCGGTCGTTTCCCGGGAAACGCCGAAGAACCCGAGGGGCGTCTTTGACGTCGGCGGGAAAAAGGAGGAGATGACGTCGGCGAGGGTCCGCGAGCTCAACTCCAAGGCGAAACACAAACCCCGGGGCGAGGAGGCGGCGGAGAAAAAAGAATTCCTGACGACCGTGACCCTCCGGCGCTACGGCGAGGCCCGGGTGAGGGGAGATGCCCGGGTCAATCTCGTCGTGGCCTTCGAGGACGGGACCCGGGAAACCGCCTTCTGGGACGGCCAGGACCGCTGGGCCCGGCTCGTCTTCGTGAAGCCTTCCAAAGCGGTGTGGGCCAAGGTCGACCCCGACGGCGTCTGGCTCATCGACTCGAATTTCGCCAACAACTCGTTCCTCGTCCAACCCGCCCGGCGGGGCCTCATCAAGCTCCTCTCGCGGCTCCTCTGGGCGGTCCAGAACATCCTGCAGCTGGCGAGCTCGTTCAGCTGAGGAAGGAGGAGATCGTCATGGCTGTCTTCAAAGCGCTCGGAAACGGGGTCGGAACGGCGACCCGCCGCCCCAGGCTCCTCATCGACCTGTGGGTCATCAACATGGTCTACGCCCTCCTCATCGCGGCGCCGCTCTATGCGCTCTTCAAGGCGGACCTCGGCCATTCCCTGCTCGGGCGTAACCTCCAGCCCCTGGACTTCATCTGGCTGGGAGACTTCATCTACAAGTACCAGGACATGGCCCCGGCTGCCCTGGGCCTGATCCTGGTTCCCCTGCTCCTCTACCCGGTCCTCTATGTCTTCCTCAACGGGGGGATCATCGGCCGCCTTCTCGACAGGGAAGGGCGGACGACTCCCCAGGCATTTTTCGCGGACTGCGGACGGTACTTCTGGCGGTTCGCCAGGCTTTTCCTGATCTCTCTCCTTTTCTATGCCCTGACCTTCGGGGTCATCCTGGGAGCCCTTTCGGCCCTCTTCAAGCCCGTCCTGGAAAACGCCCGGACGGAATGGACGCTTTTCTGGATCTCCGACTTCAGGACCGTGGTCGCCCTCCTCCTTCTCAGCCTCGTCCACATGGTTTTCGATTACGCGAGGATCATCGTGGTGGCCGGGGACGAGAAGAGAGCCCTCCAGGCGTTGAAGGGGGCCTTCGCGTTCATCGGGAAGCGCTTTTTCCGGGCCTGGTCCCTTTACCTCCTTATCGGGATAGGCTTCCTAGCCGGGACGGCCGTTTTCTTCCTTGTCCGGGGGCATCTTCCGGACTCGGGCCTTTTCTGGCTCGGGCTCGGCCTCCTCTGGGAACAGGCCTTTATCGTCTTCCGTCTGTGGACGAAAATGACCTATTTCGCCGCCCAGGCCGAATTTTATCGGATGAGCCATTATTGACGGCCATGAAGATCACCTTCTTGGGTGCGGCGGGCCAGGTGACGGGGTCCTGCTCCTTCCTCGAAGCCGGCGGGATGAAGGTGCTCATCGACTGCGGACTCTACCAGGAACGGCCGTTTCTCAAAAGGAATTGGGATCCGTTTCCCGTTCCTCCGGAAGAGCTCGACCTGCTGCTTCTGACCCATGCCCATCTGGACCATTCGGGCCTCATCCCGAAGATCGTCCGCGAGGGTTTTTCGGGGACGATCCTGACCACGGAAGCCACCGCCGATCTCCTGTCCATCGCCCTCCTGGATTCGGCCCGGATCCAGGAAGAAGACGCAGCCTTTAAGCAGAAGCGTCACAAGAAGGAAGGGCGGCCCGGGTCCCACCCTGAGGTGCCGCTCTATACCATCGAGGACGTCCAGCGGGCCATGCCCCTCGTCGAGGAGATCCCCTACGAAACCGACCTCCCCCTCTCCGATGGCCTCACCGCCCGGTTCAGGGACGCGGGCCACATCCTTGGCTCGGCCATGATCGAATTGACCGGCCGGCAGGACGGCGGATCGAAGAGCATCGTTTTCTCGGGTGATATAGGCCAGTGGGACAAGCCGTTCGTCCGCGACCCCTCCGTCTTTGACCGGGCCGATTACGTGGTGATGGAATCCACTTATGCGGACCACGACCACGAGGACCCCAAGGCCGTGGACGAGATCCTCCGCGAGACGATCGTGGAGGCCGCCCAGGCCGGCGGGAACATCGTCATCCCCACCTTCGCCATCGAACGGGCCCAGGAGCTCATGTTCTATCTCAGCCGTCTCGTCCGGGCCAAGGCCATCCCCGCGCTTCCAATTTACCTGGACAGCCCCATGGCCCGTGAAGTCACCGAGGTGTTCCGCCGCCATCCAACCGACCTCGACGAGGACGCCCGGGCGCTCTTTGAAGCCGGAACGAGCCCTTTCGATTTCCCCGGGCTCGTCATCGTCCGGACCATCGAGGAGTCCAAGGCCATCAACTCCGTCCGGGGTCCGGTCATCATCATGGCTGGGTCTGGGATGTGCACGGGCGGCCGGATCAAGCACCATCTCCGCTATAACATCAGCCGGCCTGAATCGACCATCCTCTTCGTGGGATACCAGGCGCGGGAAACGCTCGGCCGCCAGATCCTCGAGAAACAAGCCCAAGTCCGGATCTTAGGACAGGTTTACCCCGTCCGGGCCCGGGTAGTCAAGATCAACGGGTTCTCGGCCCACGCCGATAGGAAAGCCCTGGGCCGCTGGCTTGACGCCTTCCAAGCGCCGCCCCGCCGGCTGTTCGTCAACCATGGAGACGCGCAGGTCGCTCTCCGCTTCGCCGAAAGGATCCGCCGGGAGCGGGGCTGGACGGCGGAGGCCCCGGAGTACCTCGGTTCCCTCGTCCTCGATTAGAGGCCCGTCTTCGGCAGGGTTCCAAGTCCCTGGGACCGGGCGTAGCCGGTCATGATCCTTTCCAGCTCTTTCCGTAAACCATCGGGAAGCGGAGGGAGGGTATATTTCCTGATCCTGTCCGTCACGTCCTTGTGGGCCTTGTCAAGGACGGTCTTGCGGCCGGCCATGACCCAAGCCTCGTAAGGGTCCCTGTCCATGAGTGCCGGCATCGTGTGTTCTTTTCTGTACCACTGGCGCGTGTGGGGATGGGACAGGAACTGGAAATCGGCCTTGAAGCCCTCGAATTTGTCGAGGGCGATCGGGTCTTCCCGCTGGGCGATGCCAGCGACCAGCCGGTAGACCATACCGCAGATCTCGTTGTCGATGGCCAGCTTCTCGAGGCTCTGGCAGCTCTCGAAGTCCAGCATGCCCGGGCCCGAGATGACGTTGATCCCGGAGAGTGCCGCTAGGGCCGCTCCCAGGGCCGTCTCGATCCCGCTCTGGGCGTCGTTGACCTTGGAGTCGCTCAGGGCCATATACGCATGGGTCGGGAGCCTCAGGTTTTTCCCGATCTGGGCATAGGCCGAGTCGATCATCATGGTCTCGATGGCCCCCATCGGCGTCGTCCCCTTCCTCATGTCGAAGCTCGAGGGCGATCCCCCGAAGATGACCGGGGCGCCACGCCGGGCCAGCTGGCAGATGACGAGGCCGCAGAGGTTCTCGGCCACGTGCTGGACCAGGGTCCCCGAGATGGTGGCGAGGGACGTCGCGCCCGTCATGCCCATCGAGATGAGCTCCGAGGGGATGCCGGCCCGGGCCGAGTCGATCAGACTCTGGGTCGTCAGGTTGCTCCATTTGAGGGGAGGGGAGGGGCAGGCGTCGAAGATCGCCAGGGGCTTGCGGGCGAGCTCGGCCTCGCCGCCCCGGACGCCCACGAGAAGATCCTTCATGGGCTTGAAGCTCTCGACCCGGAACGTCCCCGTGACGATGGGCTTGGACGAGAGGAGAAGTCCCAGGTACAGCCGGTAACAGTCGGCGATCGCGGCCGGGACATCCGAGGAGATCAGTCCCGTGCTCTGGAAATGGATGTGCTCGAGCGTCTCCACGAGCCGGCAGAACGCCACGAGATCCCGCGTCACGGCCTTCCTCTCCTCCTGGGTCTCGTGGTCGAGGAGGGAGACGGCCGCCGAGCCCGGGTCGAAATGGATCTCGTCGCCTCCGACGAGGTAAGACTTTTCGCCGCCCCGGTCGTACATCGTGATCGTGGCCGGTGTCGACGACAGGCAGTCCAGGACGAGTTTTCTGTCGAGCCGGGCCCTCTCAGTGCCCGTGTCGACAAGGGCGCCGGCCGCGGCCAGGAGCTTCAAAGCCTCCTGGTTCTCGACGAAGACCCCTTGCTTCTCGAGGAGCACAAGACCCTCGTCGACGATTTTTTCGACTAACTCGGGGCTCAGCAGCTCGATCTTCGGTCTTTTTGTCTCGATCATGGTCTGTCTCCCGTCATCTCTTCGGGGCCAGGCTCTTCGCCAGCTTGACGGCGGCCACCGCGTTCTCAGCATAGCCGTCGGCACCCGCCTCGTCGGCCCACCTTTGGCTAGCCGGTGCCCCTCCCACGAGGACCTTGTATCTGTCCCTGAGGTTTCTCTCCCTGAGGAGCGCGACCAACCGCTTCTGGTTGACCATCGTCGTCGTCAGCAGGGCGGACAGGCAGATGAAATCCGCGCCGACGGACTCGGCCTTTTCAATGAACCTTTCGAGCTTGACGTCGGCGCCGAGGTCGAAGACCTCGAAGCCGCCGGCCTGGAGCATGGAGGACACGAGGTTCTTGCCGATGTCGTGGATGTCCCCCTCGATCGTCCCGATGACCACTTTTCCGGCCGTCCTGGCCTGAAGACGGGAGCGCTGGAGCTCGGGATTGAGGACGGCCATGGCCGCCTTCATGGCCTCGGCGCTGGAGATGAGCTCGGGCAGGAAATACTCTCCCTGCTCCCACAGCTCGCCGACCTTCTGGATCCCTGGAACATAGCCTTTTTCAATGACTTCGAGAAGGTCCAGGCCCGCCTTGACGGCCTCGCCGGCCAGCCGCCCGGCCCCGGCGCCGTCGCCCTCGACGATCGCCTTCTTCATCTGCAGATAGAGATCTTCCTTTTTCATGCGGTCCTCCTTGAGATCGATTCGGCCATGGCCCTGATGTAGGCGGGGCTCGTGCCGCAGCAGCCGCCGACAATATTGGCCCCGGCCCGGATGAGGTCTGGAACGAACCTGACGTAGTCTTCGAGCCCCTGAGAATAGGACACGCGGCCGTCGCTCCCGAGGACGGGCTGGCCCGCGTTGGCCTGGGCGATCAGAGGCAAGCGTGTCTCCTGGCGCATGGCTTTGACGAGACCCGTCATCTGCTCGCTGTTGAGAGTGCAGTTGGCTCCCACGGCCCGGGCGCCTTCCTTTTCGAGTTCCTGCATGCACCGGGCGACGGTATCGCCCATGAGCGTGAAATACCCCCGCGGGACGGCGTTGAAGGTCATGGTGACGAAGACCGACAGGGGAGAGCTCCGCCGGGCGCCGCGGAGGGCGCAGAGGGCTTCCCGGAGGTCGTACTGGGTTTCGATGAGAAGCACGTCCGCCCCGCCGTCGGCGAGAGCCCGGGCCTGTTCGGCGAAAACGGCCTCGAATTCCCCTTCCGCGAATTCGCCTTGGGGCTTGAGGAATTTTCCGGTCGGGCCCATGCTCCCGGCCACATATCTGCCCGCGGGCGTGACGACCCTTGCCAGACGCGCCGCCGCAAGATTTAGTTCGGCGGTCCGGCCTTCCAAGCCGTGGCCGGCAAGCTTGATCCGGCTGCCGCCAAAGCTGTTCGTGGAGACCACATCGGAGCCGGCCTCGAAATATCTCCGGTGGATCTCCTCGACGACCGCGGGCTTCTCGACGTTCCATGATTCGGGGCATGTCCCTTGGGGCAGCCCGCGGGCCATGAGCTCCGTGCCCATGGCCCCGTCCAGGAGAACGGTCCTTTGACGGACCAAGTCCAATATCGAACGGCTCATCATCCACCTCCGGGCAGGGGCCCGAATTCCAGGCAGCGGACGAATTCATCCTGGAAATCCGGCCTCGTGGCCAGCGAGACATGCACGATGCTCTTCGCCAGGGACTCGGCGGCCGCCCGCGCGGGGGCCGAGAGAAGGAGCTTGCGCGCCCCGGCCAACGACGAGTTCCCGACGAAGGCGATCTTTTGATCCGGGATCCCGGGCAGAAGGCCCAAGGCCTGGGCGTTACGGATATCGAGCGAGTTGCCGAAGGCGCCGGCGATGTACACGGCGTCGAGGTCCTTCAGCGGCACCTGGAATTCCCGGAGCATCAGCCGGATGCCGGTCTTGATCGCAGCCGCGGCCAGTTGGACCTCCCGGATATCGTTCTGGGTCAGGCTGAGCCTGTCGCCCAGCCGGAGCTTTTTCTCCGGGCCCGCGATCTTGCCGTCGCGGCCGATGAGGCCGCGGGCCAGGCCAACAGCCAGGACGTCGATAAGCCCCGTACCGCAGAGGCCGCGTGGCGTCCCTCCGCCCATCGTCTGGAGACGGAAGCCGTCCCGCCATTCGGCCCGGTGGACGGCGCCCTCGACGGCCAGCATGCCGCAGCTGATGCTCATCCCCTCGAAGGCCGGCCCGGCGGCCGTTGAGGTGGCCATGAACTGCTGGCCTTTCTTGAGGACGATCTCGCCGTTGGTCCCGATGTCGATGAAGAGCGCGTGGCCCGGCTTCTCGGCCAGGGCACAGGCGGCCAGCCCGGCCGTGATGTCCCCGCCGACGAAACTCTTGATGTTGGGGACGATGTAAACCCGGGCCGCCGGGTTGAGCTCGAGGCCGATCTCGGCGGCGGGGAAGGGTGGAAGGGCCGCGAAGACCGCGTGGAAGGGGGACAAGGCCAGCGGATCCACGCTCACGCCGCAAAGGAAGTGGTTCATGGCCGTGTTTCCGGCGACGACAGCCTCGTAGACGCGCTCCCTCGGGACGGCGCTTTTTTCCAACAATTCGCCGGCCAGGGTGTTCAGGAGATGGGCAATGGACTTCTTCAGGCGCTTGAGATTGTCCGGTTCCTGGAAAGCATAGGCGATCCTCGAGACGACGTCGGCGCCGTAGGAGGCCTGGCTGTTGAGGGCCGAAGCCCGGCCGGCGCATTTTCCCGTGACCAGGTCGACGAGCTCGACGACGACCGTGCTCGTGCCGATGTCGACCGCCAGGCCGAAGGCCCGCCCGGAGGTATCGCCGGGCTCGACATCAACAACCTCCCGCTCGCCGTAGAGGACGGCCGTGACCGTCCGGGGGGACCCAGAGTCCAGACCCTTGAGGCCCCTCAGGGCTGGAAGAGGGAAGCCCAGGCCGGGCGTCCGGAGGAGGGATTCCAGGCTCTCCGTCACGGCCGCCGGGGCGGATAGAGGCGGCTTTCCCAGGGTCACGGCGAGCTTCTTGATTTGGGGGTCGAGGGTGACGGGGGCGGAAAGGCCGGTCTCGAGGACGGCCACCTTGCCCAGGCGCGATTCCGGGAGGATTTCCACGGCCATATCGCCCCGGACGGCGAACCGGCAGGCGAGCCGGTGGTCGGGGCTGAGGCCTCGTTTTTCGAGGACGGCCTTCTCCGGGGCCTCGAGAAGGGGAAGGAGCCCCGCCCGGATCCGGACGGCGCATTTCCCGCAGACGCCCCGCTTGTGGCAATAGAGGCTGAGAGGGATGCCGACCCTCGTCAGGGCGTCGGCCAGGAGCTCCCCGGCCCGGACCCGGACCTTGGTCCCGTCAGGGAGGATCTCGAGGGAATACGTCACGTCCGTCATCTTCCGCAGCCAGCCACGAGAAGCCTCATTTTAAACCAAATCTCCGGCCTTGCCTATCATTTTTTGAGGTTCCCGCCATCCGCCGGACGGCGCCTCCGCCAGATCAGAAAGGCCGGCAGGCCGGCCCCGAGCAGGGCCAGGCCCGCTGCGGACTTCAGGGGTTGGGCAAGGAGAATGTTGATGAAGATCGCCAGGCAAATTACTACAAATATCATAGGAATAATAGGATATCCCCACGTCCGGTAGGGGCGGCTGGCTTCGGGTCGCCGGCGGCGGAGGACAATGACGGCCAGGCCCGTCGCCGCGAAGAAGACGAGCAGGGCGAAGACCATGTACTCGTACAGGGCCTGGTAGGTCCCCGACAGGCAGAGCACGGCGGACCAGGCGGCCTGGCCCCAGAGGGCGCGCGTCGGGACTCTGGTGCGCGGGCTGAGGCGGGCCATGGACCGGAAAAAGCTCCCGTCCTTGGCCATGGCGTAATAGACCCGCGGCCCGAAAAGCAGGTTGGCGTTCAGGCAGCCGAAGACCGAGACCATGATCACGGCCGCGATCGCCGCTCCCGCGCCGCCGCCGAAAAGGGCCGTCGTGACGAGTTCCCCGACCCGCACGACCCCCTTCAGCTTCTCCAGCGGAAGGGCCAGAAGGTAGACGAGATTGACCGAGACATATAAGACCGTGACCCCGGCGACGCCGAGGGCCAGCCCCCGGGGAATATTTTTCTCCGGGTCCCGGATCTCTTCGGCTGTGCAGTTGACGGAATACCAGCCGTCATAGGTCCAGAAAACCGCGACCAGGGCCAGGCCGAGCGGTTTCAGGAGGCCGGGGAATTCCAACCCTCCGGGGAAGAGCGGGTGGAAGTTCGTCCCGCCCGACTTGGTCCCAAAAACGAGCCCCAGGACAACGAGCGCCCCGACCGCCCCGATCCGGAAGACGGTCAGGAGGTTCTGGACGGCGACGCCCGCCCGGATCCCGAACGAGTTGATGACGGTCAAGAGGACGATAGAGGCGGCGGCGACCAGCTGCCCGGCCGATAGCGAATAGGAAAAACCTAAGGCCGAAAAATGGGCGATCTCGACCCCCGTGGACAGGCGGGGAACGAAGGAGCCGAAGAATTCGGCGAAGCCGACGGCCAGGGCCGCCAGGCCGCCACACATGATGAACCCGAAAAAGCCCCAGCCGAAAAGGAAGGCGGCGCCAGGTCCGTACGCTTCGCGGAGATAGACGTACTGGCCCCCGGCCTGCGGGTACATCGCCCCGAGCTCGGCGAAGGAGAGTGCCCCGCAGAGAGTGACCAGGCCTCCGGCCAGCCAAACGACGAGCAGGAGGCCGGGGGAGGGGACGCCGGCGGCGATCAGGCCCGGCGTCATGAAGATCCCCGACCCGATGACGGCACCGACGACGAGGAAGGCCGTGTCCATGAGGTTCAGCCGCCTGAGAAATTTTGGTTCGGATGTTTCCGGGCTCATGCTCTCGGCCAGGCCTCATTGTACGGGATTTTCGGGATAAAGCGTGAGGAATATTTTCCGAGCTCCGCAAAAACGCGACAGCCCTTGGCGCCGAGCGGCATCATGGACGCCAACCCGTGCTTGACGTCCGCCCAAACCTCCCTCCGGAACGACGCATTGAGCTTCCCGAGCTATCTCTCCTGACTCTCTTGTCCAGCCGGTGTGACATCTTAGTATATTATTTATTATCAGCTAGATAAGAGATTATTAATTCATCACCTCCATTCGAAATCTAATTTTACGCAATCGCTATTCCTTATAGAATTGTCATCGAGCCGTCTCCCCGGCTTACCCTTTTCGATTGTCTATCCGCCTATCAAGCCTAACGGGCAATGGGCAACCCGGTTATGCCGACGCAAGATCACCAGCTTTAAAAAGAGGGGAGGGCAGGCTCAGTTTGATCGAGATTTCGCACCTTTGAATTCATATCACGGGTCTTGAGCCGCCTTTTTTTCGGCCCGTCTTCACATGACAGAAGCAAGCCCTACCATCGACCGACGCCGGACAGCCTTTGCCGATTTCGGCAAATCAACCGTCGCCAAACGCCCGATCTTATTCAGCCACGTTTTTCTTCTTTTCCTAATTCACCCCCGCCCACGAAACCAATCCGTCAGCTACCACTAATTCTACCGTTATTTAGCCGCGACCTCGCCCGGTCGCAAAAAGGCCGGACCAAGACTTCCGACCGGATTCTGGACATTTGTTTTACTCATTTATATTCAAATATTTACAATAAATGTCGGCGTGCCGACATTTTCCTGTCCAAGAACTAGAATTCGCTTGCATTCCAAGTCCTCTTTTATTATAAATGTAATCTTGTTTCAATCCGTCGTGGAGGGAGAGAGGCTCTTGATCATCGCTATCACGAACCAGAAAGGCGGCGTAGGGAAAACCACGACATCCATCAACATTTCATCTGCCCTGGCTTTGATGGGGAAGAAGGTCCTCCTCATAGACATGGACCCTCAGGCCCACAGCACGATCTCGACCGTGGCCGACCCGTCGAGCTATGAAAAATCGCTCTACGATGTCCTAATGAACAAACACGAGAAGATGGATAACATTATCGTCCGTTCAACGGTTCCTGGCCTGGACATGGCGATGGCCAAGATCTCCATGGCCAAGCTGGAGCCATCCCTTCTCGGCGAGATCGACGCTCATTTCCGCCTGAAGGACGCCCTCGAATCCATCAAGCACAAATACCAGTTCATCTTCATCGACACCCCGCCGACCCTGGGCTTGATCACCATGAACGCCCTCGTCGCCGCGTCGGCCATCCTGATCCCGATCCAATCCTCATATCTGGCTCTCGAGGGCACGGATGACCTCCTAGAGACCATCGAGAAAGTCCGCCGGATCGCCAACCCCGGCCTGAAGATCATCGGGGTCCTGGTCACTCTTCACGACAGGAGGACGAACCTCGGGCGGGATGTCGTGCAGAGGATCCGCCGCGTCTTCGGAAAGAAGGTCTTCAAGACATTTATCTCGAAGAGCGTCAAGCTCGAAGAGAGCCCGGCCTACAAGGAATCGATCTTCACATATGCTCCCGAATCCGTCGGGGCGGAGCAATACCGAAAAGTCGCCGAGGAGATATTGGAACGTGCAAAAAGCTAAGCGATCCGGTCTTCCTGAAACCGTCACGATGAGGCATGATGGCCACTTTGTCGACCTGCTTTCGTCCAGGTCGCTCGGACCCCGCATCCGGATGATCCCGCTCGAGCATATCGACCCGAACCCCCATCAGGCCCGGAGCGAGCTCGGCAACATCCAGGAGCTCATGGAATCCATCCGGAGCAAGGGTGTCCTCGAGCCCATCCTTGTCCGCTCCAAAGGGAACAGGTTTGAGATCATCGCCGGCGAGCGGCGGTTTCTGGCCTCGAGGAATATCGGGCTCAAGGAGATCCCGTGCATCGAGATGGACGTCGAGGAAAACGAGGCCATGGAGATCGCCCTGATCGAGAACCTTCAGCGGAAAGACCTTGACCTCTTCGAGGAATCCGACGGCCTCCAATCCCTGATCGACCTTTACGGGTACAACCACCAACAGGTCTCCGAAAAGATCGGGAAAGCCCGTTCGACGATCACCGAAATACTCTCGATCTCGAGGATCCCGGCGTCTGTCCGGGAGATCATCAAGTCCTCCGGAGCATTCAGCCGGGGCACGATCATCGAGATCGCCAAACAGAAGACCGACGAAGACATGCTCAAGCTCGTCAAGGAGATCGCCGAGCGCCATCTGACCCGAGAAGATACCCGCGACCTTTCTAAGCACCTCAAGGGGAAGCTGAAAAAGCTCAAATATTACGTCTATAATTTCGTCCCCGAAGACACGGACAGGTTCAGACTTAGGCTGGAGTTCAAGAAGCAATCTATTTCCCAAAGCGAGATTATCGAAGTCCTCGAGGACATCATCCGCAGACTGAAAGCCAAAGAAGGGTAAGGTCGTAAGGTCCAGCTCCGGGAAGGTTTTTCATTACAAATCTCACCCCCCAAGGAACCCTCGCGCAAGCCTTCATATGGGGAAAAGCGGCCGATCGGCGGGCCATTTGTTGCCTCTGGGCAGATCCTGATATTAGTTGACATAATAATCCTTATGCGACTCATTATTCCAGCCCACTTTATCTATTTCTATTACATTCACTTAGAATTCTTCACAGCCTGTGAATATCCCCGCTGACCAATCCTTGTGCAAATGTGGAAATTCTTTGCCCCTCTATAAAGAATGTCCCTTGCAACCGCTTCATGACTTTTCCCATTATCGTCCGCTTTCTGAACCGATCCTTCTTCAAGGCGATCCCAAAAACTACTCCGACGCCCGCGTCTATATCGCTTTTTGGCCAAAAAAAGAGGCCGGCGCGGCTTAGGCCGCCCGGCCTCGTTCCCCGTCTCTGGCTCTTTTACAGGGCCTTGCTCATGGCGCTCATGAACTCCTGGTTGGTCTTCGTCTTGCTCAGCTTGTCGATCAAGAGTTCCACGGCCTCGACCTCGTTCATCTGGCTGAGGACCTTCCGTAGGACCCAGATCCGGTTGAGGTCCGCCTCCTCGATCAGGAGCTCCTCTTTCCGGGTCCCGGACCGGCTGATGTCGATGGCCGGGAAAACCCTCTTGTCGACGAGCCTCCGGTCGAGGTTGATCTCCATGTTGCCCGTCCCCTTGAACTCCTCGAAAATAACCTCGTCCATCCGGCTTCCCGTGTCCACCAGGGCCGTGGCCAGGATGGTCAGGCTCCCGCCTTCCTCGACCTTGCGGGCCGACCCGAAGAACTTCTTCGGCTTGTGAAGGGCGTTGGCGTCGATGCCGCCCGATAGGACCTTCCCCGAGGGCGGGACGATCGCGTTGTGGGCCCTGGCCAGCCGGGTGATCGAGTCGAGCAGGATAACGACGTCCCGCTTGATCTCGACGAGCCTCTTGGCCTTCTCGAGGACGATGTTCGCGACCTGGGCGTTCCGGGTCGGCGGCTCGTCGAACGTCGAGGCGACGACCTCCCCGTTGACGCTCCTCTTGAAATCCGTCACTTCCTCCGGCCGCTCGGCAACCAGGAGGACGATCAGGAAGATCTCGGGGTGGTTTTTCTCGATGGACTTGGCGATCGTCTTGAGAATGGTCGTTTTGCCGGCCCTCGGCGGCGACACGATGAGCCCGCGCTGGCCTTTGCCGATGGGCGTCAGGAGCTCCATGACCCGGGCGTTCATGTTCTTCGGGTTCCCGTCCTGGAGCTTGATCATCTCGAATGGATAGAGCGGCGTCAGGCTTTCGAAGATGACGTTCCGCCTTTCCTCGATGATGACGTCCGGGTGCATGAAGTTGACGGCCTCGATCTTGATCAGGGCGAAGTATTTTTCCCCGTTTTTCGGGGCCCGGACGTGGCCCGAGATCGTGTCCCCGGTCCGGAGCTGGAATTTCCGGATCTGGGAAGGCGAAACATAGATGTCGTCCTGGCTCGGCAGGTAGCTGAACTCCGGGGCCCTCAGGAACCCGAAGCCGTCCTCGAGGCACTCGAGAACGCCTTCCGAGAACAGCATTCCCTGCCTCTTGGCCTGGGCCTCGAGGACCTTAAAGATCAGCTGGTGCTTGCTGGTTTCCTCGATTTCGGGCTCCTCGATCCCCATGCTGACCGCGAGCTTCTTCAGGGCGGAGAGCTCTTTTTCCTCCAGCTCGACCAGATTGTACTCTTTCATCATTGACCTCACTGTAAAGTATTTATTTACAACAAGTTAATTGGTTTTCGGCTCGGACCGGCGGCAACGCCGCTCATCGTGGGAGCCCGTTCGGGCTCAGTTCGTCAGGGGCGGCTCCTTGGGCGCCTCCTCCTCCCCTGCCCGGGCTTTCCGTTCAGCCTCGGCGGCTTTCGCCTCTGGGCTTTCGGGCTTTTGGGGAAGCTCCCTGGTCAGGGCGATCTTGAGGACCTCGTCCATCGTCTCGACGAGGTGGATGACCATATGCAGCCTCAGGACTTTCGGCAGGTCCTTCAGGTCGGGCTTGTTGTCCAAAGGCAGGACGGCCTCCCGGATCCCTTCCCGGTAGGCCGCGAGGAGCTTTTCCTTGATCCCGCCCACGGGCAGGACCTTGCCTTTCAGGGTGATCTCCCCGCTCATGGCCACCTTCTTGCTCGCCGGGATATCGGTCAGGAGGGAGATGATGGCCGTGGCGATGGTGATGCCCGCTGAAGGGCCTTCCTTGGGGGTCGAGCCCTCCGGGACGTGGACGTGGATGTCGAAGTTGCGATGGAGGTCCCGAGCGATATCGAGCTCGTAGATCTTGCCGCGGACAAAGCTGAAGGCCGCCTGGGCCGACTCCTGCATGATCTCGCCCAGCTGTCCGGTCAGGGTGAAGTTCCCCTTGCCGTGGATCTTGTTGGCCTCGAACCTCAGGAGTTCGCCGCCGAACTCCGTCCAGGCCATCCCGGTCGATACGCCCACCTCGTCCCTCGTGTCGAATTCGGAGCGCCGGAACTTGGGGACTCCGAGGAAAGACTCCAGGTTCCTGGGCGTGACCTTCTCGGAATGGTCCTTGCCTTTCTGGACGACCCGCTTTACGACTTTGCGGCAGATCGTCGTGATCTCCCGCTCCAGGCTCCGGACGCCGGCCTCCCGGGTGTAGCTGCGGATGAGCTTGAGAAGGGACTGGTCGGAGATCTTCAGGTTGACCTGGCTCAGACCGTGGGCGCCCATCTGCTTGGGCAGGAGGAAGCGCTTGGCGATCTGGAGCTTTTCGTCCTCCGTATAGCCGGGGAGCCGGATGATCTCCATCCGGTCGAGCAGGGGCCTCGGGATGGGGTCGAGCATGTTCGCCGTGACGATGAACATGACCTGGGAGAGGTCGAAATCGGTGTCGATGTAATGGTCCAGGAAGGTGCCATTTTGTTCAGGGTCAAGAACTTCCATTAGGGCCGAGGCCGGGTCGCCGCGGAAATCCATGCTCATTTTGTCGACTTCGTCGAGGAGGAAGACGGGGTTTTTCGTCCCGGCCCGCTTGATCATCTGGATGATGCGTCCAGGGTAGGCGCCGATGTAGGTCCGGCGGTGGCCCCGGATCTCGGCCTCGTCCCGGACCCCGCCGAGCGATAGGCGGACGAACTTCCGCCCGGTCGCCCGGGCGATGGACTTGCCCAGGGAGCTCTTGCCCACTCCCGGGGGGCCGATGAAGCCCAGGATGACCCCGCGCGGGTTCTTGACGAGCTGCCGGATGGACAGGTACTCGAGGATGCGCTCCTTGACCTTTTCCAGGCCGTGATGGTCCTCGTTGAGGATCCTCTCGGCCTCTTTGAGCTCCCGCTTCTCGCGGGATTTCTTGACCCAGGGGAGGGAGATGAGCCAGTCCAGGTAATTCCGGCTGACCGTCGCCTCGGCCGACATGGGGGGCATAGCCTCCAGGCGCTCGATCTCCTTGTAGGATTTCTCCTCGGCGTCCGGAGGCATCTTGGCTTTGACGACCTTCTGGCGGAGCTCCTCGATCTCGTTCGGCTGGTCTTCCTTCCGGAAATTGGGGGACCCGGGCGGGAAGGCCTTCTGCCCCTGTTCCTTCAGGCTCACCCGCCGCCGGTTGGCCCTCTGGGGGTCCTTCTGGTAGGAGGCGTGAATCTTCAGGATCTCGTTCTCCAGGACGTAGTTCAGGCGGCGGAGCCGCTCGAGGCTGTTGGCCGTTTCGAGGAGGTTCTGCTTCTCCTCAAGCGGCATGTAGACATGGGACGCGATGATGTCCGTGATCCGGTCAGGGGTGTTCTCCCTGAGGGCCGGGATGATCGAATCGAGGTTGGCGTTCTGGATGAGCTTGAGGTAGTCCTCGAAGAGGGCCAGCACCCTTTTCAGGAGGTCTTTGGACTCCGGCAAGTGCTCGTCCACCTCCTTGATCACCTTGGCCAGGATCTGGTAATAAGGGTAGGTGCTGAGGTATTCGACGATCCGGGCCCGGCTCTTGCCCTCGACGATGACCTTCATGTTCTTCTCGTCGGACTTGATGGTCCGGATGATCTTGGCCGTGACTCCCACCGAATAAATGTCCTTGGCCGTCGGATTGTCGATCGAGGCGTCCATCTGGGCGGCGAGGAAGATCATCTTGTCCTTTTCCGCGGCCTTTTCCAGGGCCTGAATGGAGGAGGAGCGCCCGACGATGAAGGGCACCAGGGTCGCGGGAAAGACCACGAGGTCTCTCAGGGGGATAAGAGGGATGTTCCTGAGGACCTCGGAATGCTCGCTGGAATCCTGCATGATTTACGCTCCGGGCCCGCAGGGACCCCCGACCGCCTCTGATGCGGGGCTCAGGAGATAAGATTGGAGCCCGCTTTTATTGTTTATCTGTTGAGCTCAAGGGAAATCTGAGCATATGAACGATCAAGTCATTTAATTATAGCGTTTTTCACCAAAAAGTCAACTGTTTTGCGGAAGAGCAGGGTTTCCTGGATCTCCTCGCGGCGGTTCTCCCTGGCGATCATATCCGCCAGGTACTTCTCGGGGACCCCGTTGGCCTGGGCTAGGGTCTTGATCTCCGCCTGGATCTCCTCGTCGGAAACCTCGAAACCCTCCTGGCGGGCGATCTTTTCCAGGATGAGGTGGTTCGTCAGGTTCTCGCCGGCCTGGTTTCTGGCCTGGGCCTTGAGCCCCTCCAGGGCGTCGGCGGGGATCCGGGGCTGCCGGACGGCGTTCAGCATCCGCTTGAGGACGCTCAGGGTTTCATGTTCGACGACGGACTCGGGGAGTTCCAGAGGCACTTTCTTGGCGATCTCCCGGAGGACGGCCGAGGCGGTGGCGTTCCGGCCGGCCCGCTCCCGGGCTTCCAAGAGCTCCTTGCGGACCTTCTCCCTGAGGTCGTTGAGGTCGGCATAGTCGCCCGCGGCCTTGGCGAATTCGTCGTTGAGCTCCGGGATCTTCTTCTCCTTGATCTCGCTGACCTTCAGGGTGTATTTGATCTCTCTCCCGGCCACGCGCTTATTGGCATGGTCCTTTCCGTGGGAGACCAGGAAAACACGCTCTTCCCCGGGCTTCTGGCCCTTGATGGCTTCGTTCAGGGCCGGCTCGTTATCAGAGTGGCCGGCCAGGACGACGGCTTTCTCCACAGGCAGGAACCGTTTGGTCTTGAGGTCCTTACCGTGGATCTCGGCCGCCACATAATCCCCGTCCGCCACTCCCCTGCCCGCTACCGAGATGTACTCCGCCGCCCTGGCCTGGAGCTGCTCCAGGGCCTTCTCGAGCTCGGCCTCGTCGACGGCGGCCGGGTGTTCCGGGACCTGGACGCTCCGGTAATCGGGGAGATCGAAATCGGGCAGGACCTCAAAGGCCACCGTGCAGCGCAGGGGCTGACCGTGTTCGTGGCGGAGGTCATGGATCGCGGGGACGTTGACCGGATTCAGGTTGTGGGCCTTGAGCTCCTCGCCGAGGACCTTGGGGATGAGCTCGTCGTAGACGTCATGGAGGATGTCATGGTCAAAAAGGTTCCTGACCATGTCCTTGGGGGCATGCCCTTTCCGGAAGCCCGGGAGCTTGACCCGGCCGGCGTAGTCGCAGAGGACCTTGGCGTATTCCCTCTCGACCTCCTCGGACGGGATCTCGAGCTCGATCTCCTTGCTGCTCGGGCTCTTGTCGAGGAGGCGGTTCTTCTTGTCCTGTTCGCTCATGGCTGCTCTCTTTCACGGTCCACAGCTGCCGGAGAGGGCCCCGAAAAGCCGACCGGCCCTCCGGGGGCGCCAAGAATAGGCAGGGCGGGAATCGAACCCGCACTCCTTCATCAGGAACTAGGTCCTAAGCCTAGCGCGTCTGCCAATTCCGCCACCTGCCCTTCATCAGTAATTATCTCATTTTAAATAAATTAAAGGTCATCCGGCGCCGAATCCGGAATTCGACCACTCCCCAGGCGGGAGGGGTTTAAGTGTGGTAGTCCGAGCCTCTTTTTTAGCACAGCCGGCCCGTCCTGTCAATTTCCGGGCCGGATCGAAGCTCCCTCGAAGAGCCTTCCGGGCGACCGTCGGAAAGCGGAAAGCGAAGCGGATTCCCCCTGCCACGGGAAGCGAATTCTGAGGAGCGACCAGCAGAAGTGCTGTGGAGCAACTCGGAGCTGCAGTTCTGATAAATATCTGAAACGAGTCTTCGATCTCCAAAATCTAGCGGAGATACTTCCTCAGCTTATCGGCCAGGGCCGGGTCCAGGGTCGTGAGCCTCTTGTGGATCTCCCTGGCACTGAGATAATCCTTGAGGTTGATATAGACGATGGCCAAGTTGAACTGGGCGTTAGCATTGTCCGGCCTAAGGTCCACCGCTTTTTTTATGGGCTCGAGGGCCGCTTCGAAATTCTTCAGGTACATGTAACAAATGCCCATGCTGAGCCACCCGCCGGGCTCGTCCGGGGATAGCGCGGTGAACTTCTTGAAGGCGTCGATGGCCTCCTTGTACATTTTCTCGTTAAGGTAGGCGCTGCCGATCTGGAACCAGGCGTTAGGCAGGTCCGGTTTGATGGCCAGGCACTGCTTGAAGGCCGCGATGGCCTCGTTGTAGTTCTTGAGCTGAAAATACATCAGGCCCAGGTTATAGACATTCATCTCATTCTTGGGGTCGAGGTCGACGATTTTCTTGGCCGGCCCGACGGCCTTGTCGTATCTCCCCGCGGTGTTATATATCCGCAGGGCCTGGGCGTAATAGGACCGGGCCTCGGCCGGGTTGATCTGGGCAAGGTTGTTATAGACATCTTCCGCTTTTTCGATCTGGCCGGCCTTTTCATAGGCTTCCGCCAAGCTGAAATTGACCTTCAAGTCCTTGGGTTGGCTTTTCTGGGCCTCGAGGAAGGCGGAGATGGCGGCGTCGTACTGCTGCAACTGGCTCCGGCAGGCCCCCAGGCGCAGATATCCGTTCCAGGTCACCTCCGGCTTGAGGGCCAGGTATTTCTCATAGGCGTCGGCCGCCTTGGCCCAGTTCTGGAGCGCCTCATAGGTGTCCCCGAGCTCGAAATAGATCTCTTTATTGGCGATATTCATGGAGATCGCCTTTTCATAGGCCTCCACGGCTTCCTGGTACTTCGTCGTCCTTTTCAGGACATTCCCCAGGCCGAAAAAGGCGTCGGCGCCCGCCCCCTCCTGGGCCGTGACCTGGCGATAGGCCTCGATCGCGGCCGAATAGTCCCTCTGCTTGTCGTAAACGGCGGCCAGGAGCCGGTAGCCTTCCTTGAAGGCGGGGTTCAATTTCACGGCCTTCTCAAGGTGCATCCGGGCGGCCATCTGCTCGTCCAGGCCGGCCGCCACCCGGCCGGCGAAAGAGGCCCCCTCGAAGAGGCCGAAATAATCCTCCCGGGTCCAGGTCTTGAATTCGGCGACTTTCCCCGTCCGGGAAACCTTCTGGAGGACGTCGACCGGGAGGGCGACCTTGACTCCCGGGCCGATGATGATCATCATGCCCACGACCTGGCCTCCGATGTCGAGGACTGGACCGCCCGAGAACTGGTCGGGGGTCGTGAGCGAGACCTCCATGACCTTCTCCCCGGGCTCGATCTCGACGAACCGGCGAAGGGTCCCTTCGGAAACGATGACCTGGCCCGATTCGTTCGACCCGAGGGCGAAAAGCCGGGCCCCCTCGGCCAAGCCTTCATGACCGGCGACGCTGACGTTCAGGGGCTGGACCTTGCCCTTCAGCTTCAGCAGGGCGACGTCATGGGCCTTGTCGATCGCGATGATCCCGTCGACCTTGATCTTCTTTCCCTTGATGGTGAGGACCTCGACGTCATAGGCCTGGCTGATGACATGGTAGGCCGTGGCCAGGATGTCCTCCGCCAGGGCCATGGCCGAGCCCTTGGCGACCTCGGCCTTATCGGCCCCGTAGATCACGAGCGACAGCGCCCCGCCGTTCGCCTGGGTCAGGATCTTGTTGGCGTCTTCGGTCTGGCCGAAGGCCGACGCGGAAACGAGCAATAAGATCGTAACCAGGGTCGGGGAAGCTTTGCGGAATGCGATCATCGTGCCCTCCTCCATCAAGGATGTTCCGATGAATGCGGCTTAGCCATAATGTACAGAAGGACCGGCCGACCTGTCAAATCAAATATGAAAGCCGCGGGACGCCGCTGAGGGTGACGGATGACAGGAAAAAAAGAAAGGACTAAAATACGGCTTCCGGGTCGAAGTCCATGAGAGAGAGGATCCCCCCGACATCGGAGGCCGCTGTCCGCCGGGCCGTCATCCCCGTTTTCGCCCTCACCCTGGCGGGGACGCTGGCCTGGCTCTCGGCCATCTTTCTCGCTCCCTGCCTCAAGAGCCGGTCCCCGGCCGCGGCCGCCTTTCTCTATTCCTTCTTCTCCCCCGTCTGCCACCAGATCCCCGGCCGCTCGTTCACCTTTGACGGCTATCCGCTGGCCGTTTGCGGGCGGTGCCTGGGGATCTACGCCGGCTTTCTGGCCGGCCTCGTCATCTATCCCTTCGCCCGGGGGTTTTCGAGGATCTCCCTGCCCCCGGCACGCCTCTTCCTTCTTCTCTCGGTCCCGGTCGGGCTCGATTTCGCCGGTGGATTCGTCCGGATCTGGGCCTCCCCCATCGGCCTCCGGTTCGCCGTCGGGGCCCTCTGGGGCATCCTCCTTCCCTTTTATTTCATCACCGGGGTTTCGGAGCTCGTCCTTTGGCGTTCCAGCCGCAAAAAGGGGCCCGAACCATCCCCCCGGATTGATGAGCCGGCCCTTGATTCTCCCCGGAGAAAAAACATAGAATAGGGAATCATGAACGAACCAGGAGCCGCCATGAATAACCGGAAGCCGGAATACCTCGTTCCCGCGCTCATCGCCGGGGCCGTCTCCGGCGCCCTCTCCGGAATCCCGTTCGTCAACTGCCTGTGCTGCCTGTGGATCATCGGCGGGGCCGTGTTGGCCTCATTCCTCCTCGCCAGGAACACGGCCGGGCCCCTGACGGCGGGTGACGGAGCGATCGTCGGCGCCCTGACCGGCATCGTCGCCGCCGTGATCGACAGCCTGATCAGCGTCCCCCTCCGGCCCGTCAACGCGGTCTTTCTCCGAAGGATCATGGACAGCCTGGCCCGGTTCTCCGATCAGATGCCCGCCCAATGGCAGGAACTGATGCAGCGAAACTCCGCTGGCGGCTTTTCCGTGTCCGGATTCCTCTTCGGCCTGTTTTTCTCGGCTGCGATCTTCGCCGTCCTGGGCGTCCTCGGCGGTGTCATCGGCGTTTCCATCTTCGGCCGGAAAAAGACCCCGGCCTCTCCCCTACCCTCGCAAGGACCGCCGGATGCGACGGCTTAAGACCCACATCATCGTCAATCCCGAGTCGAATCAGGGCCGGACCCGGAAGCGCTGGGGAGACATCCGTGACGCCCTGAAGAATTTCATCCGCGAGTACAAGTTCGAGTTCACGGAGAAGCCCTGTCACGCCACGGAGATCACCCGCCAGGTCATCAAGGACGGGGCCGAGTTGGTCATTGGCGTCGGCGGCGACGGGACCATGAACGAGATCGCCAACGGCTTCTTCGAGGACCGGATGATGATCAATCCCGAGGCCACCCTCGGCATCGTCCCCGCCGGCACCGGCTGCGACCTGACCAAGAGCTTGAACATCCCGCCGGGACTGACGGGCGCGCTCAAGGTCATCACGGAAGCCCCGTCCGTCCGGATGGACGTGGGCAAGGTCCGGTACAAGAACCACTCGGGCGTGGACGAGGAGCGCTTTTTCCTGAATGTTGCCGATTTCGGCCTGGGGGGTGAGGTCGTCCGGAAGGTCAGCGAGCGCCGCCTCGAACGCAAGGCCTCGTCCTACGTCCGTTGCCTCGTGGAGACCATGGTCCAGTACCGGAGCAAGAGGGTCCGGATCCGGGTGGACGGCGAGGACATCCCTCAGGGAGAATACCTGATCGGGGCCGTGGCCAACGGCCGCATCTTCGGCAAGGGGATGAAGATCGCGCCTGGAGCCCGGCTCGACGACGGCCTCTTCGACAACGTCCTCGTCCGGAGCCTGAGGTTCCTCGAGTTCTGCCTCCACGGCTGGAAGCTCATCAACGGCAGCCACCTCTCCCACCCGAAGATCTCGTTCATCCGCGGGCGGAAGGTCGAGGCGGTCCCGGACGGAACCGACGATGTCCTTCTCGAGCTCGACGGGGAGTCCCTCGGGCGGTTGCCGGCGACGTTCGAGATCTTCCCGCGGAACCTGGCGATCAAGGGATTTCTCGAACAGGTCCGCTGACGGCCGGGAAAAGCCGGCCCCCCGCAGAGCCTGCGTCCGTCAAAAGTCCTTTTTCTGGCCGGCGAGCTCCGGGTCGTTCGTCAGGACGGTGCGGCCTGACGCATCGCGGATCTTGACGACCGCGTGCGCGGAGCGGACCTCGGCTTTGTTGTATCTGGTCATGATCCGGCTGATGTAGTCCCGGGTCTCCTGATAGGGCGGGATCTTTCCGCCGTATTTTTTGACGGCTTCCTGGCCGGCGTTGTAGGCGGCGAGCACGAGCTTGGTCTTGCCGTTGTAGAGCCGGATCAGGTCTTTCAGGTATTTCGTCCCGCCTTCGATGTTCTGGGCGGCGTCAAAGACGTTCCGGACCCCGTACTGGGTGGCCGTATCCGGCATCAGCTGCATGAGCCCCATCGCGCCCTTTTCCGAGAGGGCGAAGCTGTCATAATCGGATTCGGCCCGGATGATGGCGTGGATGAGCTCCGGGTCCACCCTGTGCTTGTCGGCAACCCGCTGGACGATGGGGTTGTAGAGCTTCTTGAGGTCGGCGGAAGAGGCCCCAAAAAGAGCCGGGGTCCAGAGAACGATGGCCAGGGCCGCCCATCCTCTTTTCCAGGCGTTCATCGGAGCTCCATATCCCATCATGGCCGGGGCGCTCTCGTTTGACAATCCCCCCGGGGGGTGAATCGAGGGGTCAGGCCAGGAGCTTCTCGACAATTCCCGGCATCATCTCGAGGAGCTTGCCGAGCTCCCCCGGCCGGTTGCCCCCGGCCTGGGCAAAATCGGCCCGGCCCCCGCCTCCGCCTCCGACGACGGGAGCGGCCTCCTTGATCAGCGCTCCGGCCTGGATCCGTGCCGTGAGGTCCTTGCTGACGGAAGCCACCAGGGAGACCTTTTCCCCGTCGGTCGCTCCGAGCACGACGACGCCGGTCCCCATTTTCTGCTTCAACGCGTCCGCCATGTCGCGGAGCTCGGCCACCGATAACCCCTCCACTCTCTGGACATGAACGGAGATACCCTTGATGTTCCTGATGACCGTCCCTTTCCCCGCCACCGGGGATTTTGCTTCGGCAGTCCCGGTCGCCAAGACCATCCTCTTGCGGAGGGCCTTGTTCTCCTTTTCCAGAGACTCCAGCCCGTCCTTGAGCTTCTCGATCTTAGCCAGGAGCTCCTTCCGAGAGGCGCCCAGGGTCTTTTCGACGCCGGCCACGATGTCCTCGAGGTCCCGGAGATAGCGGAAGGCCTCCTCGCCGGTGACCGCCTCGATCCGGCGCATCCCCGAGGCGATGCTCGATTCCGAGAGGATCTTGAACAGCCCGATCCGGCCCGTCGACTGGACATGGACGCCGCCGCAAAGCTCCTTGCTGAAATCGCCGATCTCGATGACCGTGACCTTTTCGCCGTACTTTTCCTCGAAGATGGCCGTGGCTCCTTCCCGGATCCCTTCCTCGAGCGTCGTGACCCTGGTCCCCACGGGAATATCCTCCCGGATCTTCTCGTTCACCAAGGACTCGACCCTGTGGATTTCCTCCTTGGAGAGATGCGAGAAATGGGTGAAGTCAAAGCGAAGCCGAGTCGCGGACACCAGCGACCCGGCCTGGCGGACATGGTCGCCGAGGACCTGCCGGAGGGCCGCGTGAAGGAGATGGGTGGCCGTGTGGTTGTTAGAGACGGCCTGGCGCCGGACGAGGTCCACGGCCGCGTCGGCCGTGTCGCCCGCCCTCAGCTCTCCCGCGAGGACCCTGATCCTGTGAGCCGGGAGCTCCGGTGCAAGATAATACGTCCCTTCCACGAGGGCGGAGAACCGGGCTCCCTTCAAAGAACCGGTGTCGCCCACCTGACCGCCGGCTTCGGCGTAAAAGGGCGTCTCGCTCAGGACGGCCTCCCCGGTTTCTCCCGGCCCGAGGATATCCGTTCTCCGGCCATCCTTGAGCAGGGCCTGGATCTTCACGTCGCTGAGCTCGGCCGCCTCGTAGACGCGGGAGATGACCTTGACGTCCTTGAGCTCTTCCTGGACTTTCTTTTCCTTCTGGTCGAGTCCGCCCTTCCACGTGAGCCGGGCCCTCTGCCTTTGCTCCTCGAGCTCCTTCGCGAATCCGGCTTCGTCCACGTCGAGGCCCTTCTCCCGGGCCAGCTCCTGGGAGAGATCCAGGGGAAAGCCGAAGGTGTCGTAGAGCTTGAAGATCCTGGCCCCGGCGAGGACCGTCCGGCTTTCGTTGAGGGTCTCCCGGACGGCCTGGTCGAAGAAGCGCAGTCCTGAGGCGAGGGTGGCCGCGAACCGCTCTTCTTCGGCCAGGCAGACCTTGGAAACGTAGTGGATCGAGGCCAGGAGCTCGGGATAGGCGTCCTTCATGATGTCGGCGACCCGGCCGACGAGCTCGAACAGGAAGGGACGGTCGATCCCCAGGAGGTTTCCCTTGCGGTAGGCCCGGCGGATGAGCCGTCGCAGGACGTAGCCGCGGCCGACGTTGGCCGGCGTCACGCCGTCCCCGACGAGAAAGGAGACCGCCCGGACGTGGTCGGCGATGATCCTCACGGAAACGTCGCCTTCGTCACCCGCGGGGTATTCACGACGGGCCAGCTCGGCGACAGCCTCGATGAGGGGGACGAAGAGATCGGTCTCGAAATTGCTCCTCTTTCCCTGGAGGACCGCGGCCATCCGCTCGAGCCCCATGCCCGTGTCGATCGAGGGGGCGGGGAGCGGCCTGAGGACGCCGCTCTCGTCCCGGTCGAACTCCATGAAGACGAGGTTCCAGAGCTCGAGGAAGCGGTCGCTGCCCTTCTCGATGAGGGCGCCCGGCGTCCCGGCCTCGAGGTCCTCGCCCAGGTCAAAGTGGAGCTCTGAGCAGGGGCCGCACGGGCCCGTGTCACCCATGGCCCAGAAATTGTCTTTCTTGCCGTAGCGGAAGATCCTCGTCGGAGGGACCCCGATCTCGTCCGCCCAGATACGATAAGCCTGGCCGTCGTCGAGGTAGGCCGTCGCGTACAGCTTGTCCTTGGGCAGGCCGAAGACGCCGGTGACGAGCTCCCAGGCGAACCCGATGGCCTCTCTCTTGAAGTAATCGCCGAAGGAGAAATTGCCGAGCATCTCGAAGAAGGTGTGGTGCTTGGTTGTCCGGCCCACCGTCTCCAGGTCGTTGTGCTTGCCGCTGACCCGCAGGCACTTCTGGACGGTCGCCGCCCGCTTGTAGCTTCGCGTCTCGAGCCCGAGGAAGAGGCTTTTGAACTGGTTCATCCCCGCGTTCGTGAACAGGATGGTCGGGTCGTCCTTGGGCAGGAGCGGCGAGCTCTTGACGACCTTGTGGCCTCTCGCCGCGAAATACTGGAGGAACGTTTCGCGGATCTCGGAGGACTTCATTTGGGCTCTTCTTCAGCCCCTCCCTCGACGCGCTCCACCTTGCCCATCCCTTTCTCCATCTCTTCCGTGGCGATGTCCAGGGTGGACTGGATGCCCATGACGCGGAGCTTGAAATTGTCCGGATTGGAAGAGAATTTCATCCCCTGCTCGAAGGAGATATAGCCGTCCCGGTAGAGCTGGTAGATGGACTGGTCGAAGGTCTGCATCCCGTACTGGGAGACGCCCGCCGAGATGGCGTCCTTGATCATTCCCGACTTGTCCTTGTCGGCGATACACTCCTGGAGGTAGGGGGTCATGATCATGACCTCGACGGCCGGCACCCGGCCCTGCCCGTCCATCCTCGGGATGAGGCGCATGGAGATGATGGCCTTGAGGATGCTGGAGAGCTGGAGGCGGATCTGCCTCTGGTGGTGGGGGGCGAAAACGGAGATGATGCGGTTGATGCTCTCCGGGGCATCGAGCGTGTGGAGGGTGCTGAGGACGAGGTGGCCCGTCTCGGCCGCGAGCAGCGCCGTCTCGATCGTGTCCAGGTCGCGCATTTCGCCCACGAGGATGATATCGGGGTCCTCGCGGAGGCAGGCCCGCAGGCCACGGGAGAAGCTCGTGACGTCCATCCCGACTTCCCGCTGGCTGATGGTGCTTTTCTTGTCCTTGTGGAGGTACTCGATCGGGTCCTCGATCGTGATGATGTTCTCCCGGCGGAAGGTGTTGATGTATTCGATCATGGCCGCCAAAGTCGTGGTCTTGCCGCTGCCGGTCGTCCCGGTTACGAGGACGAGGCCCCTCTGGTAGAAGGCGATCTTCTCCAGGACCTCGGGCAGGAGGAGCTGCCGGATCGTTTTGACCTCCAGGGGGATGATGCGCAGAGCGATGGCCAGCGATCCCCGCTGATAATAGATGCTGCCGCGGAAGCGGCCGAAGCCCGGGAGGCTGTAGGCCAGGTCGATGTCGAATTCCTCCCGGAGCCTTTTCTTCTGGAAATCCGTCATCATCTGGTTGGCCAGCTCCTCGCAGTCGGCGGTCGCCAGGCGCGGGAACCCGGTCAGGGGCGTCAACGTCCCGTGGACGCGGATCATCGGATGGTTGCCGGCCTTGAAGTGAAGGTCCGAAGCGTCACGTTCGATGCCGATTTTCAAGAATTCATCAATAACCATGAGGCTCTCCTCCCGTGAAATTAGGCCACATACGTAAGCCAGTCATAAGTGTCATCCCGCGTCCCGTTGAGATAGGCAAAAAACGCCTCCTGGACCTTCCGGGTGACGGGCCCCCGCTTTCCGCTCCCGATGACGATCTTGTCGATCGAGCGGATCGGAGTGATCTCGGCCGCGGAGCCGGTGAAGAACACCTCGTCCGAAATGTAGAGGATCTCCCGCGGGATGGTCTCTTCGACGACCCGGACGCCCATCTCCTTGAGAAGCGTCATGACCGAGTCCCGGGTGATGCCGGGCAGGACCGACGAGGATAGGGGCGGCGTATAGGCCGTCCCCTCCCGGACCAGGAAGAGGTTCTCTCCGCTCCCCTCGCTGATGTGCCCGCGGATGTTGAGGGCAATGCCCTCGGCGTAGCCGTCCAACTTGGCCTCCATCTTGATGAGCTGGGAGTTCATGTAGTTGGCGCCCGACTTGGCCAGGGCCGGGAATGTGTTCGGGGCCATGCGCCACCAGGACGAGATACAGACGTCCACGCCGCCCTCCAGGGCTTCCGGGCCCAGGTACTGTCCCCATTCCCAGACGAGGATGGCGCAATCGACGGGATTCGGAAAGGGATCGACGCCGAGGGTTTTGTACCCCCGGTAGACGATGGGACGGACATAGCAGGCCTTCAGCTGATTGACCTTGATCGTCTCGAGGACGGCCCGGTTGAACTCCTCCTGGGTGTACGGGACCTCAATGCGGTAGATCTTGCATGAATTGTACAGCCGCCGGGTGTGATCCTGCAGGCGGAAGACGGCGGTCCCTTTGGGCGTGTCGTACGCCCTGAAGCCTTCGAAGATGGAGCTCCCGTAGTGGACGACGTGGGAAGCGATATGGATATGGGCGTCTTTCCAAGGGACGAACCGCCCGTTCATCCAGACAAAACCGGTCTCCAGGAAGGCGCTCATCGACGACTCCTTCGTTCGATCGTTCGTTCGAGGTTCCTCTCCCGGCGGAGCGAACCTCACGGCTTTTCGAGGCCTCATGTTATATCAATCCCCGGCGGGAAGTCAAACCCCCAAGACAGGGCTCAGGTGGCGTCCCCGGCCCTCAGACGTTCTCCCCGCAGTGGGGGCAGTTGCGGGACTTCGGCGGCAGAGGCCGGCGACAGTTCCAGCACTGGCCAGAAGCCTTCTGCTCCCGGGCCTTGATCCGGAGCATGATGTCGTCGATCTCCGACGTTCTGGGGGTTTTGCCCTTGTAAAGCGACAGGTCCCGGACGATCTCTGCGGCGCTCTGGTAACGGTCCTCGACCTTGGGGGCCAGGGCCTTCATGATGATGACGTCGATCTCCTTGGGGACCTTGTTGTTGCGGATCCGCGGCGGCGTGATCTTGCCCTGCTGGGCCTTTTCCAGGATCTTGAACGGGTCCGGGTCGAAGATCGGGGGCCGGCCGATGATCATCTCATAGAAGATGCAGCCGATCGAATAGATATCCGACGCGTAGCTGGCCTTGCCCAGGAACTGCTCCGGGGCCATGTAGGGCGGAGACCCGATCCTCGTCGAGGCGTACGGTACGGAGTTGAGCCAGGCCGACGTCCCGAAGTCGGTGATCTTGGCCGTCCCGTCCTCCGAGATGATGATATTCGACGGTCTCAGGTCCCGGTGGATGATCTTGTTTTTGTGGGCGTGGTCGATGCCGTAGGCGACCTGCTTGACGTAGTCCAGGGCCTGCTCGCAGCCGAGGACCCGCTCCTTCTCCAGGATTTTCTCCAGAGTCGGACCTTTGACATACTCCATGACCATGAAAAAAATGTTCTTCTCTTTTTCGGCGGCCAGCATCCGGACGATGTTCGGATGGCTGAGGGCGGCCTGCAGCCGCGGCTCCTTCAGGAGCTTGTAGAGCTCGGCGGACTGCTTGTGGGGGACCTTGATGGCGACCTTGATGTCAAGCCAGGTGTCCTTGGCCAGATAGACGGAGCCGAAGCCACCGCTGCCGAGCGAGCGGAGGATCTCGTATTTTCCGACCTTCTGGCCCTGGAGAAACATGTCAATCGTTCCAAAAGTGGGCGATCATCGCGAGCCCGGCGATCGCCGCCGTCTCGGCTTTGAGGATCCGGCGCCCGAGACTGGCGGCCTCGCAGCCGGCCTCCTTGAAGGCCCGTTCTTCGGTTTCGGTCCACCCTCCTTTCGGCCCGACGAAGATCGTGACCGCCGGAGCCGGCAGCCCTCCCTTGCTTTCCGCCTCGAGGTGAAATCTCTTGAGGGGCTGTCCTCCGTTTTCGCTGAGAAAAAGCCTCAGTCCCTCTCCGGGGCGGGCGAGAACGTCTTTCAGGCGTTCGGCCGGATGAACGGTTGGAGCGGCCCAGCCCTTGCTCTGCTTGGTGCCCTCTCTGGCAATCCTCGCCCAGCGTTCCGCCTGCATGGATTTCCCGCCTGCGGAAGCCTTCAACGAACGGGCGGTCTGAACCGGAATGAAATCGGAGATCCCGATCTCCGACGCTTTCTGCAGGATCAACTCCATTTTATCGGGCTGCAGGAGACCCTGGGCCAGGGCCAGCCTGACGCGGGACACCCCCGGTTCTAATCGCGGAATGTAAAACTGGTTCGACGTCAAATCCATCCCTTGGCCTAATGGAGAATGTTCTTGACCTTGTGGATGACGCTCTGGTCGACGGCCTCGGTCGTTTCACCCCTGAGCTCGGCCAGTTTGGCCAGGAGCGTTCTCTGCTCCTTGGACAGCCCCTCCGGCGTCTTGACCTGGACCCTGACAAAGAGGTCCCCCCTCCTCCGGCCTGAGATATCGGGGACACCCTTGCCCTTGAGCTTGAAGGTTTCTCCCGGCTGGGTCCCGGCGGGAATTTTCAAGACTTCGCTCCCGTCGAGGGTCGGGATCTCGATCCTGGCTCCGAGCGCCGCTTGGGTCGACGAGATCCCGATCTGGCAAATCAGGTCGTTCCCTTCCCGCTCGAAAAACGGATGCTTGCGGACCCGAGTCACGACATAAAGATCGCCTCCCGGCATCCCCTCGTCTCCGGCTTCCCCTTCCCCGACAAGCCTCAACCGGGAGCCGTCGCTGACCCCGGCCGGGATCCGGACCCGGAGGGCCCGCTTTTCCTTGACGTGGCCTTTGCCCTCGCAGCTTTCGCACGGCGAGGCAATGACCTGGCCGCGGCCCTGGCACCTCGGGCATGTCCTGGCCACCGTGAAGAAGCCCTGCTGGTAACGCATCTGGCCCTTTCCGCCGCATAACGGGCAGGTGGAGGGGGCCGTCCCGGGCTTGCTTTTAGACCCGTGACAGGTCGGACAGACCTCGGACCGGTTCAGCTTGATCTCCCTGTCGACTCCGGCCGCGGCTTCCGCGAGGCTGACCTCGACCTCAAGGGCCAGGTCACGGCCTCTCTCACCCTCGGGGCCGCCCCGGCGCCGGCCGCCGCCGAAAAAATCCCCGAAGCTGAAACCGAAGAAATTCCCGAGGATATCCTCGAAGTCCTCGAAGACGGTCGAATCGAATCCGGAGAAGCCCTGGAATCCTTCGCCGCGCAGCCCGTCCTGGCCGTAGCGGTCATAGATCGATCGCTTCTCGACGTCGATCAGGACGCTGTAGGCTTCGGCGGCCTCCTTGAACCTCTCCTCGGCTTCTTTGTTCCCGGGGTTGCGGTCAGGATGGTGCCTCAGCGCCATCTGGCGGTAGGCCTTCTTGATCTCCTCGGCCGGGGCGGTCCGCGGAATCCCGAGGATCTCATAATAATCCCGCTTAGCCATTCGGGTTCGACCTCACCCCCTCGCCCTTCTGCCTCTCGATGATCGCCGCGATCTCGTTCGGCGCAAGACCGGAAGAGGGCCGGACCTCGATCTTCTGCTGCAGCCCCGTCGCGATGTCCCTGGCCGAGACCTTGACGAGGCCGTCGGCGTTGATCTCGAAGGTCACGTCGATCTGGGGCACGCCGGCGGGAGCGGGCTCGATGCCCACGAGCTCGAACACGGCCAGCGATTTGTTCAGCGAAGCGAGCGGGTTTTCGCCCTGGAGGACGTGGAGCCTGACCCGGCGCTGGTTGTGGTCGACGGTCGTGAAGGCCTTGGTCTTCCGCAGGGGGATCGTCGAGTTCTTCTCGATGACCGTTTCGTAGCCATCGTTCTCCGTCTCGATCCCGAGGGAAAAGGGAGTGACATCGAGGAGAAGAATAAGGCCACGGACCTGACCCTGCAGGATGCCGGACTGGATGGCCGCCCCCATGGCCACGATCTCCTCAGGATTGATGTACTCGGCCGGCTTTTTCTCAAAGAACTCCGTCAGCCTCTTCTTGACGAGCGGCATCCGGGTCTGCCCGCCGACGAGGATGATATCGTCGATCTTGTCGGGGTCCAGGCGGGCCTCGCCGAAAGCTTCTTCGACCAGGGGGATCGTCCGCTCGACGAGGTCGAAGGTCAACTCCTCGAGACTCTGACGGGTCAGGATCTTCCTGAGGTGCTTGGAACTGGTCTGGTCCGAGCAGATGAACGGCAGGTTGATCTCGGTCTCCAGAGTGAAGGATAGCTCCCGCTTGGCCCTTTCCGCGGCCTCCTTGATCCTCTGCAGAGCCAGCTTATCGTGATGGAGGTCGATCCCCATCTCCTTGCGGAAATCCTCGACCAGCCACTCGATGATCCTGTTGTCGAAATCCTCGCCGCCGAGGTAGGAATCGCCGTTCGTGGCGAGGACGTTGAAAACGCCGTCTCGGATCTCCATCAGGGTGATATCGAAGGTCCCGCCGCCGAGGTCGAAGACCGCCGCGATCCCGTTTTTCTTGCTGTTGAGACCGTAGGCCAGGCCGGCGGCCGTCGGCTCGTTGATGACCCGCTGGACGTTGAAGCCGCTGATCAGGGCGGCGTCCTTCGTCGCCTGCCTCTGGTGGTCGTTGAAATGGGCGGGGACCGTGATGACGACGTCCGAGACCTTTTCGCCGAAAAAGGACTCCGCACAGCCCTTGAGGTAGGACAGGATCATGGCCGAGAGCTCCTGGGGAGTAAAAGCTCTCGAGTCCACGGCCACGAGCACATCCCCGTTCTTGGCTTCGCTCAGCCTGTAGGGCAACCTGGCCCGGGCCGACGAGATCTCATCGGAATCGAATTTCCGGCCGATGAGCCGCTTGACGGCGAAAATGGTGTTCTGGGGATTGGTGATGGCCTGCCTCAGAGCCAGTGTCCCGACCAGCCTTTCCCCCGCCGAAGTGAACGAGACGACGGAGGGCGTCGTCGGCAGGCCTTCCAGGTTGGGAAGGACGACGGGGCTGCCCCCTTCGAGATAGGCGATGCAGGAATAGGTCGTGCCGAGGTCGATTCCGATGATGCGGTCCATAGCGTCAATCCTTCTTGGGAATGATGACCTTGACCAGGGACGGGCGGAGAAGCCGGTTGTGGAGCATGTATCCTTTCTGGAGCTCCTCCGTGACGCGGGGCTCCTGGACCTCCGCCGACTCCTCCACGGCCATGGCCTGCTGGAGGGCCGGGTCGAAATGACCGTCTTTGATCTCGATCGGCCGGACGCCCCGCTTGAGAAGGAGGTTCATGGACATCCTGTAGATAAGGTCGATCCCCTCCCGGAACGTCTTTCCGTCCGCGTCCCGGCCCGAGGCCTGAAGGGCCCGCTCGAAATTGTCCAGGATGCCCAGGAACTCGAGCAGGACCTCGCTCAAGGCGAACTGGAAGTAATCGTTCTTCTCCCGCTCGAGCCTTTTCCGGAGGTTCTCGACGTCGGCGAGTTTTCTCAGGTACTGGTCCTTGAGGTCCTCCGCCTCTTTCTTGAGGTTCTTGATCTCGGCCTCACGCTTCTTGAGCTTCTCCTTCAGATGCTTGATCGCCTGGGACGGCTCTTTTTCCTGGGCGGCGGGCTCCGTTTTCTCCGGTTCGGCGGCCGCCGGCTCCTTCTCCTTCGGTCTGACTTCCCCGGGGGCACCGGGCTCCGCAATGTATTCGATCTCTTCGGTTGGCTTTTTTTTATCATCGTCCGTCATAACGAGACCTCTCTCCCGTAGATGGTGATGGCCTGGCTCAGCCGCTTGGCGACCCGGTCGACGAGCGGGATGATCTTCGCATAAGGGATCCTCTTGGGACCGATGATGCCCAGGGAGCCGAGGACCTGGTGGCTCGTCCCATAATGGGACAGGACCAGGGAGCAGTCCTGGACGTTGGGGAAATTGACCTCGGCCCCGATCAGGACCTTGACCCGGTCCAAGCTGATGAAATCAGCCAGAAGCCTGACCAGGCCGGCCTTTTCCTCGAAGTTCTCGAACAGGGACCTCAGCTTGCCCATGTCGGACAGCTCGGCCTTGCCGAGGAGCCGGGACGAGCCCTGGATGAAGATCCGGTTCTCGTCCTCCTCGCGGTTGATGACGGCCCGGACAAGCTCGGGGAGCTTGTTGATGATGTCCTCGTATCTCATCCGGTACTTGGGAAGATCCTGGAGCAGGGCGTCACGGACGAAGATCAGCGTCTTCCCACGGAAATTCTGGTTGATGAACTGGGAGGCTCGGTCGAGCTCGGCCTGGGAAAGGGAAAGCGGGGTCTCCAGGGTTTCGGTCAGGACCATCTGGAACGGCGTCACCAGGATGGCCATGGTCCTTTGCGGGGAGATCCTGATAAACCGGAGGTGCTCGAACTGGACCCGGGAGACCTGTGGCGAGATCACGAAACCTAGGTTGTCGGAATAGTCGGCCAGGAGACGGGAAGCCTGGATCAGGAGGGAATCGAGATCCGCCGTCTTGGCCGTGAATTCGTCCTGAATCAGGGGAAAATCGTCCCGGGCGAAGGTCTTTTCCGAGAGGAGGCTGTTGACGTAATACTTCAATCCCTTGTCGGTCGGCACCCGGCCGGCCGACGTGTGGGGCTGGGATAGGTATCCCTGCTCCTCGAGCTTGACCATGATATTCCGGATGGTCGCCGGCGAGCCGTCGAACTTCCTCGTCTGGGCGATCGAGCCCGAGCTGACGGGATGGCCGCCTCGGACATAGCCCTCGACGACGAGGTACAGGACCTTCTTGTCTTTATCGCGCAGGGCAGACTTGGCCATCGACCTTCTTTCCCGAATTTTATAGCACTAAAGGAGGATTATTGTCAAATGACTGAGAGTTAAGGGGCGCCCTCTAAACGATCCTAATTCCCGCATATCCAACAACTTGGGAGAAGTCCCCGGTCGTCTCGCCCGAAGTCTGATATTTGATGAGCTCGGCCTCGGCCGCACCCAATTCCCGGCTGGCGACAATGGCCGACGTCGTGGGCTGGTAGCCGCACATGGAGATCCCTTCCCCCCGAACCGTATCGAAAAGGCCGCGGGCGTCGAGGTCGAGGATCTTCCGGATGGCCAGTGAGTCTTTTTTTTCCGCCGTCTTCTGGCTGACGTAATGGCTCATGTCGGTGCTCGACACAATCAGGACAGGCCGGCCATAGGCCCGGACCGCCGCAGCCACGCCCCGCCCCAGGGATTCCAGGTCGTCGTATTCCGCCTCATAGGAAACGCATATCGGGACGAGGGCGGCCTTTTTTTCGAAATACTGGATGAACGGTAACTCAACTTCGAGGGAGTGCTCCCAAAGATGGGCCCGGTCGTCCTCGGTGACCAGCCGGCAATGGCCCATGATCAGCGCGGCGAGGTCCGCCTCGATCGGGGTTTCGCCCAGAGGAGTCAGCCAGCTGCCCTCTTTCTGGATGGCGAAAAGCGACCCGATCTCCCGGTGTCCGGGGCCCAAGACGATGACGGTCCGGGGCACCTTGACGGAAGAAAACACGGCGCCGGCGACCGGGCCTGAGTATTCGTACCCGGCGTGAGGGGCAACCACGGCCACGGCCTGTTTTTTCTCGGCTTTCGGGTCGGTCAGCCTCCCGAGCGTATCGAGGAGATTGTCCTTCTGGCCGGGATAGAAGGTACCGGCGACGCACGGTTTTCTTTTCATCTGGCCCTCCCCTCTCAACAATAGGCGCGGGCCCGGCGAAAGTCAAACAGGGATGGTCACAATGGCTGTCGCGTCTCTTTGAACCGGATGCCGAGCCGGGCGTGCTCGTCGAGGATAGGGTTGTAGATATCCGGAGTGACGGGGACATGGACTCCGGTTCCCTGGATCTTGCCTTCCAGGATGAAGCGGGCGCCGATGGCCGCCGTCAGCCCGACCGTCCGGGACATCGAGGAGTCTCCGCCGGGGATCCCGAAGTCGATGAGCGTCGATATGATTTTCTCCCGGCGGCCGTTCCGGTCCTCCGCCACGAATTCATGCTGGAGGATGACCATGTCCCTCTCGCCTTCGGCATACTTGAGCCGCTCGACCATCCTCGCCGCCAGGATGTCGAGGGCTGAGCCTTTTTGGATTGGGAGCCGTTCGGCTTCGAACAGGCCCAGCCATTCCAGGCGCCCGATGATGTCCGAACCGGCGTCGAGCCCCAAGCGGGCGGCGACAGCCGTCTTGAGGTCCGCTCCGGCCGGGGCCTCGGCGAGGCCAGCCATAAAGTCGCGATACGTGCGCCCCGTCCAATCTTTGACGCTTGTGTCGTCCAGAAGCCCCAGGTCCCCGATCTTTTTCAAGGTCCGGCACCAGCCCGGATACCGGAGGGTCCCCCTCAGGACATTCCTGGCTTCCGGGATCCCGTAGATCTCCCGGTAGGATACTGAATCCCTGTTGGGATACGCTTCGAATTCACCGAGGCCGGGAAATGAGATCATTTCCGGGCTATCGAAGAGCTGTTCCGCGGGGATGAGAACGACCTTCCCGTCTTTGAGATACTTGGCCGAATTCTTGGAGGCCAGCAGAACACCCCTGGGACTCCACGAAAATTTGTATCCGAAGGGGTTGGTGTTGGCTTCCGGGGCCGGCAACCCTCCGCAATAAGACATGAAACCCAGGACGCGGCCGCCTTCGCCATGGACCTTGTGGATGACCCTCATGGCCTCCATGTGGTCGATCCCTGGGTCGAGCCCGAGCTCGTTGAGGACGATGACCCCCTTCTCCCGGGCCCGGCCGTCGAGCTCCCTCATGGCCGGGCTCGCGTAAGAAGCCGTCACGACGCTCTTGCCGGAATCGATCGCGGCTGCCGCGACGACCGGATGGAAGACATACGGAAGCATGCTGATGACCAGGTCGGCCTTTTCGATCGCGGCCTTCACGGCCGCCCGGTCCTCGATGGAAAGGACCATCGCCTCGCCCCGCGGATGGCCGGAAACGAGCCGGGCCGCCCGGCCGGGCTCGACGTCCGCCACGGCCACGTGGAAGTCCGGCCGGTCGAGGAGGTATTTCACCAGGGGTCCCGCGACCAGTCCTGCGCCGAAGACGAGGATCTTTTTCATGACGCCCTCCTGATAGGTTTTATTGGATGAAACCGCTGAGGTAGGCGTAGCCGGGGGGGAACTCCCCGCGATAGAGAATGACCGCCCGGCGGAGGACGTCCGGCAGCCCGCAGCGGGCGAAGCTTGCCCGGAAATCCGCACTGGCGATGGCCGGGACATGCTCCTTCAGGCCGCCGCTGAAATACGTGGAGGCCTCGAGCGGGAGCTCCGCGGGAAGATTGTAGACGGCCAGGACCACGGGGCCCGGGCCCTCGAACCCAAGAAGAACTTTGTCTTTTAAGGGATCGTAGACATACACCGGGTTCTCGGAGTCGGTGGCCTCGACCGTGCATTCGACCGACCCGTCAATGTCGCAAGTGATGTCGCCGATGACACGGAGGCGCGGCCGGGAACCGCCGCCGTAGAGCTTTTTCAGAAAGGTCTTGGTCACGAACTTGGGGTATTTCGGCGTCCAGTAGATGCCGTTGACGAGGGCCGTCAGGTAAGGGACCAGCCCTTCGACGACCGGCTTGTAGCTCTGGGGGTTCTGATAATAATCCTGAAGCTCGAACGGCCGGCCAGGGACGACCGGCTCCACCATGTCCTCTTCCTTGAAGACGACCTTGTACATCGTCCGGGGCGATTCCCGACCGCTCTCGAAGAGCCGGGGAAGGTCGCGCGGCCGGATCGTCTCCACGGGGAGGATATCGAAGATCTCCTGGGCCCCCTGGGACACGTGGCCGTAGCCGAAGAAGCCGACAACCAGGGGATCGAGCTCCCGCGGCAGGCCTTCCCGGATGATCTTCCAGGCCACTTCGCCGACGGCCTCCTTGACATCCACGAGGTTCCTGTATTGGTGGGCCGGATGGAGGACGGTGAACGGGTTCGGGATACCCTCCAGGGCCAGCCGCCGGCCCAGGGCCCAGAGCGTGTCGACCATCCCCGCGTGTCCCGCGTAATTTCCGAAATACAGGACGCGCTGGCCCTTGTCGTTGACCATTCTCTCATAATCGATGATGGAACAGCCCATCTCCATCATCTTCTTGAGCATGGGCATGTTGTGGCTCTGGCCCTTGGCCGTATGGGAGAAAAAGACATAGACCTTGTCTTTTTCCAGGCGCTCGATGGGGATCTCCTTGAGGGCCAGGACGATGTCGCACGGCGAGAGGTTTTCATTGACGGGAATCCCAGAGAGGCGGTAGTCGTCGTCCGTGAAGACGCGGATGTCGGACGGCTGAATGCGGATCTCGATGGGATATTTCCCGACGAGCTCCCGGGCGTGCGAAGGGATGAGAGGGACGCGCTTTTCCCACTTGTTGATGTCTTCTCTCCGGATGCCGATCTTTGTGTTCATGATGACTGCCCTCGTGAGATCGAAAATCAATTATTTCACAAAAAGCTATCAGGGGTCAACCTCCTTGGAGGGGGAATCCGCTCCGTCTTACCCCTTCCCTAAGCCCCGAGGGCCGTCCCCTCTCATCGGGCCAATCCCGCTTGATTCTCCATTCCATGACACTTGACGAAGGCGCGCGCCGTCCTTTTCATGATGGGGGCCGTAAAATCGGTTGACTCGAGGCCTGGGAATTTTCATAATGACCCTGATGATCCGCTTCCACAACACGCTCTCCGGCTCGGTCGAGCCTTTCATCCCCATCCGTCCCGGGGAGGTCAAACTCTACACCTGCGGCCCAACGGTGTACGATTTTCCTCATATCGGCAACTGGCGGGCCTACGTCTTCGAGGACCTGCTCAAGCGCTTTCTGCTGTTCAGCGGTTTCAAGGTCACCCACGTCATGAACCTGACCGACGTCGACGACAAGACGATCCGCGGCGCCAAGGCCCGGGGCCTCACGCTCGACGAGTACACCAGGCCGTTCATCGAATCCTTTTATGCAGACCGGGACCGCCTGAACATCCTTCCGGCCGACCGGTACCCCCGGGCCACGGAGCACATCCCCGAAATGGTCGGCATCGTCAAGCTCCTCCTCGACAAGGGGTTTGCCTACAAAAAGGACGGCTCCATCTATTTCAGCATCGCCAAGTTCCCGACCTACGGCCGGCTGTCCAAGATCAACCTCGAGAACCTCAAGCCGGGCCAGCGCGGCGACTCGGACGAATATGAGAAGGAGAGCGTCCACGATTTCGCCCTCTGGAAGGCGAAAAAGGAGGGCGAGCCGTTCTGGGAAACCGAACTCGGCCCCGGCCGGCCCGGCTGGCACCTCGAGTGCTCGGCCATGAGCTCCAAGTACCTCGGCCCGACGTTCGACATCCACTGCGGCGGCGTCGACAACATTTTTCCCCACCACGAGAACGAGATCGCCCAGTCCGAGGCCGCCAACGGCGTCAAGTTCGTGAATTATTGGCTCCACTGCCACCACCTGGTCGCGGACGGTGAGAAGATGGCCAAGTCCAAGGGGAATTTCTACCTCTTGAACGACGTCCTGGCCAAGGGCTATGACCCGAGGGAGGTTCGCTTCCTTCTCCTCGCGACCCATTACCGGAAGATGCTCAATTTCACCTTCGAGGCGCTGGACCAGGCCCGGGCGAGCCGGAACCGGATCCGTGATTTTCTTGTCGATATCAGAGGGATCAAGCGCGAAGGCGGGACGGATCCGGAGGTGTCCCGCTTGATCGAGCAGGCCCGAGCGGAATTCGTGGCCGGGCTTGAGGATGACCTGAATATCTCGGAGGCTCTCGCCGCGCTCTTCACCCTTATTGAGCAGGCGAACAGCCTCATTGCCAAAGACAGAATATCGCAAGCGGACGCGCTGGCTTTGAAGAGTTTTGTCATCGAAATCGACGAGAAGATCCTTATGATCGAGCCGACATCCGTCTATCTAAAGGTCGATTCAGCAAAAATAGCATTAACATCTGATAACGTTGTGCTCAAGGCCGACGTCTCAGATAAACTCGATTCCGCCATCCAAAAGAAGGTCGAAGAACGTCAGAGAGCCCGCGCCGAGAGGAATTTCAAACTCGCCGACGAAATAAGGAAAGAGCTCCTGGACCAGGGCATCCTCCTCGAGGACACGAAGGACGGTGTCCGCTGGAAGAGGGTCCAACCCCCAAAGTCTTGAGCGGCAGTCCCGGCGAATCCGGAGGGGCTGCATGATCCCGGCGGAATCGAGAGCCCAGTGAGGGGTATTCAGAACAGCACCCAGACTGTCGGCCGATTCGGAGAAGAACTCGCCTTAAGATACCTTCGCCGCAAAAAGTACGAGATCGTCGAAACCGGGTTCCGCTTCGCCCGCGGCGAGATCGACATCATCGCCCGCGACCGGAAAAGCCTCGTTTTCATCGAGGTCAAGATGCGGACGAGCGGGGCCTATGGCCGTCCGGAGGAAGCGGTGACCCCGGGGAAACAGCGGCAGATCAGGAAAGTGGCCCAGGGCTATCTCTTCAAGCGCCGGCTCGGGGACGTGGCCTGCCGGTTCGATGTCATCGCCATCAGGCCGACGGATGACGCCGGGTTTACCATCGACCATTACGTGGATGCTTTCTGAGGCCCAGGGGGCCGGGCCGCAGGCCGTCATTTTCGGAAGGGCCGAAGTTCATCTTTGAAGACGGCTGAAGCGTCCCGCGACTCACCCGCGAGCTTGCTGAACGTTTTCTTCAGGACCGGATGAACGGCCCGGGGGGCGATTTCCTTCAAGGGGACCAGCACGAAATTGCGCCAGGTGAGACGAGGATGCGGGATGGTCAGCCCGGGCGTGTCAATGACCGTATCTTCGGCCAGGAGGATGTCGATATCGATCGTCCGCGGGCCCTTGTCGACCGTCGGGATCCGCCTCATCTTTTTTTCGATGGACTTGGCCATCTCCAGGAGCTCCCGCGGACTGAGGTTTGACCTGACCTTGAGGACCTGATTGAGAAACCAGGGTTGGTCCGGGACGCCGACAGGCTCGGTCATGTAGATCGACGACGCTCTGAGGACCGCGACGCCGGCTTTCTCGAGCGATAGCCGGGCCAAGGCCAGGTTCCGTCTCCGTCGGCCGAGGTTGCTCCCCAATCCAAGAAAGAAGATCATCGGTCTTTTCTCAGGTCCTGTCGCGAAATTCCTGCCCTTCCCGAGCCTCCATTGTAGCCCATTTCCTTGAGGTTTCCATGGAACCGTCACTCGCGTCCCTTCGCGCCCGGAATTTGATTTTCACAATTCCTTTGATTAGTATAAGACCTCGCTGCTGCAGAAACAAAGCCGTTTCGACGCTGGAGGTTTTCATGAGCAAGCTGATCTTCCTGGATAACGGGGCGACGTCCTTCCCGAAACCCGAAGAGGTCTACACCTTCATGGACCACTTCTACAGGAATTTCGGAGTCAACCCGGGGCGATCCGGATATGACCTCTGTTTGGAGGCCGGCGAAGTCGTCGAGGCGACGCGGAAGATGATGACGCAGTTCTTCAACGGCACGGACCCCAACCGGCTCTGCTTCTCCTACAACTCCACGGACGCCCTCAACCTCATCATCTTCGGAATGCTCAAGCCCGGCGAACACGCCATCACGACGATGATCGAGCACAATTCCGTTCTCCGTCCCCTCTATCACCAGTCACTCGCGGGAGTCGCGGTCGACCACGTTCCGTTTGACGGCGCGGGCTTCGTCGACCCCGCGGAGATCCGGAAAAGGTTCCGGACGACGACCCGCCTGGTCATCGTCAACCATGCCTCGAATGTCATCGGGACCGTCCAGCCGATCCGTGAGATCGGAAGGCTCTGCCGGGAAGCCGGGATCCCCTTCGCCATTGACGCGTCGCAGTCCGCGGGCAAGGTCCCGATCGACATGGAAGACCAGTTCCTGGACGTCGTCGCTTTCACCGGCCACAAGTCGCTTCTCGGCCCCACCGGCATCGGCGGTCTCTACGTCCGGGAGGGGATCGAGGTCCGGCACACGAGGGCCGGCGGGACGGGCGTCCGGTCCGCGGTCCGGACCCATCTCGAGGAATATCCGTACCGGCTCGAATACGGGACTCCGAATATTATGGGAATCGCCGGATTGAACGCGGGTTTGAAGTGGATCCTGGCCAAGGGCCTGAAAACCCTCCAAGAGCATGAAATGGGGCTTGCGCGCAAGCTCCGCGACGGGCTGCGGGAGATCCCTGGGGTGACGCTCTACTGCCTGGAAGACCTCGCCGATCACATCAGCGTCCTGGCCTTCAACGTCGACGGCATGGTCGCCGCCGACGTGGGCACGATGCTCGACGTCGACTACAACATCGCCGCCCGGACGGGGCTCCATTGCGCCCCCCTGGTCCACGAGCAGCTGGGCATCGCCGGGATCCACGGCGCCGTGAGGTTCGGCATCGGCCCCTTCAACACCGAGGAGCACATCGCGGCCGCCGTCCGGGCCGTCGGCGAAATCGCCGGGCTGAAAAAGAAAAAGGGATAATCCTGAACGTCAGACGCAGCCGTCGGGCTTAGGAAGCCCGGCCACCTTGCAGGCCCCCTTGGCCGGCCCCGACGGAAACAGCTCATAGATGTGCTTGAGCGGAAAGCCCGTGGTCTGGCAGATCTTGCGGACCATGGGAGCCAGCCCTTTTTCAAGGTAGTAGCCCCGGATATAATTCACGACGGCCCAATGTTCGGCAGTCATTTCGTCGAGGCCCTCCTCGATTTTCGCCAGGATGCCGGCCGCCTGCTCATCCCATTCGCCGGGGCGGGCCAGGAATCCTTCTTCGTTGACTTCGATCTTCTTGCCATCCTTTTCGATAAACGGCATATCGCTCTCCTCCGAATATTTTCTCGTCGTCCGTTGCCCCGATTTCTACTCCGGGATCACGAGGGCGTTCGAGACCAGGTCCAAGACCTGGACGACTTTCATCTCCAGCTTGTAATGCTTGATGACATCCGTCAGCCCGTCGATGCAGTTGTGACACATCGTGCAGACGAGCTTGGCTCCCGTGGCCTTGAGCTGCTCGGCCTTGATCTTGGCGACCTCAAGCCGGAGGGGCCTGTATTCCGCCATGGAGAGAAGGCCTCCCCCGCCCGTGCAGCATAAATTCTCCCGGCGATTGGGATGCATCTCGCGGAAATCCGTGACAACCCGTCGGAGGACCCATCGGGGCTCTTCGACGAGATCTCCCGAGCGGGCGATGTTGCAGGAATCATGAAAGGTCACGGGATCGGGATTTCTGGCGGGATCGACCCGGATGCGGCCTTCCCGGAGATATCGCTGGAGGGTCACGACCACCGATTCGGTCGGGACCTTCTGGTCGTATCCAGCCCAGTTATAACCCTCCCATCGGGTAGACCGGTAGCCGTGCCCGCACTCGGAAATGACGATTCTCTTGGCGCGGAGCCGTTCCGCGGCTTCGTAGACATTTCGGGCCACATAGGCCCCGAGCTTGTCGTCCCCGGAAAAGAGGCCGAAGTTCGTCTGGTCCCAGCCCCATTTCGGCAGGGTCCATTTCTCCCCGGCGACAAAGAAAACCCTGGCCGCATTGGCGATGGACCGCGGGTCGAACTTGACCTCCCGGGGATTGATCGTGTAAAGGACATCGCAGTCCGGGCGGTCGACGGGGATGTCCACCTCCGGCGTCCCGAACTCGGTCCGGAGCTCGTCCTCCATCCACTGAAGGGTCTCCAGATATTCTTCCTCCGTGACCGCCATCTGGTTTCCCGTCTCCCATTGGTCCCGGCTGACGTTGAAAACGCCTTCCGGGACGATCCCCACCTCGGTCAAGAGTCCCCGCGTGAACCGGACAAGGAGCCCCGTATCCACTCCCATGGGACAGTTGAGTGTGCAACGGCGGCAGGCGCTGCAGGTACCGAACACGATATTCTTCAGACGGTTGAGATCTTCGTCATTTCGAGGCGAGCCCGCGTGGACCCACCAGGGGACGACCCGGCCCGTCCAGTCCAGATGTCTTTTGAAGATGCGACGGATCTGGTCGGCCTTGTAGACAGGAGTCATGGTCGGATCGTCTGGCCTGGCCAGGAAATAGTGGCACGAGTCGGCACACAGCCCGCAATGGACACAGGCGGTCAGGGACACGGCCAGGGGCCGGGTGATCCGTTCGCCCAGCAAGCGGAGAAACCTCCCGACGTTGTCGGCGCTTGCATCGTACGTTTGGAGACGGTCGGGGGCGAGCGAAGGGATCCTGTCCAGGCGGGCCCTTTCCTGGGATCTAGTATCCAGTGGGGCGTCCGCGATCCCCGAGACTGCAGCTTTCCTTCGTTTCATCGCGATCCCCCTCCGTCGGGGCTGGAGGGAAGGCAAGTGCGCTTACCTTTCATCCCGGGAGGCATCGCCCCCCGATGACCCAGGGTCCGCCCCAAGAAATAGCGGCTGAAGGGATAATAGAGATAGTGGCAGATCTTGGAGAAAGGAACGTAGATGAGGAAAAATGCGGTGAGGCCGAAGAAAATGGCAATGGGCCACTCCGCTTTCCGGTATTCGTTCGGGACGGCCAGAACGCCGGCGGCGAAGAACAGGATCATCAAAGCCAGCGAGAGATAATCATCGGCCGTGCTGATGAGCCGGAGAGTCGGGTTCCTCAGCCGCCGGATGAAGCGGAGGAGGCCAACGAGGCAGGCGGCGCCGATGATGACCTGGAACAGCCGGACAACGGCCTTGACCTTAAATAGGGCCGGGGCATAGGGAATGATGAACGTGGCGGTGATGGCGGCCACGACTCCGAGGTGGAAGATCACGAATTGGGCGTAAAACCAAGGCCTCTTCCGTGTCGACTCCATGGCCCACGGCATGGCGACGTTCATTAGAGAATAACTGATCCCGGCCGCCTCGCTTCCCGCCGCGGTGGTCCGCTCCCGGCCGGATTTGAACCTAAAAATCCAGATCAGGCGGAGCGTGTAGACGACGGTCATGAACAGAAGAGCGCCGATTTGCACCTCATTCTCGAGGGCGCTCAGGAGCTTACTCATGGGAGGTCTTTCAATTCCTGATGATTACGGGCTTGCCGGAATCCAAAAATTCGGGCGGCCTGAAAATATTTATTATACCAGAGCTGTTCCGGCTGTCAAAAAGCCGCGGCCCACACTGGGATCAGGAGAGAGGAAGCCAGACGGTGAACGTCGTCCCTTCGCCGAGGCGGCTTTTGGCCGCGATCGTCCCCTGGTGAGCCATGACGATATGCTTGGCGATGGACAGGCCGAGCCCCGTCCCCCCAAGCTTCTTGGACCGCGATTTGTCGACGACGTAGAACCTCTCGAAAACATGGGGCAGGTCTTCCGTGTCGATCCCGATGCCCGTGTCCGCGACCTCGACCGTGAACCTGTCTCCGGCGGCCGCAAGCCGGAGCGTCACCCGCCCTTTTTCCGTGTACTTGACGGCGTTGTCAACGAGGTTAATGAGCAGCCGTTCGATCTCGTACGGATCGGCCATGACGGCGGGCAGACTCTGAGCCGCTTCCAGAACCAGGCTCAATCCTTTTTCGCCGGCCGGCTTTTCGAAGATCATGACGACGTTCTCGGCCACGGCGCGCACGTCGACCCTTTCCTTCACTAGCTTCGTCCCCTTTTCCTCGAGCTCCGAGAGGGCCAGGAGGTCGCCGACGATCGCGATCATGCGTTCCGTGTTTCTCTTGATGATCTCCAGGTAGGAGTGGTTTTCCGGCCCGGCCGTGGGTTCCATCGTCTCGACAAAGCCCTTGATCGCAGTCAGGGGCGTCTTGAGCTCATGGGAGACATTGACGACAAAGTCCTTCTTGACCTTCTCGAGATTCTTGAACTCGGTCACGTCATGGAGCATCACCACGTACCGCTCGCGGGTCGGCAGGTAAGAGACGTTGCAGGAGTAGACCCTGTCGGTCAAGGATAGCTCCTCCTCGACCCCGCTCCGGGACGCGCCCGCTTTCTTGATGATTTCGGCGAATTTCGAGCTCCGGACGACCTCCCAGTAAGGCTTGCCCTCCGGCCGGTCGTTCTGGACGATCCGCCGGAAGCTCGCGTTGCTGAGGACGATCCGGGCTTCATCGTCGAGAACGCAGAGCCCTTCCTTGATGGACGCCAGGATGCTGTCGAGCTCCTCGGTCTTGAGCCGGGTTTCCAGGAAAAGATTCTTCAGCTCCGACGTCATCGTGTTGAAACTCCGGGCGAAGGTCCTGAACTCACTCCCCCGCTGCCTCGCGGATACCTTGGCGTCGAAATCGCCCGCCGCGACCCTGGCCGAAGCATCGACAAATTCCCTGACCGGCCGGGCAATGCTTCGGGTGAAGAAGAAGGCCGCCGCGAGGGCCAGGACGGTCACGAGGCCAAGCGTTTTGAGGAGGTCGGCCCGGAGCCGGTCGAAAAGCAGGTCAAGCTCCGCCATGAACAGACTCAGGCGGATGGCCCCCACGACCTTTCCTCCCGAGACAAGGGGCAAGCTCATGTACATCATGTCCTGGTTGAGCGTCGAGCTGCGGCGGACCGACATCTGCTTCCGCCCCTGGAGGGCCTCGAAGATCTCCGGCCGGTAGAAATGGTTTTCCATGTCCTTCGGCTCTTTCTCGGAGTCGGCCAGGACCTGGCCGTCACGGCTGATGACGGTAATCCGGGTCGCCGTCTTCTTGCCGATGGACGTGACATAATCTTCGAGGTTCCCCTTCCCTTCTCCGAGAAGATAGGGCAGGACGGGCTCTTCGAGGAGGACGCCGAGATGTTCGAGGGTCGCGGCCTGCTCCTGGATGTGGTGCTTCCGCATCAAGCCCGGGGCGAAGAGGGCGATGCCGCCCGCCAAGAAGACGATGACGACCGCATAGCCAAGGAAGACCCTCAGAAAAAGCGATGGTTTCATTCTTCGATCTTGTACCCTACGCCACGGATATTCTTGATGAGCGACGCCGCGGTCCCCAGCTTCTCACGGAGATTCCGGATATGGACATCGATGGTTCGGTCTACGACCGCCTTTTCATGGCCCCAAAGGTGGTCCAGGATCTGATCCCTGGTGAAGACGCGGCCGCGGCGGGACGCCAGGATGAGCAGGATATTGAACTCCGTGGCCGTCAGATCAATGGCAGTGCCGGCCACCGTCACCTTGTGCCTGCCGGGGTCGATGGTGAGCGCCCCCAGGACAACTGGACGACCGTCAGGAGTCTGATCGCCGCGCCTCAGGACGGAGTGGATGCGGGCGATGAGCTCCTTGACGGAAAACGGCTTGGTGACATAATCGTCGGCTCCCAACTCGAGCCCGACGATCTTGTCCGTCTCCTGATCCTTAGCCGTCAGCATGATCACCGGGATGCGGGCCAGGCCTTCGCTTTGCCGCAGGTGCCGGCAGACGTCAAGTCCGTCCATGTCGGGCAGCATGAGGTCGAGGAGGATGAGGTCCGGCGCCTCCCTCTGGAGGAAGCGGTAGAGTCCCTCGGCTTCCTGGAAGCCCTCGAACCGGAATCCGGCTTTCCTGAGGTTGACCCTGAGCAGCTCGAGGATGTCGGATTCATCATCCAGAGCGGCGATCAGTGGCGACATCTTCTGGCCCGTTTCGGCCATCATGGCCGGACATATTATAAAAGAAATCGCCCCCGGCGGCCTAGAGAATTTTTCGAGCCGGATGCCGGGTCCGGTTGCCCGCGCTTCCGCAGAAGAATATAATAGAGATCTCAATCGGAGGGTTTAAATCATGAACAAATTTGTCCTAGTTGTTCTTGTCCTGGGCCTGGGTCTCGCGGGCCTTGCCGCGGCCATGGGAAAATTCGAAGAAGACACGATCCACACATCGAAGGGAAATTTGGTCCTGACCTTTCTCGGTCACGGTTCGCTGATGATGGGCTTCGGCGGAAAAGTCATCCAGGTCGACCCCTTCGGTCAGGTGGCGGACTACAGCCAGCTGCCCAAGGCCGACCTCGTCCTCATCACCCATGATCATTACGACCATCTGGACCCGAAGGCGCTCCAGGCCATTCTCAAGCCGGGGACGACCGTGGTCGTTTCCAGGGTCTGTGCCGGGAAGGTCAAGGACGCCATCATCATGAACAACGGGGATTCCCGGACGGTCCTCGGGCTGGCCATTGATGCCGTCCCGGCCTACAACATCGTCAACAAACGTCCGGACGGGAATCCGTTCCATCCGAAGGGCGCCGGAAACGGGTATATCGTCACCTTCGGCGACAAGCGCGTCTACATCGCCGGGGACACGGAGAACACACCGGAAATGAAGACCCTGAAGAATATCGACGTCGCCTTCCTCCCCATGAACCTGCCCTACACCATGACCCCCGAGATGGTCGCCGATGCGGCAAAAACCTTCAAGCCCAGGATCCTCTACCCCTACCATTTCGGGGAAACGGACACATCCAAGCTCGTGAGGCTCCTGCAAGCGGAAAAGGAGATCGAAGTCCGGGTCCGGAAGATGAGCTGAGGGTCCGGTCGCGGCTCGGCCGGCTATTCTTTCCCAGGGCAGCCCTTGAGTCCCGTGAACCGGCCTTCCTCGATGTGGTGCTTGATGGTCTTCCCTTTGACCATGTAGATCACGTCCTCGCCGATGTTCGTGGCATGGTCGGCGATCCTCTCGAGGTGACGGCCGACAAGGATCAGGTCCACCGCCCGGGGGATGGTCGTCTGGTCGGCCATCATGAACGTCAGGAGCTCCCGAAAAATCTGGCCGTTGAGCTGGTCCACCTGGTCGTCCCGCTGGCAGACGTTTTTCGCCAGGTCGGCGTCGCCGTTGACAAAGGCGTTGAGGACGTCCCGGACCATTCCCTGGGCCAGAGAGGCCATCCGGGGGATGTCGATGAGCGGTTTGAGCGGGGGAACCTTGAGGAGGTCGAGAGTTCGTTCGGCGATGTTGACGGCCAGGTCGCCGATCCGCTCGAGATCGCTCCCGATCTTCATCGCCGAGGTGATGAACCGGAGGTCCGTCGCCATGGGCTGCCGGAGGGCCAGGAGCCGCATGGCCATCTCGTCGATCTCGATGTCGAGGCGGTTGACGTCCTGTTCTTTATCCAGAACCTCGCAGGCCATTTCCTCCTTCCGGTCCTTGAGCCCCCGGACGGCCAAGCCGATCTGCTCTTCAGCCCGCGACGCCATCTCTAAAAGTTTTTCCTTGAGGTCCTTGAGCTCCTCATCGAAGGGGCGTTCTGTTTTTGACATGGATCCTCCCTGGCGCCGCGGGAATCCGCGTTATCCAAACCGGCCGGTGATGTAATCCTCGGTCAACTTGCTCGCCGGGTTCGTGAACACTTTTTCCGTGGCGTCGAACTCGATGAGCTCCCCGAGCATCATGAAGGCCGTGAAGTCCGAAACGCGGGCCGCCTGCTGCATGTTGTGGGTCACGATGACGACAGTGTAGCTTTTTTTGAGCGTTTGAATCAAGTCCTCGATCTTGGCCGTGGCGATGGGGTCGATGGCCGAACATGGCTCGTCAAAGAGGATGACCTCCGGCTCGACGGCCAGGGCCCGGGCGATGCACAGCCGCTGCTGCTGCCCGCCCGACAGGGCGAAAGCGTTCTCGTTCAGCCGGTCCTTCACCTCATCCCAGAGCGCCGAACCCCGGAGGCTCTTCTCGACGACCTCTTCCAGTTTCCGTCGCTCCCTCATGCCGTTGATCCGAAGGCCGTAGGCGATGTTGTCGAAGATGGACTTGGGGAACGGGTTGGGTTTCTGGAAGACCATGCCCACGCGGCGGCGGAGTTCCACGACGTCCACGTCCGGATCGTGGATGTTCTTCCCATCGAGGAGGATCGTCCCTTCCATCCGTATCCCAGGGATCACGTCGTTCATCCGGTTGAGAGTCCGGATGAAGGTCGACTTGCCGCATCCCGAGGGGCCGATGATGGCCGTGACACGGTTCGCGGCGCAGGCGATGCTGACCTTGTTCAGGGCCCGCGCGGGACCGTAGTAAAAATTCAGGTCCTCGGTTTCGATCTTCGGGGGCATCGTTCCGTCGCTCATCGGCGTTTCCTTCTCAGCCTGAACCTGATGACGACGGCCGTCATGTTCATGCCCAGAACCAGGACGATCAAGACCAGCGCTGTCCCGTAAGCCAGCGGCCGGACCTGCTCGATCTGATGATGCTGAGTGGCCATGATATAGAGATGGTACGGGAGCGCCATGAACTGGTCTCCCAAGGATTTCGGAAGATAGGGCAGGAAGAAGGCCGCGCCAGTGAAGAGGATGGGCGCCGTCTCCCCGGCCGCCCTGGCCAGGCCGAGGACGGTCCCCGTCAGCATGCCGGGCACGGCGTAGGGCAGGACGTTGGTCCGGATCGACTGCCATTTGGTCGCACCGAGCGCCAACGCGCCTTCGCGGTAGGAATTGGGGACCGTTTTCAGGGCCTCCTCGCTGGCCGTGATGGTCCAAGGGAGCGTCATGAGTCCCAGGGTGAGGCCGGCGGAGAGGACGGACGTCCCGAAGCGCATGATGTTGACGAACAGGATGACGCCGAAAAGGCCATAAACGATGGACGGCACGCCGGACAGGTTCCGGATGGACAGCCGGATGAGGCGGGTCAGGTGGCCCTGCCTAGCGTACTCGTTGAGGTAGATCGCGGCGCACATGCCCAAGGGCACGGCCAGGATCGCCGTGATGAGAGTCACGAGGAAGGTCCCGAAGATGGCCGGGAATATCCCGCCTTGCGTCATCCCTTTTCGCGGAACCTGGGTCAGGAACTCCCAGCTGATCGCGCCCCCGCCTTTCCGCCCGATGTCGTAGAGGAAAAGAAGCAGGACGGCCAGGACGAGGTAGAGGCAGGCACGGAGCAGGAAAAAGCCAAGGAACTGGGTGACCTTTTTCTGCGTGGCCTGTTTCATCGCTCGCGCTCCTGGTATTTGTGGAGGATGACATCGGCGACCAGGTTGACGACGAAGGTCATGATGAACAAGACGAGGCCGATGGCGAAAAGCGCGTAATAATGCGTTGTATAATACGGGACTTCGCCCAGCTCGATGGCGATATTGGCCGTCATGGTCCGGACGGGGCTCAGGAAGCCGTGGGGGAAAGCCCGGGCGTTGCCCGTGGCCATGAGGACGGTCATGGTCTCTCCGATGGCCCGGCCCATCCCCAGCATGCAGGCGGCGATGATGCCGGATAGGGCCGCGGGGATCTTCACCCTGAGAAGCGTCTGCCATCGGGACGCACCGAGCGCCAGAGACGCTTCCCCGTAGGCTGGGGGGACCGCATTCAGGGAGTCTTCGGAGATGCTGATGATCGTCGGCAGGGACATGATGGCCAGCAGGACACTCCCGTTGACGGCGTTCAGGCCGTTGCCGATGTGGAAGATCTTGGCGATGGCCGGACCGAATAACACGATCCCCAGGAAGCCGACAACGACCGAAGGGATCCCGGCCAGGATCTCAACGATGGGCTTGACGACTTCGCGGACGCGCCAATGGGCGACGTCGGAAAGGTAGGCCGCGACACCGATCCCGATGGGAACGGCGAGGAGAAGGGCGCCGCCGGTCACCATGAGGGTGCTGACAATCATGGACAGGATCCCATACTCCGCTTTCTCGGGGGACGTGGGGTCCCAGTTCTTCTTCAGGAGGAATTCGGAGAGGCGGACCTCTTTAAATGCGGGGACGGCGGTGTAGAGAAGTGTGACGAAAATGCCGATCAGGACCAAAATGGCCAGAATGCCGCAGGTCAGAAAGAAGGCCCTGATGGCGGATTCTTTTAGGTTCGCCCATTTCTTTTTTTTCATCACGCAACCGGGACCTTCCAGCCTTCCTTGTTTATGAAAATTCCCCCGCTCTTGATCCGCTCACTTGAGGTTCTTGTCGTTTTGGGCTTTGTGGGCGGAGCTGATAGCGAAGAAGCCTTCGCGCTCGACGATCGCTTGCCCTTCGGGGCCCGTCTCCCAGGCGATGAAGGCGGTGATGTCCGCGTTCGGCTTGCCGTTCGTGGCCTGGAAGAGCGGCCGGGAGATTGGGTATTTCCCGGAGTCGATGGCGGCCTTGTCCGTCGGCGCAAACGCCTCTCCGTCCGGGGGCTTGGAGATGTTCAAGACCTTGAGGCCTTTCCGGATCTTCCCGTCCTTGTCGTAGAGATAGCCGACCCCGACATACCCGACGGCGCCCTCGTCCTGGAGGACGCTCTCGATGATCTGGGCGTTGCCGTTCATTTCCTTCACATCGGCCGAAAAATTCTTGTTCCCAAGGACGAATTCCTGCATGAACGTGTAGGTGCCGGAATTGGACTGGCGGCCATAGAGGGAAACCGGCTTGTCATAAGCGCCCAACATCTTCCAGTTCTTGACCTCGCCCCTGTACATGGCGCCGACCTGGGCCATCGTGAGTTTCGCGATGGGATTCTTCTCATGGACGACGATGCTCAGGCCGTCGACGGCGATGATGAAAAACCGGGGTGAGACGCCCTTTTCCCAGGCCTGGTCGATTTCCTTCTTTTTCCACTCCCGGGAGTGGTCGGCGATGTCGCAGGTCTGGTTGATGAGGCCGGTGATGCCCGTGCCGGACCCGCCGCCGAGAATGGCGATGGCAGTGCCGGGGTTCTTGGACATGTACTCCTCGGCCAAAACCTGGACGAGATTGACCAGAGTGTCAGAGCCCTTGATCTGGATCATCTTCTTGGCCGGGGCGGCCGTCGTGAAGGCCGCCATGAGGCCGATGATTGCCAGGGCCATGATCAGTGTCTTTTTCATTTCATGTCTCCTTTCTTTATACTTGTCCGAGCCACCTCAGAATGACAGGAAAAACGTCATGTTGAAAGCGACGTCTGAGTTGGACGTGGCCGTCGCCTTATACTGCGTCCCGTGTTTATATTGATAGAACCAGATATTCGGCTGGAACTTCAGGCTGCTGTGCAGCGGGGCCCAATCGAGGCCCAGGATCGTCAGGCTCATGTCTTTCAACCGGTTCTGGCCGTTCGGGATGTAGCTGTCGTAGCGGGCGAAGGCGTTGAGCTTGTCCTGGATGAGGCCGTAGCGGCCGAAAACCGACCAGCCGGAGACGTTGTACTTCACGAAGGACGCGGTCTGATTGAGGTCGTTCTTGTAGACGAACCATTCGCCGCCGAGAACCAGGTTCTTGACCATCTCAAAATAGGAATCGAGCTTGTAGGTCATGGCGGCCGGTGCCGTCTCCAGGGGGTAGGAGGTCTTCGGGAGCTGCCGTGAATAGTCGATATAACCGACGACGGAGAACCCCGACACGGGAATGAAATGGAGCTGGCCGCTGAATTTCTTATACTGGTCGTTTTCTAAGTGGGCGTAGCCGGCGCCGTTGACGACCTGAACGCCGTAGCGGATGTACTTGGTCGCGGATCCTTGCAGGCTCGCGCCGATGTCGGCGCTCGAGGCATTGATGTCAACTCCCGTGATGTCCTTGTAGCCGTCGAGGAGGGTTTTAGCCACGCTCCGGTAGCCCCACCGTGCTTCGGACAGGGTGAAGGTCAACGTTTCCTCCATGCCGACCTTGAAGGTCTGATTCTCGATGAGGAAGTTCGACCATTCAAAATAGAGGTTCTTGACGAAGGGCCGCAGCTTGTCGTCCTTGCTCAAGGAAGTCCCCGTCACCGGCGTGCCGGTCAGAGCAACCCCGGTGACATTGGCCGTGTTGTCGGCATCAAGACGGAACCGGAACTTCAGGTTGTCATTGATCTTGTTTTCGTAGGTGAAGTAGGCCCGCCGAAAGATGAATTGGTTACTGAGATACGCACCGGTCGGGTCCGTCGGCTTCAGCGTGATCGGGCCGGCCGAGCTCAGATAAAACCTGTAATCGAGGTAGACCGTCGCGCTGAATGTCTGCGGCGGCGGGGTCGTCGTTTGAGCCAGCACGTTGGCCAGAGTCAAAACCAGAGTGCCGAAGACGAGTGCCGGAATCAGCTTCTGTCTCTTACCCATTCTTGTGTCTCCTTTCTAAATCCTCGTTTTTTCATTTCTGCCAAGATCCGGTGCACCTTGACCTCTCTTGACTTGGCATTCGTAAGAGGGAACAGATAGTGTTCGCGATTAGCATAGGCGGAAAGAGTTAAGGATTGATTAAGGAAGGCTCAAATTTCGGTTAAAAAGCAAGGGAGTCGAAGGATTTGTGATTATGAAAGACCCAAAAAGACGCGCCGAAGTAACCGGTCAGGGTCCTATCCGGCTCAGCCTGTCGGGTCTTCCGGGCCAGGCATCACGAGACTTCGTGCCGCGGGATCGCCCGGGCTCAAGGGATGCGCCGGTTGATGTAATCTGAATAGTCCTTGGTCACGGGCTCATAGGCCTCGTTCATCAAGGGTGAGGAGATCATGAAATCGGCGGTTGACCGGTTGCAGGCGATAGGGATGTTGTAGAGGACGGTGATCCGGAGCAAAGCCTTGACGTCGACGTCGTGGGGAAAGGGTTCCATGGGGTCCCAGAAGAAAATGACGAAATCGATCTTGCCGTCGGCGATCATTCCCCCGAGCTGCTGGTCGCCGCCCAGGGGGCCGGACTTGAGCTTTTTCATCTTCAGCACTTCGCGCGGGATCTGGTCCTGCTCGAATTTCCGCTGGACGGTTTCCTCGACCAGCCGGCCCGTCGTCCCCGTGCAAACCAGATTGTGGCGGACGAGCGTCCGGTAGTTGTACTCGACCCATTCCTTGAGGTCGCGCTTCCGGTTGTCGTGGGCGACCAGAGCGATGCGTTTGATCTTTTCCATCTGGAACCTCTGGGAGAGAAAGAATGGCTCCTCGGGCAGGACTCGAACCTGCAACCTAGTGGTTAACAGCCACCCGCTCTGCCAATTGAGCTACCGAGGAGCAGGTTTCGATAATTTAGCAAAAATGCCCGGAAATGGCAAGTTCATGAGAAGAACAATCCCGCTTTCGGGGCCAGTCCTCAGAACCGGTAGCCGGCCTGCTTGATTTTTATCCGGAAGTCCTCGCCGTCCATGGGGACAACTTTACACATCTCATAGATCCGGGACCGCAGGCGAATACCGATCCTGTCGACGAGGCTCTCCCCTTTCTCCAGTTCAGCTCTTGACCCGGTTCCTCCGCCCATTTTCTTTTCCCAATAGGGATCGCGGCGATTCTCTTCCTTGGGAGGTTCTTCAGCATCCTGATAATTTGTCGTAAAAATCGTGACCCTTTTGTAGTTATATCGATAATTGATGATATAAAATATCGTTTCTTCGACCCAGGCCGATGTCCGCTTGGCACCGAGCTCGTCGAGGACCAGGACTTCGGATTGGAAGACCGGACCCAGGATGTCGGATTCCGTGAGGGTCGAATCCGGAGTGAACGTGCTCTGGATCTCTCGGATGAGCTCCCGGAAGTCGTAGAAGATGCAGGGGATGTTCTTCTTCAGGACGAGCTCCTGGATGATGGAGACGGCCAGGTGGGTCTTTCCCACCCCGCAGGGTCCGATGAACAGGAGACCGACATCTTGGACGGGGTAGTTCTCGACGAATTTCCTGGAAATCTTATAGGCATCTTTTTGGGAATCGTTCAGAACCTTATAATTATCGAAATTGCAGTGCTGGTAGCGCCGGGGGATGTTGGCCTGCTCGAGGAGGGCCTGCTTCCGGTGTTCGCTGTAGCAGACGCATCGCTTGGCGACCTTGCTGCCGCCGGCGTCCTCCAGGACCCAGCCGGTCCCCAGGCATCGTTCGCAGACACTCTGTTCGCTCAATTCAGATACCCTCTAAGCTGCTGAAGCTTTTTCGACCGGCTCAGCTTCCGCATGGCTTTTTGCTCGATCTGGCGGATGCGCTCCCGGGTCAGGTGGAGCCTGTCGCCGATCTCCTGGAGCGTCATCGGCCGGTCGTCGTCCAGGCCGAAGCGTAATTTTATCACAGTTTCTTCCTTTTCATCCAGCACGGCGAGCATTTCCCGGATCTGGTGCTGGGCCGACGACTTGATGATCTGGTACTCGACGGACTCCGCCTCCCCGTCGCTGATCCGGTCCTCGATCTCGAAGTCCTCGTCGGAGCGCTTGTCGCTCAGGGACACGTTCCGCTCCTCGAGGAGCTCGAGGTCCTCGACGTCCGCCTCGGAGATCCCCAAGGCCCCGGCGATCTCCTCCCGGTTGGGCTCCCGGCCGAGCTCCGTCTTGAGGGCGGCCGTTTTCTTCTTCATCAGGGAGATCTGGTCCGAGAGCTTCTGGGGGATATTGTAGATGTGGGAGTACTGAGACAGGGCGTGGACGATCGCCTGACGGATCCACCAGACGGCGTAGGAGATGAACCTCACGTTCCGGGTCGGGTCGAACCGACGGGCCGCCTCGATGAGGCCGACGTTCCCCTCGTTGATGAGGTCGAGCATGCTCAGCCCCATGCCGCGATATTTCTTGACGTAGGAGACGACGAACTTGAGGTTGGCCTTGATCAGGCTCTGGAGGGCGTCCTTGTCTCCGTGCCGGACCCGCTCGCCGAGCTTCTTCTCCTCGTCCTCGGTGAGGGCCGGGAACTTGGCGATTTCCTCCAGGTAGTGCTTCAGGTTCCTCGAATCCAGGAAATCCCGGTAATCCATGGTCAGCGTTCCGGGTCCTCCACCTTGACGACCCCGGCAGGATGGACATGAACCAGTGCATTCCGCCGGACCTCGAATTCGTCCTCCCTGCCCCGGAAGAACTCCATCCGGACATACTCGAGGAATTCCCCGACCTCGGTCTCGATCTGCTCGATCTTCTCCCTCATGTTGAGGACGACCTCGACGCCGGCGAGGTTGATGCCCAGATCACGAATGAGGTTGAGGACGAGCTCGAGCCGCTTGAGGTCTTCGGTCGAGTAGAGCCGGGTGTTGCCCTCGCTCCGGGACGGAGTGATCAGGCCTTCCCGCTCGTAGAGTCTCAGCGTCTGGGGATGGATGTTGTACATTTTGGCGACGCTGCTGATATGGTAATACTGCCGTGGTTCCCTTTTTGCTTCCTTCCGCCCTTTTTTCATCTCAGCCCCCCCCCGTATTTTCGCGCGGGTTCGGCCCGGAGATCCGCTCGAGCTCCTTCATGAGCTCCCGGACCCTCTGGTCCTCGAACGACGGCGGGACGATGGCGACCTCAACGAATTCATCGCCCCGGGCCTTCTTGGCCGGCGCCGGAGCGCCCTGTTCCCTGATCCGGAACTTTTGGCCGGACTTTGTTCCGGGCGGGATACGGATGGTTGTTCTCCCCCACAGCGTAGGGACCTCGATCTTGGCCCCCAACGTGGCTTCAGGGACCGTGATCGGGACCTTGATGGAGATGTTGGCCCCCTCCCGCCTGAAAACGGCATGGGGGGCGACCTCGATCGAGATGTAGAGATCCCCCGGCGGGCCGCCATTCCGGCCGGCGTTCCCCCGGCCGGGAATGCGGACCCTGGATCCCGTGTCGACCCCGGCTGGGATCCGGACGGAGATGAGGTCCGATCTCTGGACGGCCCCCTCGCCCCGGCAGTCGGGGCACATGTTCCCCGGAGCCTTCCCCGACCCCCGACACGACGGGCATGCGCCGGAGAACTTCATGGAACCCCGCTGCATATGCGCCCGGCCGGTCCCGCCGCAGGCCGGGCAGGCCCTCGACCCGCCTCCGGAGACCTGGCCGCTGCCGCCGCACCTGCCGCACTCCGCGAGACGGTTCAACCGGATCCTCGTCTGGACGCCGCGGATCGCGTCCTCGAAGCCGATCTTCATCGTGTAGTTGAGGTCTTCGCCCCTTTCGGGGCCGCCTTCGGCTCGTCCGGACATCCCAGGGCCGGCTCCCCCGAAGAGGTTTTCGAAGAAATCCTTGAAAGAGGATGAACCGTAGTCCGAGAAGTCGAAGCCCTCGAATCCGGGAGAGGCCCCCGGTCCCCCCGGCCCAGCCCCGGGCGGGAAGTCGCCCGTCGAGCCGAATTGGTCGTACTGGGTCCGCTTTTTAGAGTCGCTCAGGACTGAGTACGCTTCCTGGATCTCCTTGAACTTGGCCTCGGCGGCCTTGTCCCCGGGGTTGAGGTCGGGATGATATTTTCGGGCCAGCTTGCGGTAGGCCTTCTTGATTTCGGCCAGGACGGCGCCTTTGGACACGCCCAGGATCTGATAATAGTCTTTCGCCATGGCCGTCGTCCCTCGGACGCTCCGTCCTTTCAGGCCGCGCCGTTCGGCGTCAAAGGCCCCGTGGCCTAATTCTTCTTATTGTCGTCCACGACCTCGGCGTCGATGACCTCTTCATCGGCTCCGCCCGGCTGGGATTGGCCCCGGCCGTCGCCGCCCGAAGTCCCTTCCTGCCCGCCGCCGGATTGTCCGCCGGGAGCCTGCGGACCGGCCTGCTGGTACAGGGTTTCGGTCAACCTGTGGGAGACGCGGGACAGGGACTCGATGGCCTTGTTGATCTGGTCCAGGTCCTCGCTGGCGATGGCCTTTTTCGTGTTCTCGATCTCGTTCTGGACCGCCTCGGCCTCGTGCTCGCGGATCTTGTCCTTGTTCTCTTTCAAGAGGTTCTCCAGGCTGTAGATGAGCTGGTCGGCGTGGTTCTTGGCATCGATGGTTTCGCGGCGCTTCTTGTCCTCGCCGGCGTGGCTCTCGGCGTCCTTGACCATCCGATTGATCTCCTTCTCGTCAAGCCCGCTGTGACCGGTGATGGTGATGGCCTGCTGCTTGCCTGTGCCGGTGTCCTTGGCGGATACGTGGAGGATGCCGTTGGCGTCGATATCGAAGGTGACCTCGATCTTGGGGACCCCTCTCACGGCCGGTGGAATGCCGTCAAGGTGAAACCTCCCGAGGGTCCTGTTGTCCGAGGCCAGCTCGCGCTCGCCCTGCAGGACGTGGATCTCGACGCTCAGCTGGTTGTCCGAGGCCGTCGAGAAGGTTTCGGTCTTCTTGGTCGGGATGGTCGTGTTGCGGGGAATCATCCTGGTGAAGACGCCGCCCAGGGTTTCGATGCCCAGGGTCAGCGGCGTGACATCGAGAAGGAGCACGTCCTTGACGTCGCCCGAAAGCACCGCGCCCTGGATGGCGGCTCCGACCGCCACGACCTCGTCCGGGTTGACGCCCTTGTGGGGCTCGCGCCCGAAGAGCTCCCGAACGAGCTGCTGGATCCGGGGCATCCTCGTCTGGCCGCCGACCAGGACGACTTCCTGAATGTCCTGAGCCTTGACGTTGGCGTCGGCCAGGGCCTGGCGGACCGGCTGGACCGACCTTTGGATGAGGTCCTCGCAAAGCTGCTCGAGCTTAGCCCGGGTCATCTTCATCAGCAGGTGCTTGGGGCCAGAGGCGTCGGCCGTGATGAACGGCAGGTTGATTTCTGTTTCCATGGTCGTCGAGAGCTCGACCTTGGCCTTCTCGGCGGCCTCTTTGAGCCGCTGGAGGGCCATCTTGTCCTTGGTCAGGTCGATGCCCGACTCCTTCTTGAACTCGGTAACGATCCAGTCCTGGACCTTCTGGTCGAGGTCGTCGCCCCCGAGGTGCGTGTCACCGTTCGTGGCCTTGACCTCGACGACGCCCTCCCCGACCTCGAGGATGGAGATGTCGAAGGTCCCGCCGCCGAAGTCATAGACGGCGATGACCTCGTCCTTCTGCTTGTCCATGCCATAAGCCAGGGCCGCGGCGGTCGGCTCGTTGATGATCCGGACGACCTCGAGGCCGGCGATCTTGCCCGCGTCCTTGGTCGCTTTGCGCTGGCTGTCGTTGAAATACGCGGGGACGGTGATGACGGCTTTTTCGACCTTCTCGCCGAGATAGTCCTCCGCGGCCTTTTTCAGCTTCTGGAGAATAAATGCGGAGATCTCGGGCGGGGCGTATTTCTTGCCGAGCGCTTCCACCCGGACGTCGCCGTTCGTGGCCTCGCCCACTTTGAACGGGACCTGCTTGATCTCCTGACTGACCTCTCCGTAGCGGCGGCCCATGAACCTCTTGATGGAATAGATCGTGTTTTCGGGATTGGTGACCCGCTGCCGTCTAGCGACCTGGCCTACGAGGATCTCGCCCTTGGGAGTGAACGCCACGACCGACGGGGTCGTCCTTCCGCCCTCCTCATTGGGAATGACGGTCGTTTTATCGCCTTCCTGGATGGCGACAACTGAATTGGTCGTACCCAAATCGATTCCGATTATCTTCGTCATTAATCTCCTCCTTATTTAGTTAGATATTAATATATAACTTGAGCATATGTTTGTCAAGTTTAAATTAAAAAATATATCTAAATTTAATACACTAGCCCCTTAATTCCCTCATAGAAAATCCAGTAAATTGTCTGGGCATCCTTTTCGTTCGTAAATCTCAGCTCGAGCTCAGACAGCGGCTTGCCGTTCCTAGAGCTGAAAAAGCTCCGCACAGGCAATAGCCCATACCAGCGGACCTCCTCCCTGAGGGCTTTGAGGCCTTTTTCGCTGGTTTTGACCGAGATATGGAGCCCGTTGTCGAAATCCAGGCTGAAGCTTTTGGGCATGTCCTTGAGTTCGAGCGCCTCGAGCTCGAACTTGCTTGGGTCCTTGGCCGCGGCCGCCGCCTCGCCGGGCTTGATGACGTTCCGCTGGGGCGGCTTGAGCGTGCTTTTTTTGACTAGCTGGACCGTTTTCGAGAACGCCGGCTTTCCCCAGAATCTCATCGACTGCAGCTTCCAGGCCCGCAGCACCATCCCTTTGACCCTGAGCTCAAGTTTTTTCTGACGGACGTCCAGGACGAAATAGAAACGGGGCTCCTTGGCCAGCTCGCTTTCGGAGGTCAGCTCCTGCTGGCTGCGGACGATCTTCTCCTTGTCCACGGCCTGGCCGAACGCCCCGGATACCGCGAGGAGCATCAGCAACAGGAAGCCCGATTTTCGCATGGTCTTTCAGTAGATGTAAATTTTCGCCCCCAAAGGCACGATCTTGAAGATCTCCTTGAGGTCGTCGTCCCCAACCCTGACGCAACCGTGGGTCACGTTCCTGCCGAGGAGGCGGGTGTAAAGGGTCCCATGGATGAAATAGCCGTCTCCGAAGCCAAGGGCATAGTCCCCCAGGCTTCCTCCTTCCACGCGGTCATCCTGGTTCTTGGGGATGGGCTCGCCCTCTTCGATGAACGCCCAGTCGGGCTTGACCCAATAAGGATTCTTGATCTTGGACTTCACCGCGAACTCCCCTCGCGGCGTGTCAAAAACCCACTTCCGCTTGCCGCCAGGGTCCGCGAGAACGTCCCCGCTGCCGCAGGAAACGACGGCCTGCCGGACGATCTCGGACCCCTTCTTGACATAAAGTTCGTTTTCCCCGGTGTCGACGACGATGTAGAGTCCTTTCGCCTGGAGGGCCACGATTTTTTTCTCAAGGGCCTGGACGTTTCTCTGAACTCTCGGGATGTCCCTGTCCGCGACGGCCGCCGCGGCGTTTTGCGGCGGCCAGGCCGAGGCCTGCCTCAGCCCGGAATAGTACGATACGCCGACCACGACCAGGACCTCGAGGTAGGCCATGGCCAGGATGGCGATGAGCAGTCTTTTCCACCACATCTCAGTTCTTCCTGAGGGCCCGGATGACGTAGTTTTCCATCTCGTTGGTCCCGACGATCGTGACCGCCGTCCCGACGGACACCAGACCGAAGAGCTCGTCGATCTTGTCGTTGTCCATGGAGATACAGCCCCGGGTCAGGCTGTCCGGGCCGCCGCCGTGGATCTCGATATCCCCGCCGATGCCGATCGTTGTCGGGATCGCTCCTCGGTTCTTCTCTCTGGCGAACCTCCGCCTGTCCTCCTCGTTGGGGTAATCGATGAGGAGGGCCTTGTAATACTGGCTCGACGCGATTTTCTGGATGATATGATAGCGGCCTTCCGGCGTGGCGTTATCCCCGGCGTGCAGCTTGTTCGAAAGTCCGTTGAACCCGAAGCCCGCGGGATAACTCCGGTAGGCCTGGCCGCCCTTGTAGACGGTCAAGCGCCTCTCCAGCTTGCTGACGATGAGAGCGATGGTCCCCCTGGCCCGGGACTCGGCGATCGTTTCTTCGGTCCATTTTTTCCAGATATCAACCTGCTTTTTGTCGAGGTAGCGCCCGATGAAGGCGACCACCGCAGTCTCCGCTTCCTTGACGCAATCGCCGGCCTGGGAAAGCCGACGAGAGGCCTCATCAAATTTCGCCTGGCCCATCAGGGAATCCGCCTCATGGAGGTAGACCTCCGCCTGGGCCAGCTCTTCCCGTGCCCTCCCGCGCTCGGTCAAAGAGAGAGTGATATCCTTGAGCATCATCATCTTGGCCCGGACGTTCCGGGCGCCTTCGGCAAGGGAAGACTGCTTCTCGGCCTTCAGCGCCTGGACCTTGGCCAGGAGGGCTTCTCCGGATTCGAGGACGGTCTGGAAATCCCGTCGGACGGGTCCGTAATCCCTGGCCCAACCCAGCTTGAGGTTCTCCTGATCGAACCTCCGGCGGGCCGCCCTCAACGTGTCGAGGTAAGCAGAGTAATCCTGGCTGGCGAAAACAGAAGCACCGGCTCTCCAGAGGTCTTGCTCCTGGACATCGGAGCGCCGGACCTCCGGAGGAGCCGGTGGAAGTTGACAGCTGGCAAGAAAAACAGCCAGGAAAAGCAGGGCTGTTTGAAGAACCTTCAACTTCGCGGAAGAATCTTCTTCTTATCTCTTGCCCTTGACCTTGTCGATGGCCTTCTGGACCTGATCGGCGATGGCGGCGGCCTTGTCCTTGACGGCCATGGCCTTATCCTTGGCGCCGAAATAATCCTCGGCCGCGATGGCGTTCTGGATCTCGGTCATCTGGGGCTCGAGCCCGCCAAGGTCGGCCTTCATGGCTTCGATGTCGGCCTTGGTGCCCTTGCCCTTGGGGGCCTTCTCGAGGAGGGCCTTGGCGCCGTCATAGGCGGCCTTGGCTTCGTTCATCGCGGCTTCGGCGGCCTTTTTCGCTTCCTCGATCCGTCCCGGGATTTGGGCTTTCACGGCGTCGGCGTCCGCGATGACCTTGGCCAGCATCTCATTGGCCGGGCCGTACTTCTTGAAGAACTTCTTCGACTGGGCGGTCACTTCGTCCAAAGCGGCCTGGAGATCGGTCTTGAGCTTGCTCAGCTCGTCCTTGGCGTAGACATTGCCCTTCATGCCCTCAATGGCCTGGATCGCGGCCTTGGCCGCATCCATCTGCTGAGTGGGTTGTTTGGCGCAGCTCGTGAACGCGAACATGACGACCACGGCCAGCGCCAGGATTCTCATCGTGCTTTTCATAACGTGTCCTCCTTTTAGGATTATTTGAATGGATTCCTTCATCTGATGACCTTGCTTGTCCGGATCCCCGACGATTCCCACCTCCTCTCCATCCTTTCTTCCCCCCTCGAGGAATACCCTCTTCGGGAGCGTTTTATCGACGATGGCTTGAAAAACAGATTACGGAGGATGGAGGTCTTCTAAGAATGAAGCTTCCGTATTCTCTCTCATCTCGGTATCACTGGTTTTTCGATACGACCTAGCGTATATGCAATTCAAACTTGCGAGTTTTATATCACAAGATTTTCCGCTTGTCAATCGCCTTGAAAAAAGAAGAAGGGGAACCCTCGTCCCCCGCTTCGGCTCTCTCCATTCCGCTTCGGCGGACCCCGGACCCGGCGGGATCAGGCCGCCGTCACTTCTTGTCCGGGTCGATGATGATACCTTCCTTCATCTTCCGCTGGACCTCGTCGCGGGCGGCCCGGATGGACTCGTCAGCCATCTTGAATCGCTCTTCGGCCGGGAAATTGAAGCGGGCGACGCCCTGCTCGATAGCCTTGCTGCCGACGGCCACGGCCTCGCGGGGGAAGACCTCCCACTCGTCCATATTGGGGATGATGTAGTCTTCGTGGATGCCCTTGTCCTCGGCGACCTTGGCCAGCTCGCGGGCCGCGGCGATGCACATCTCGTCCGTGATCGTCTTGGCCCGGACGTCGAGTGCGCCGCGGAAGATGCCGGGGAAGCCCAAGGAGTTGTTGACCTGGTTGGGGAAGTCGGACCGGCCGGTGGCGACGATACGGGCGCCGGCCTCCTTGGCCTCCCAAGGCCAGATCTCGGGCACCGGGTTGGCCTCGGCGAAGACGATGGCGTTGGGGGCCATGGTCTTGACCCACTCGGGTTTGACGGTCCCGGGGCCGGGTGTCGAACAGCAGATGAGCACGTCGGCGCCTTTGATGGCGTCGGCCATGGTGCCCTGTTTGCCGAGCGGGTTGGTCCGCAGGCAGAGGTCCCATTTCTCCTTAAACTTCGCCTGGAGGGTTTCCTTGTCGGCCCGGTTGCGGGACAGGATGCCCTTGGAGTCGACCGAGAGCATGTTGGCGGGGTTGGCCCCGGCGACCATGATCATTTTGGCGATGTTGATGCCCGAGGCGCCGGACCCGACGACGGTGCATTTGGCCTCGGCGATATCCTTCTTGACGATCTTGAGGGCATTGATCAGTCCGGCCACAGTGACGCAGGCCGTGCCTTGCTGGTCGTCGTGCCAGACCGGGATCTCGCACTGCTCGCGGAGGGTGTCGAGGATCCTGAAACACTTGGGCTGGGCGATGTCCTCGAGGTTGAAGCCGCCGAAGGACGGCTGGAGGGCCCGGCAGATGTCAATGAGCTTGTCGGGGTCCTTCTCATCGAGACAGATGGGGAAGGCGTCGACGCCGCCGAGATACTTATAAAGAATCCCCTTCCCTTCCATAACGGGCAGGCCCGCCTCAGGGCCGATGTCCCCCAGACCGAGCACGCGCGTGCCGTCGCTGATCACGGCCACGGAGTTCCATTTGTTCGTGTACTCGTAGACTTTCTGTTTGTCGGCGGCGATCTCTTTACAGACCGCGGCGACGCCGGGCGTGTACCAGATCGCGAAATCGTTGAAATCGCGGACACGGCACTTCAGAGCGACGCCCATCTTGCCCTTGTAGAACTTGTGGAGCCTCGGGGCGTCCAGGGAAGGCTGCTGGGCTTTGGCCAACAGCTCTTCAACGGTGACTTTCTTCATGAACGAACCTCCTGATGATATGGACAGGCCATCAAAAGATGGGAGAGCCATCATAAGAAGCCGCGGTCGAAATGTCAACCTTTTTCGCCCCGGCCCGACCCGGCCTATCGGGAGAGGGGGATGAATTCGTACCCGCGTCCGGCCTTGCGCATCGTCCCGAAGGCCTGGCGGACGTCGTGGCTGAAGGCAACGACCCAGTCCTCCGCCACGGCCTGTTCATAGAGCTTCTTCTTGTTGTTGAAGGTCTCGACCGGAAAGAGATCGTAGCTCATGATATAGGGAAGGTCGATGTGCGCCGAGGTGGGCACCGTGTCGCCGAAATAAAAGAACGTCCGGCCGCGGGACGTGACTTTCAGACCCTGATGGAAGGCCGTGTGGCCGGGGATGAGGACAGCCTCAACACCGTCCCGGATGACGGCGTCGCCTTCGAGGAGATCCAGGGCGCCGCTTTTTTCTAGGGACTTGAGACGCGCCGGGATATAGCTCGGCCTGTCCCGTTCGTCCGGGTGAAGGGCCTGCTCCCACTCACCCCGCTGGACGGCATAGCGGGCCCTCGGGAAGGCCGCCTGCCATTCCTTCTCTCCGGCCCGGACCGTGTTCCCCCCGCAGTGGTCGAAGTGAAGGTGGGAGTTGACGACGACGTCCACGTCCTGCGGCCGGATCCCGATCTTTTGGAGAAGCCCGAAAAGCCCGGGCTCGCGCCGGAAAGAATAGAAATCGACGTGTCGCCTCTCGACGTCCGGACCGACGCCCGTCTCCACCAGAACCGTCGAGCCCGGCCCCTTGATCAGGTAACAGCTGAGGGCCAGGGCGATCCGATTCTCTCGGTCCGGGACCGCCCGCTTCTCCCATAGGGTCCTGGGAACGACCCCGAACATGGCCCCGCCGTCGACGAGGAAAGTCCCGTCCACAAGGCGGATGATCTCGAATTCGCCGATTTTGACGTTCTCGCCGGAAGGGATCATAACTTGTCCAGCGGGTATTCGAGGCCGGCCCGGCTCGTCGACGCCAAGCGGATCTCTCCCGTGTCCATCCGGATGGCGTCCACGGGACAGGCCTCGACGCAGAATCCGCAAAAACAGCAGCGGTTGAGGTCGATGACGAAGCTCGTCGGGTATTTCTGGATCTCGGGGTCGTCGGTCTCCCCCGCCTCGATGAAGATGCATTCGGAAGGGCAGACCGTGGCGCACATCATGCAGGCCACGCACTGGGGCAGGCCGTTCTCCCGCCGCAGGATCCGGTGGAGGCTCTTATGGCGGGGCGAGAGGGGCTTGACCTCGTCCGGGTATTGGATAGTCACGGCCCCCTTCCTCCGGGTCTTGATACCGAAGAGCTTTAGGGTGTGGAATCCCATGTTGACCATGAAATGCCGGGCGGTGATCCAGCTCCCCCTCAGGAGCTCCTTGAAGACGACCCAGCCTTTTTTCATGCTCAGCCTACTTCAAAACCAGGATGAGCCCCGTCACGAGGATATTGACCGCGCCCAGCGGGACCAGGAATTTCCAGCCGAAATCCATGACCTGGTCATAACGGAATCGGGGATAGGTCCAGCGGATGAGGACCTGGAGCCAGCAGAAGAATAAGACCTTGAGGTTGAAGGCCCCGACCTGGAGCGCCGTGACGAACCAGGAGGGCAGCCGCCAGGCTCCGCCCCAGGGGAACTGGAATCCGCCGGCCCCGAGCCAAGGGACCTGCCAGCCCCCGAAGAACAGCGTCGTCGCCAGGCAGGAGACGACGATAACCTCGAGGAAATCCGTCATCATGAAAAGGCCCCATTTGAGGCCGCTGTATTCGGCGAAAAAGCCGATGATCTCAGACTCGCCTTCCGGAAGGTCGAAGGGCACCCGCTTGGTCTCGGCCAGGGCCGCAAGGAAGAAGGCCGCGAAGCCCAGCGGCTGGATGAAGATCCCCCACTTCGGGAGGAAACCGAACAGGAGTCCTCCCTGGAACCGGACGATCTCCGAGAGCCGAAGGGACGGGAAGACCATGATCAGGCCGACAAGCGAGAGCCCCAGGGCCACCTCGTAGGAAATGAGCTGGGCGGCCCCCCGGAGGCTCCCCAGGAGGGCGAACCGGTTGTTTGAAGCCCAGCCGCCGACCAGGATGCCGTAGATCCCGAGGCCGAGCATGGCCAGGACGAAGAGGAGGGCCGCGTTGAAGTCGGCGACCTGGAGCATGATCCGCCGGCCGCCCAGCGTGATCGCGTCCCCGAAAGGAACGGCCACGACGGTCACGGCCACGAAGAAAAAGGACAGGAAGGGCGCGAGCGTGTGGAGGGTCCGCTCCGAGAACGAGGGCACGAAATCTTCCTTGAAGATCATCTTGATGGCGTCGGCGAACGGCTGGAAGAGGCCGAAGGCGCGCAGGCCGAAGATCGAGGCCCGGTTCGCGCCGATGCGGTCCTGCATGACCGCGCTTTCCTTTCTCTCGACCCAGGTCAGGATGAGAGCGAGGAGCATCGTCCAGGTCAGGGCCAGGACGACCTTGATGAGGACGATGAGATCGTCGGTCATGCCGCTATTCCAGCTCCACCCCGAGCTCGGCGGCCAGGCGGCTCAGGATCTCGCCTTCCGGGAGGCAGCCGCGGGGGGGCTTTACGGCGCACTCGAAAGACTGGGCGGTTCCCTTGACGTTGGTGAAGGACCCTTTTTTTTCCGCCGGGTGGGCGGTCGGCAGGACGATATCGGCCAGAGCGTCCAGCCCGCTCCTGTGGGCCGCGAGCAGGTATTTTCTCCTTATTCCCTTCAAGGAATCGGCGAGTCTCTCGGCGGGGTAATGTTCCAGCAGGTGAGGGCCGAAGATGATCAGAAGGTCAGGGGCCCCGGCCAGCTTCTCCAGCTCCGGAAGCCCAGGCGAAAACCCGAGCGCCGCCGCGCCGCTTCCGTTCGGGGTCCTGTCCGCGGTGAGGAGATAGCCGTCGGCCTTGCCGGGCTTCGGGTCGGCGAAGAAGATGCTCCGGACGCCCAGAGCGTCCGCGAAAAGCTTCCGGCAGGCCGCCAGCTCCTCATTGGTCAGGGAGCTCGTCAAAATCACGGCCAGGCTCGAGGCCCGGCCGGCGTCGACCAGAGCGCGGATCTCGGCGGCCAACCCTTTCACGATATCCTCCCAGCTGTGGGGCCGCCCCTCCGCGGGGCCTCCCCTGTTCACGGCGATGGCCGTCAACCGGTTGTCCTCGATATCGTGATACCCGAAGCGGCCAAAATCACAGATCCAGTAGCCATTCACATCCTGGTTCTCGGCGGGGACGATACGGTAGATCCTCCTCTGCCTGCCGGAAAGCGGATAATTGCGGACGGACTGGACGACGATGTTGCAGCCCCGGCTGCAGCGCGGACAGACCGTTCTCCCCTTCTCCAGGAACCAGACCCTGGTCTTGAACCGAAAGTCGCCATCCGTGATGGCGCCGACCGGGCAGATGTCGACCAGGTTCCCGGAGTAATTGTTCACGATCTCTGTTCCTTCATCGATCCCGATCTCGGCCTTGACTGAACGCTCGAAGACACCCAACTCCCCGGTCCCGGTCACGCGCCGGAGGAACCGGACACAGCGGGTACAGAGGACGCACCGCTCCCGGTCCAGGAGGAGCCTCTTCCCGATCGGAATCTTCTTTTCTTTCTTTTCTTTCGCCTCCAGGAACCGGCTGGCGTAGCGGCCGTGCTTGTCGTAGTAATCCTGGAGGAAGCACTCGCCCGCCTTGTCGCAGATCGGGCAGTCGAGGGGATGGTCGGCCAGGAGGAATTCGAGGACGTTCTTGCGGGCCTGGAGGACCTTCGGCGTCGAGGTCCAGACGTTCATCCCCTCCCGGACGACCGTCGAGCAGGCCAGATCGAGTTTGGGAAGGTCTTCAATCTCGACCAGGCACATCCGGCAGCTGCCCTCTGGCTCGAAGGCCGGGTGATAGCAGAAGCGGGGGATGACGATGCCCGCCTGATCCGCAACCTTGAGGACGGTCGTCCCGGTCGGGACCTGCATGGTCCTGCCGTCGATCTGGATGGTGACCATTCCTTTTCCGTTCACCGGGAAATCGCCTCCCCGAGTTCCTGGCCGAATTTTTCGACGATGGACAGGACGGGAAAGGCCGCCGCGTCCCCCATCGGGCACAGGGTCTTGGCTTTCATTCCTTCCGCGAGGTGGCGGATGAGATCGAGGTCGCCCGACGTCCCGGCTCCGGCCCCGATCCGGTCCGCGATCTTGCTGATCCAGGTCGTGCCGATCCGGCAGGGCGTGCACTGACCGCAGGATTCGTGGGCGTAGAACCGGGCCACGATCCGGAGGACGTCGATGATCGGCGTCCGGTCGCCGATGACGATGACACCGGCCGAGCCCAGCATCGACTTGGCACGGGCCAGCGATTCATAGTCCATCGGAACGTCGATCTCTTCGGGCGTAAGGAACGGCGCCGAAAGGCCACCCGGGACGACGGCCTTGATCGATTGTCCCTCGGCCGGCCCGCCCGCCCACTCATAGATGATCTTGCCGAGAGGAGTTCCCACGGGCAGCTCGTAAAGGCCGGGTTTTCTGACGGCGCCGCTCACCCCGAAGATGCGCGTCCCCCCGTCCCTGGGCAAGCCCCGGGCGACGAACCAGTCCGCGCCGTATCGGAATATCAGAGGCACGTTGGCGATCGTCTCGACGTTGTTGATGACCGTCGGCGAGCGGAAAAGCCCGACGGACGCCGGGAACGGCGGCTTCAGCCTGGGCATCCCTCGCTTTCCTTCGATGGATTCGAGGAGGGCGGTTTCCTCTCCGCAGATGTAGGCGCCGGCGCCCCTGTGGACCAAGACGTCGAGGCCGAACCCGGAGCCGAAGATGTCCGGGCCGAGGAATCCTTTCTGCCGGGCCTCCTCGATCGCGGCCTCGAGCCTCTGGGCGATCGCTTCGTACTCCGCGCGGATATAAATAAAGGCGGTATGGATGCCGACGGCGTAACACGTCAGCAGGATCCCTTCGAGGAGGAGGTGGGGGTCCTGGGTCATGATGGCCCGGTCCTTGAACGTCCCCGGCTCGCCTTCGTCGGCGTTGACGCAGAGGTATTTCGGCCGCCCGTCCGCCTGGGGCACGAAGGCCCATTTCGAGCCGGCGGGGAAGCCAGCCCCTCCCCTTCCCCGGAGGTTGGCTTTCTTGACTTCTTCCAGGACCTCCCGGGGCTTCATGGTCAGGATTGTCTTGCGCGCGGCCTCGTAACCGCCGCGGCCGACGTAGGCCCCGAGCCGGAAGGAATTTTCCCCGGCGGGGATGAGCGTCGCTGTCACATCGGACATATTAGCTAAGCCCCATAAAAATTCCGTCGACAGCGTCCTTACTGACGGGCCCATAATCTTCATCGTTGACCATCAGGCAGGGAGCGTGGTCGCAGTTGCCGAGGCATTCGACGGCCAGCAGAGTGTATCTCCCGTCCGGCGTGGTCGCACCCGCCCGGACGCCGAGCTTTATCTCGAGATACTTGAGGATGTCCTCGGCCCCGGCAAGGTAGCAGCTGATATTCCGGCAGACCTGGATGACATATTTCCCCGCAGTCTTACGGCGGAGGAGAGTGTAGAAAGAGAGCACTTCCCGGACCTGGAGGGCCGGAATGCCGAGCGTCGCCGCGATCCACTCTTCCGCCTCCGGGGAGATGAAACCCTTTTCCCTTTGGACAACGTGGAGGACCGGAAGGAGGGCGGCCTCTTTCCTCGGGTAGCGGCGGACGAGCTCCTCGACCTTTCGCGCGCTCTCGGCGGACAGGGAAAATTTCATCGGTCGAGCTCCCCCCCGATCATGTTCATCGACCCGAAGGTCGGGACAATGTCTGCGACGAACCGGCCCCTGATGAGCTGCTCGATGGCCGAGATGATGTGAAAGCACGGCGCCCGGAGATGAAGGCGATAAGGGCGGTCCGTCCCATCGGAAACGATGTAGAACCCGACCTCGCCGTTCCCGCCTTCGACCGAGAAATAGACGTCGCCCTTGGGCGGCCGGATGCCGTAGCCCTTCATGAAGAAAAGAAAATGGCTGATGAGGCCTTCCATGGTCGTGTAGGTGTCTTCCTTCGGCGGGACCGCGACGGGCGCGTCGCCGGTCAAGATCTCCGGATAGCGCTCCTTCTCCGATCCTTCGAGGTTTGGCGAGAGCCGGATTTTCTGGAGCGGCTTTTGCAGCCGCCCGATCCGGACGGCCTCGGTCGGCTCGATTTCCTCGGCCTTGGCCCTTGGCTTCTTGTCCTCGATAAGGCCCGCGACCTGCTCGATGAGCCACAGGCTCTGCTCCATCTCCCGCATCCGGACCATGTATCGGTCGTAGTTGTCGCCGTGCTCGCCGAGCGGGACGTCGAAATCCAACCGGTCGTAGATCAAGTAGGGCTGAGCTTTGCGCACGTCGTAGAGGGTGCCGGTCGAGCGAAGGCAGGGGCCGGTCCAGCCGTAAGAAAGCGCGTCCTCTTTCGAGATCGCACCGATGCCCCGGGTCCGGTTGAGGAAGATCTGGTTCTTGTCGAGGAGCCCGTGGACGTCCTTGAGGACGCGGCGCGTTTCGACGACGGCTGTCCTGACCGAATCCCGCCATCCTTCGCTGAGGTCGGCCCTCACCCCGCCGATCCGGATGTAGGAGGTCGTCATCCGGGACCCCGAGGTGAACTCGATGACGTCCCAGAGGAATTCCCTGGCCTTCATCATATAGAGGAAAACGGTGAAGGCGCCGTTCTCCATGGCCATGGCGGCCAGGCAGGTCAGATGGTCCGAGACGCGGGAGAGCTCGCTCATCAAGACCCGGATCTGCTGGGCCCGTTCCGGGACCGCGATCCCCAGCATTTTCTCCATGGTCATAGCGTAGCCCAGGTTGTTGATCTGCGGCGAAACGTAATTCAGCCGGTCCGTGTAGGGCAGCAGGTTGAAATAGGTCTTGTTCTCGCAGGTTTTCTCGAAGCCGCGGTGGAGGTATCCGATCTCGACCTCGGCGTTGAGAATTTTCTCGCCCTCGAGCTCGAGCATGATCCGGAAGGTCCCGTGCATGGCGGGGTGCGACGGGCCCATGTTGAGGAGCATCGTGTCCGGCCGGGCCTCCTTCTGGATTCTCGACTCCATCTCAGTCCTTCATCGGAATCAAAGGCTGCTCTTTCCGCCAAGGATAACTCTTGCGGAGCGGGTGGCCCTCGAACCCCTCATACATCAGGATCCGCCGGAGGTCGGGGTGCCCCATGAACCCGACGCCGAACATGTCAAAGACCTCACGCTCGAGCCAATCGGCATTTTTCCAGAGCCCGACGAGCGAATCCACGACGGGGGCCTCGGCGGGCAGGGACGCCTTGATCCTGAGGCGCCGGTTGCGGCTCAGAGAAAACAGGTGATAGACCATTTCGAAGCGGTTTTCTGTAGCCAGGAAATCGACGCAGGTCAGGTCGAGAAGAACGGCGTAATCGAAGGGCGCGGCCCGGAGGCCGGACATCACGGCGATCAGGCCTTCTCTCCGGACGACAAGGATCTGGTCGCCGAGCGTTTCTATATCGGATTCGATCTCGGCCGGGAAACGTTTCCGGATCTCTTCGATCAGGTTTTCCTTCTCCATCTCCAGTCCTGTGGCTGTTTTTGGATTTTCTCCTGGAGCTTCAGGAGGCCGTCGAGGACCATCTCGGGCCGTGGCGGGCAGCCTGGGATGTAAACGTCCACCGGGATGATCCTGTCGATGCCCTGGACGGCGGCGTAATTCTGATAGATTCCGCCGCTCACGGCGCAGGCCCCGAAGGCAATGACCCACTTGGGTTCCACCATCTGCTCGTAAACGGTCTTGAGCACCGGGGCGAGCTTGTGGCTGACCGTGCCGACGACGAGAAGCAGGTCGGCCTGCCGGGGCGAAAACCGGGTCAGACCCGCCCCGAAACGGTCGATGTCGAAATGGGCGCAGGCCGTCGACATGTATTCCATGCCGCAGCAAGCCGTGATGAACGGATAGTGGAACAGCGAAAATTTTCTGGCCCAGCCGACGGCGGTGTCGAAGCGCGTCGTCAGGAAATCGGTGCCGCTCATGACCAGTCGAAGATCCCTTTCTTCCAGGCGTAGACGAATCCCAGGGCGAGGATGAGGACGTAGCTCGCGACGGCGGCGAATCCGGCGAGCCCGTGACCGCGGAACGCGAGGGCCAGGGGAAAGAGGAAAACGGCCTCGACATCGAGAAGGAGGAAGAGGAGCGCGACAAGAAAGAACGGGATGCGGACCGGATGGATGTCCTTTTGGAGGTAGGGGCTCCCGCACTCGAAGGGCTTTTCGCGGGCCGGGTTGGGCTTCTTCGGCCCGAGAAGGGAGTTCATGAAGAGCATGACGAGGGCGAGCAGTCCGAAAACGAGGAAGGATAGGGCTAGCTCCAGCATCGGGCCTTCAAAACCGCATCGATTGTATAGAAACGGCCTAGATTTTTCAACGGCTCAATATTTATGTATTGAGAATATGCAGGGCTTCGCCCTTGGCCTTCAGGGCCGCTTCGCCGATTGTCTCTGACAACGAGGGGTGGATGTAGATCAAGGAAGCGACATCGGCAAGCTTCAGGCCCTTAGAGACGGCCATGGTCAGCTCGGGGATCAGGTCGGAGGCGCCCGGCGCGAGGATGTGAGCGCCGATCACCCGGTCCGATTCGTCGGCGATGATCTTGACCATGCCGTCCGTGGCGTCCATGGTCATGGCCCGGCCGCTCGCCTGAAGAGGGAAAACCCCCGTCTGGATCTTGATCCCCCGTTCGGCGGCCTCTTCCGTCGTCAACCCGACCGAGGCGAACTCCGGCTCCGTGAAGACGGCCATGGGCACGGCAGTGTCATCCACCGTTCTCTCGAAGCCGGAGGCGTTTTCGACGGCGACGACGGCATCATGGTAGGCCTTGTGGGCCAGGAGCTTGCCGCCGATGACGTCGCCGATCGCGTAGATCCCGGGCACGCTCGTTTCAAGCTTCGCGCTCACCTTGATGAACCCGGCCCGGTCCAACTCGAGGAAGGGCGGCCCCTCGAAAAGATTCTCGGTCGCCGGCCTCCGGCCCGCGGCGAGCAGGACCTTTTCCGCCGCATATTCGAAGGGCGCGTTCGTCCTCAGGCAGGTGCCCTTGAGCATCACGTTGCTTTCTTCGACCTTCGCTGCCTCGATCCGCATCTGGGTGAGGACTTTGGGCCCTTGCTTCTTGAACACCCGGTCGAGGCGGGCAGCCGTTTCCTTGTCCGAACCCGGCAGAATTGTGGGCAGGATTTCGATGACGGTCACATCCGACCCCAGCCTCTGGTAAATCGAGCCGATCTCAAGGCCGATGGCGCCGGCACCGATGACGAGCAGGCTCTTCGGGACCTCTACGAACTCCAGGGCCTCGGTGCTGGTCACGACGTTCCGGCCGTCCGGCTTGAGAAAAGGCAGGCTCGCGGCCCGGCTTCCCGTGGCCACGATGACCTTTTCCGCTTCGTAGGCCTTCTCCCCTTCCGCCCTCCGGACCGTTATGGTCTTGTCCGCCCGGAGCCGGGCCGTTCCCTTAACGATCTCGACTTTGCCTTTTTCGAGAAGAAAGACGATCCCGTTGACGAGCCGGTCGACGACCGACACCCGGCCCTCCTGGACCCTTTTCCAGTCCATCGAGATTCGGTCAACGGGGCCCTGGAGAGTCTTCAACCCACTGATTTCATTGAAGATCTTGGTCTGGTGGAGGAGGTATTTCGTCGGGATGCAGCCGTAATTGATGCAGGTTCCGCCCACCCTGTCTTCCTCGATGAGTGTGATCTTTTTCTTGAGCTGGGCGCCCCGCAAGGCGGCCAGGTAACCCCCGGGGCCTCCTCCGATGATGACGATGTTTCTTTTCTCGACCATGGGTTTCCTTTCAACCTGCCAAGGGAGCCTCATTATAAGCGTTTCTCTTCCGGGTGTTAAGAGGAGAAGATGCAGAGGGCCTCGGGGATGGCCTTCACTCCAGAGTGCGGTTTGCGTAAAACCGCACATGACTTTCCGGCCATGACCCTTCAGCCCTCTCCAACAACTGGGCTAAGCGAGGACGTCCCCCCTGGGAGGGGACTATCCCTCATTCCTTGACACCCGACCCGCAAACCTGTAAAAAAGGGGCGCCAAAGCAGAACAGGAGACCCGTCATGCTGACGAGTTTGGAAAAGGCCATCTTGTGTCTCATGATCCTGGCTACGGCGGCGGCGTTTTTCCTGCCGCTCATCAGGCGCTACAGGATCATCCGCGCGGGCCAGCCGGAGGCCCGGTTCAAGGATCTCTGGAAAAGATTCCGTCATGCCTTGGTCAAGGTCCTTTTCCAACGCTGCACGTTGCGCGACGAGCGCCTCTTCACCGGCCTCATGCACGTCTTCATCTTTTATAGCGCCCTGTCCTTTGACACCATGACCGTCAACCACACCCTGGAGGGCTTTTTCAGCGGCTTCTACCTTTTCGGCGACACGAAGTTCGGGCTCTTCTTCTCCCTCCTCATCGACGTCGCCGCCATCGCCGTCATGATCGGCGTCCTGTTCCTCGCCTTCCGGCGTTTCATCATCCGACCCAAGGCTTACGAAACGACGAAGGGCGACTCGGCGCTGATTTACACGCTGATCACGCTGGCCACCTTCACCTATCTCTATTTCGAAGGCTTTGCCATCGCCCACCACCCGGACACGGCGCGGCTTTCCTTCCTGGGAAGCTGCCTGGCCGGTGCGATCAAGAACGCCGGTCTTGGCGCCGATGTCATCGCCTCCCACTTTAAGATCTCTTGGTGGGCCCATATTGTCGCCGTCTACGCGTTCATCGGCTATGTCCCGCACTCCAAATATCTCCACATGATCGCCGGCCCGGTCAATGTTTTCTTTCGGCGCGACACAATGAGCGGCGAGCTCAAGGCCCTCGACCTCGAAAAGTCCGAGGTCTTCGGCGTCGAGAAGCTCCCGGACTTCACCTGGAAGGACAACCTCGACGCCTTCGCCTGCATGGAATGCGGCCGCTGCCAGGACGCCTGCCCGGCCTTCGCCAGCGGCAAGCCCCTCTCCCCCAAGATGATCATGTTCAACATGGAGAAAGCCCTGCTGGCCAATAACAGGGCCGTGTTAGCCAAAAAGCGCGATAGCCTCAAGGAACTCGTTCCGGGGACCTTCACGGAGGGCGAGATCTGGACCTGCACGACCTGCGGGGCCTGCATGAAGGAATGTCCGGTCGAGATCGAACACATCGCCAAAATCGTGGGAGCGCGCAGAAGTCAGGTCCTCATGCACAGCAAGTTCCCCCAGGAGCTCAACGCCTTTTTCCGGAACATCGAAACGAACTCCAACCCCTGGGGCATCGGCTTCACCAAACGGGCCGACTGGGCGGAAGGCCTGGGAGTGAGGCTCCTCGCTGATGCGCCGGACGCCGAATGCCTGTTTTGGGTCGGCTGCATGGGCGCCTACGACGAGGAAGGCAAAAAGACGGCCCGGGCCCTGGTCACCATCCTCAATAAGGCCGGGATCAAATTCGGGACCTTGGGCGCGGAGGAAAAATGCTGCGGCGATTCAGCCAGGCGGCTCGGCAACGAATACCTCTTCCAGAGCCTGGCCCAGGAGAATATCGCCCTCTTCAAGGCGCGCAATGTCAAGAAGATCGTGATCATCTGCCCGCACGGCTACAACACCTTCAAGCACGAGTATCCGAAGCTCCTGGATTTCTTGCCCGGCCTGACGCCGGAAGACAAGGAGCGGCTGCGGGCGATCGAGGTCGTAACCCACGTCGAGCTCATCCATAGGCTCATCGCATCGGGGAAGCTGCCGCTGAATTGCCAGAGCGCCGGCCTTTACACCTATCACGACCCCTGCTACCTCGGCCGGCACAACGGCTTGACGAAGGAACCGAGAGCGGTCCTCGCCTCGGCCTTGGGCGGAAAAAAGAAGGAGCTTGCCAGGCACGGCGACGCGAGCTTCTGCTGCGGCGCGGGCGGCGGGCTGATGTGGACCGAGGAATCCCTCGGCCAGCGGATCAATCACCTGCGCGTCGATGAGGTCATCAAGTCAGGAGCGGGCTTAGCGGCGGCGGCCTGCCCCTTCTGCCTGACCATGCTCCGGGACGGGCTCAAGGACAAGGGCCGCGAAGACATCAAGGTCAAGGACATCGCCCAGATCGTCGCGGAGAGATTATCGGAATAGGCTGACACGAGGATAGATTCGAGATTCGCCCGCTTCAGCTGCTGGAAAAAGGACTGGCCTCATCGACCGCCGGATTGGATGGGGACGACGAGAAACTTGACGGATGCTCCCGCCGGCGCGCTCACCGGATCAGGACGTACTTGACTTGCCCCTTCCGGAGGCATGACGCGGAATAGTCCGATATGACGCCCGCAGGGGCAGGTTCGCTGGGGCACATCTCGCAAAGGAGATACCTGGCGGAGTTTAGGACGATGGACGTCCCCGCGGTGAACGGCGCGGCGACCCCGACGAGCATGTGGTTGGGGACTTTGATGAGGGCCAGGGGGTTCCCGTGCAAATTCCTCCAGATCGCGGCGAACAGCACGGCCTTTGAACCGCAGTTGCCGGTGTCCTCAACGAGGACGCTCAGGGGGACAGCGAGTCCGGCGATGTAGCGGCCGTCCTTTTCCATCGGGATTTCCCTTGATGGGATGGCCTGGACAAAGGAAAGAACGGCCTCGAGGTCATTTCCCCCGCCCTGGGATTCGCGGCCTTTTCTGATTTCCTCGGCGAGCGGCCTGAGGCAGGACTGATAACGGCGGATGAGCTCGTCGTAACGGACCCCGATGACATTTTTTGATCTGACCAGGCCTCGTTCTTTAAGATAGGCATCGGTCCGCTTCCATAACTGTTTCTTGATATTTTCATGGCAGGGCATCCACTCCGCATCCAGGCGCACCTGCAATTTGTTGATTTCGACGGCGGCCTCCGGCGGAAGGGTTTTTCCCGGGGCACCGATGAACCTGACCTCTCCCGAAGGCTCTTCCCGGACTTCGAAGAATTCCGCGTAAGGGCTTCGGGAAGCGAGTTCCAGGGCCTTGACCTTGGGCGAGAGCTCCCGGGTCTGCCTGAGCTCGGACTCGAGCCGGGCGATGTCCTCTTCGAGCTCCGACCGCACATAGCCGAAGCTCCGCTCAGAGTCCTCAAGCGCCGGGCGCGGGATGGAGAAAGAAACCCTGAAGGGACGGCCTTCAATATCCCGCCACGTATAGGTCAGGTTCCAACCCTCCGCAGCCGGTTCTTTTTCGAAAGCGCGACCGATAAAGGATGACTCCGTCGCTAGTCCGTTCCCGGTCTTGGGCCCGCCGATGAGGTCGAGAGTCGGAATCAAACCCGGGGGGACGAACAACATTGGCAAGAGCATCAGAAAGAACGCCAGGCGCAGCACTGAAACTCTGGCCCGCATGCGGAAGATCCGCCTTCCTCCACGACGCTTGCTCAAAACTCCCATTCTCCCCCTCGCCAAATAGGCGCTTCTGTCGGATCGACACGCTCGATTTAACTATCGGCGGGGCAGGAACGATAGGCAAGAGGGCGGACCGGTTTGTCACTTTATGGCATACGATATCGCTTTTCGTCGTTTTATGGCCAAAAAAAACGACCGGACCAAGGCTCTGCCGAGCTTGAGGAAGAGTCAGCCTATACAAAAAACGGGAAATGCGGAGAGGCCCGGGCTATTCGGAAAAAGGCGGCGATTGCCAGAATGTTGGATATCCCGAAAGTCCCGATGCGCGCGGGGAAGCCCGCCGTCCAGCGGCCTCACAATCCACTGAAGAGCGCGACCTGTTCTTCATAAGAACGCTTGCGTGCTTCGAGAATCCTCTTGAAGCGGGGGTGATCACGGAGCCCGTCGTAGAAAAAGTCCTTCGGGTTGTCGAGATAGAGGTAGCTGTAACGACAGAAGGGAAATTCGCCGAACTCCGTATCGATGGCCCCCTCGATGGCGGCCAGCGCCTGAGCCTGGAGCCCGAAAACAGCATAGACCCTGGATTCGGTGTAGGTGTCGATCATCAATTTTCCACTATCGGCCGCCAGAGCGCCTAGGGCCTTATCTTTTTTGCCTTGCGCGGCCCACCACAGGACCCTGGTCACCCGCACCGCCGGGCTGCTGGGCGAAAGGGCTTCGGCAATGCCGAAATCCGTCGCCGCCTCGGACGGCCGCTTCATCAGGATAAGCAGCCTGACCCGTTGGCAGCGCAGGGCGCAATCCATCGGTTCCAACTCCATGATCGTATCTGAATCGTCGAGGGCGGAGGCATAGTCCCCGACAAGCTCCGAACAGCGCGCCCGCATTCGATAAACACGGGATGAGACCTCCGCCATGAGAATGGTTTTCGAGAAGTATTGAATGGCCTTCAAGTGCTGGCCGGCACACATCATGAAGCAGCCGATATCAAAGTTTATCTGGAGGTTGGCCGGGTCGATGTCCATGGCCCGTTTGAAATGGTGATAAGCCCCGACAAGGTCCCGCTGAAAATATCGGTTCCAGCCGAGTCCGATGTTCGTTTCCGGCAAGTCGGGATTGATATCATAGGCCTTCTGATAATTCTCGGCGATCGAGTCAAGATCGGCCTTCGTTGTCCTTTCGAAGGTGCGCTGCCAACGGTAAGCATCCCCCAAGCCCAGGTAAGCCACCACGCAGCCGGGGTCCTCATTCCTGGCCTTCATGAACATTTTAATGGCCACAGCCAGGTCGCGGGCTGACCGGCCGACGAAATATTTTCGTTCGGCGATTCTCCCCATCTCACAAAACCGGACGGCTTGGGGCAACCCTTGGGCCTTGGGCCCGGTCGATTCGGGGGGATGGACGTTAAACACCGCCAGGATTTTTTCGGTCAGCCGATCCCGGAGGCTGACGATCTCGTTCAAGGATCCGGCGACAGGGCCAATGGGGATGGTTTTTCGGGTCCGGCCGTCCTCGAGCCTGCATTGGACGGTCAGGCCATCCCTGACGGAGCTAAAATCGCCCTGAAGAATATGGCTGGCCCGGGTTCTGGCGAAGACGGCTTGGAAATCCGCCGGAGACGGGCTTCCGGTCGGCACCAGGCCGAGTTGATTCGCGACATCGAGAATCCGGCCGAGACTCACGAAGGTGACCTGGTCGGAGGCACGCTGGAGGTCATGGATCAGGTGTGCGGGAAGGCTTTCGCTCAAATAGTCGAGACGCCCGTCTCCCGTTTTATTCACGAAATAGATGATCGCCACGCACGGTTTCCCGAAGCCTGCGGTCCGGCGGGCCTTTCGTCGGAGCATCTGCCATCCCATGAGGCCTGCAGGAGAAGAGCCAAGAGCGTCCGAGGCCAGCTCGGCGGCATCCGTTTCGTGGAGCCTTTTGTCTAGCCAGCTGTCCAGCTCGTCCTTGAAAGCGTAGACGCGGGCCCGGGGCGACCCGTCCAGTCTGTGGACGGGAAGGCAGAATTCGATCTCCCATCGCTGGCAGGTCCTGGGTTTACGAAGGAGATAAGCAGAGATCTCCTTCCAGGATTCGAGGGTCTCTCTTTTCGACAAAATCCTACCCCCCGGCCGTGCTGACGCGGGCTGGAGTTAAAAAAGGAGTCCCGCTCCGCTCAAACCCCAGAGCGTTGGCCCTTTTGCTGGCTGCCCTGGTCTTCCGATAAGATAGCATGAAGACTCCAAGGCTCATGGTCGATCCCGGGCGAATTAAGCCCCAGCTTGAGGATCTTATAGTTCAGCGTCGTGTACTTGACCCCGAGGATCCTGGCCGTCCGGCGCTGGTTCCAGTGCGTCTCGTCTAGGACGTGGACGATGAGCTCCTTTTCGAACTGCTCCATCAAGGCCTTCAGGCACACTGCACGATCCAGGCAGAAATGCCGCACGATGAGGTCGAAAAGCTCGGCAGAAAACTTGTCGTAATCGGTAGCGTGATCTGCGACCGGAATCGTCCGCGCGGTGCTTTCAGTTTCTGGAGGTCCGGCCTTCAAAGTCCCGGAATCCGGATTTTGGGATTTTTCGAAATTAGCTTGCTTCATCAAACTCACCCCAACTATACCAAAATATATACTTTATATAATAAATCGGAGGCCCGTTTGTCAAGGGAGCAGGAACGCTAGGATGCGAAATAATGCGACATTATCTGCCAATGTAACGTTTTTGACCCATCCGGCCTTAAAAGGCCCCGTCCGTGAGGTTTCGGCGCCAAGAGTTCGCCTAGGAGACGGCGCCTTATTTTGATGAAAATCGGCAGCGTCTTAGGGATGACGAAGCTCACCAGGCGATGAGAGAGACATCGACAAGGAGCATCTCGCGCACCCGATCACACCGCTCCGCAAGCCACTTGGCATGGCAGGAAGGGCAGAAGCCGAGGACCATGCAGGAGAATGTCAGGAAGAGGTGTTCCGCATGGCAGTCCGGCCACCGGATGCGGGCCGCGCTTCGCAGTCCTCATGATTCGGCTACGATTCATGAGGGCAAAGCCCGAGCGGGGGTTCCGCAAAAAAACCGAGGGCGGTTCTGGCTTCGGCCATGGACGGCGGCTGAACGCGGGCTAAAATACCGTTTCGACGCGGATGCCGCGGGCGCGCAGGGCCTTTGCCAATCGCGCAGACTGCCTCCGGAAGAAGGAATCCGACAGGGCGTCCAACAAGCCGTGGCGGGCGTAGAAGGCCTTCACCGCAGGAATATAATTCATCCGGTCGATAAGGACGCGGTCGGCGGCGCCGGAAAGGAGCGTGGCCAGCCGCTCGGGGTTCCCCGGCAGGAGCGGGCCGGCGAAGGCGAACGTACTGACGCCGGCGGCCTTGAACTCCTTCAGAACCTCGATCCGCTCCCGAACGGGCGAGGCCCGCGGTTCGAACATCCCGGCGATCGTCTCGTCGTCGGTGGCAATGGTGAAGCCGACCTCCACATCCGGGATGCGCCGGATGACGTCGAGATCGCGGCGCACCCGTGACGACTTCGTCTGGATCTCGACCGGGAAGTCGTGGCCAACGAGCACTTCAAGGCAGCGACGAGTCAGCCCATAACGCTCCTCCTGCGGTTGATAGGGGTCGCAGACCGAGGCGAACCAGATCGTCCCCCGCTTGGCCTTGACGATCTGCTTGGCCAACAGCGCGGGCGCGTTGACCTTGACGTCGACGAACTCACCCCACGGCTCGCTGTGGCCGCTGTATCGCCTCATGAACAGCGCCGCGTAGCAATAGATGCAGCCGACTTCGCACCCGGTAAAAGGGTTGACGCAGTAGTCATAGATCTTCGAGGCGTTGAGGATGGATTTGGCTTCAACCTCGCGGACGATTGGCCCGGGCAATCTTTATCACCTGACCAGTATCTCTTTAAACGCCCTAATGGCCCGGTCGACGTCATCATCACCCACGTCCTTGTGGGTGACCATGCGGATGCCGCCGCTTACGGCCAGAGCGAGGATGCCCTTTTCTTTCATCTTGTCGAGCATCGCAGGAACGGCGATCACCGGGTGGTCAAAGCCGAAGATGATGATGTTCGTCTGGACGGACTCGGGGTTGATTTTGACCCCCGGAAGGCCGTGGATGCCCTGGGCGAGGTTCTTTGCCCGCGCATGATCATCTTTCAGCCGGCCGACCATCTCGGTCAGGGCGATCATTCCGGGCGCGGCCAGGACGCCGACCTGCCGCATGCCGCCGCCCAACGCCTTCCTCAAGCGGCGGCCGAATTCGATGCGCTCCTTGTCCGCAACGAGCATCGATCCGACCGGCGCCGAAAGACCCTTGGACAGGCAGAACATCACGGAATCGACGCACCTGGCGTATTCCTTGACGGGGACGCCCGAGGCGTGGCTGGCGTTGAAGATTCGGGCCCCGTCCAGGTGGACCTTCAGCCCGTTCTCGTCGGCGATCTTCCGGATGGCCTTGAAATTCTCGAGGGGCAGAACGGCCCCGCCCCAGTTGTTGTGGGTGTTCTCCAAACAGATGAGCGAAGTCCGGGGCGTATGCACGTTCGGCGTCCGGATATTCGCGGTGACGTCCTTCGGGTCCATGGCCCCCCCCTCCGACCTCACGGGCCTTGGCGTAACGCCGGAGACGAAGGTCATGTGGGTGGATTCCATGTTATAAATGTGCGATCTCTCTTCGACGATGACCTCCTCCAGGACGTTCGTCCACATCTTGACCGCGATGGAGTTGCCCATCGTGCCCGAGGGACAGAAAAGGCCGGCTTCCTTGCCCATCACCTCGGCCGCCATGGCCTCGAGCTTCTGGACGGTCGGGTCGTCCCCCAGAACGTCGTCACCGACGACGGCGTCAGCCATGGCCTTCCGCATTTTCTCGGTCGGCCGGGTCACGGTGTCGCTGCGGAAATCCGAATAAGTCATCATGTTCGCGCTCCTCGTTCGAGAGGCCTCATTATAAGAGGAAGGTGGCAACGGGTCAATTCGCGGCAACGGTTTGCGGGTTTACTTGGTTCCGATTCTATGATAATAATATCCCCGATAATCAGGACGTGAACATCGCGCATGCCGAAGCGAATCCTCTTTAATCTGGCCCTTTATTCCCTCCTGTTTTTCATCCTCTTTTTCCTGGCCGCCATTGTCTTCTCCCAGGTCATTCTGAAGGGCGAGACCGTCACGGTCCCCGACCTTACGGGAAAGACCGTGGCCCAGGCCAGGATGGAGCTCGCGAAGAAGGACCTGTCCGTGGCCCAGCGAGGCTCGGAGTTCAATGACAGTCTGGAGCGCGGCCTCGTCATCAGGCAGGACCCGGCCCCGGACTCCAGGATCCGCGTGACCACCGTCGTCCAGGTCGTCACCAGCGCCGGGAGCCAGAGCGTCAAGGTCCCCAACCTCATCAACAAGAGCCTCGACACCGGGCTGACTCTGCTCCAAGGTGGAGGCCTCTATAAGGGGAAATTGAGCCAGATCCACACGTCGCGCTACCCCGCCGGCCGGGTCATTGCCCAGAAGCCCGCCTCCGACGAGGTCGTGGAACGGAACACGCAAGTGGGCCTTCTCCTCAGCCAGGGCGACCGGGAGGACCGCTACATCATGCCCGACTTCCTCGTCGGCCTCCGGGCCGACCGCGTCGTCGCCTGGCTGAAAGCCCTGAATTTCAAGGTCGCCGACATTCAATACCGTTATTATCCCGGCCGGTCCTCGGGCTTCATCGTCGGGCAGTTCCCGCCGGCCGGCTACAAGATCCAGAAAAGGAACCTGATCACGCTGGAGGTCAGCCGGTGAAGGCCCGGATCGCCGCCTCCATCCTTTCGGCCGATTTCTCGCGGATCGGAGAGGCCGTCGAGCTGGCCGAAAGCGCGGGCGCGGACCTCATCCACGTCGACATCATGGACGGCCATTTCGTCCCCAACCTGACCCTCGGGCCCCGGCTCGTCGAATCCGTCCGGAAGAGGACCCGCCTGCCGATCGACGTCCACCTGATGGTCGAGAACCCGCGCGCCTTCGTCCCCCTTTTCCACGAAGCCGGGGCGGACTGGATCTCCCTCCACGTCGAGGCCACCGCCCACCTCCACAAGGACGTCACGATGATCAAGGAGCTCGGCCGGAAGGCCGGGGTCGCCCTCAATCCGGCGACGCCGCTTGAGTCCCTCCGCGAGATCCTCAGGGACGTGGATTTCATCCTCTTGATGTCGGTCAACCCGGGTTGGGGGGGACAGTCCTTCATCCCCTCCTGCCTGGACAAGATCCGCAACCTCCAGGCCTGGCTGCGGGAAGAAAAGCTCGAGGCCCCGGTCGAGGTCGACGGCGGGATCAAACTCGACAACCTGGAGGACATCCTCCGGGCTGGCATGGACGTTGTCGTCGCCGGTTCGGCCATTTTCGAAGCCCCGGACCCCGCAGGGGTCATCCGGGAGATGAAACGGATCGCGGCCCGAGTGGCCGGTCACAAGGACGGATGACATGACATCACACCCCGTACGGAAGACCCTCGCCCTGACGCTCGCGCTCGCCGCGGCCCTCACCTTCGCCACCGGCTGCAGGAAGAAGCCTGTCCAGATCTCCCCGGACATCGCCGCTTCCGACGAGGCCCTGTTCAAGCTCGGCGAGGCCGAGATGAAGAAAGACTCGGAGAAGGCCCTCCTGTACCTCCGCCAGGTCATCGATTCCTTCCCCAAGAGCTTCTATGCCCAGAGGGCCAAGCTCCTCATCGCCGACACGTATTTCAAGAAAGGGGACGACGGCAGCATGATCCTGGCCGCGGCCGAGTACCGGGAGTTCATCAAGTCCTACCCCTTCAGTCCGTCGGCCTCCTACTGCCAGTACCAGATCGCCATGGCCTCCTACAAGAAGGCCCTGAAGCCCGGCCGCGATCAGGCCAAGACGGTCCAGGCGCTTGCGGAGTTCAAAAAGCTCATCACGGACTATCCCGCCAGCGACCAGGCGAAGGAAACCCAGGAAAAGATCAAGGACTGCGAGGAGCGGCTGGCCGAGCACGAAACCGGCATCGGAACGCAATACTCCAAGATGCAGGTGAACCGAGCGGCCATCAGCCGGCTGAGTGAAGTCATGACGACCTACCCCAATTATTCGCACATGGACGTCGTCTATTTCTACCTTGGCGAGTCCTACTTCCAGAGCAAGGCGCCCGATCAGGCCGTCCCCTATTTCACCAAGCTCGTCTCCGATTACCCGAAGAGCAAGCTGGTCAAGAAAGCCACGGCACGCCTGAAACAGATCGATGCCAACAAAAAAGCCGTCCCGAACAAGGTCAAGTGACCCCGAACGACTCCGGAGGAGGTGTACCCATGAAAAAGCCACCCCGAAGCTTGCCCCCTGTCTTCCTGTCCTTGACCCTCTTGGTTCTTTTTACGGCCGTCCCGTCGGGCGCCTCGGAGAACAAGGCCTCCTTCAGGGCCGGGATCAGTTTCGAGCATTTCTCGCGGACGGTCGAGGATAAGGTCCGGCTGTCCAAATCCTCGGCCGATCTCATCATGGCCCGGGCGGAGATCGAGCCCCGGCCGGGCCTTGTCTTCGACCTTGAAGCCGGCTTTTCGCTCTCCAATTTCAACGGCCTCCACTTCGTTCACCTCCCCATCTCGATCGACTATGAAGCCGGAGCGGTGACGGGCCTTCTTATCGGGGCCGGGGTCCGGGCCGGCCTCCTTCGCCTCGGCGACTTTGATATCGAAGGGGTCGGACGGTTCGTCTATTCTCCTGGGAGCACCAAGACGTGGACGCTCGAAGGGTTCAGTGTGCCCGGAACTTCCAGGGGCGGGCCGACCTGGATGCGGGCTTCCGTCGGTCCCAGGATCTCGTACATCTTTCCCGGCAAGTTCGTCCCCTTCCTCAGCATTTTGGGGAGCTGGTTCTGGGGAAATTTCAAGCTGGACGAGACGCTGAGCGACCTCTACGGTCAGGAAACCAAGAAGATCAGGGGGAAGAGTCTGGTGGAGATCTCCCTGGGGGCCGATTATAAGGTCTCCGACCGCATCAGCCTCAGGGCGGAAGCGGGATTCCTTCCCTACGCCGGAGGTATCGACGGGACGGTTTCGGCCGGGTGCCTATTTTTCTTCTAGGCTCAGGAGGTGATCATGAACTTCTTCGGCAAGAAAGCCTTCCGTCCGGTCCTGGTCCTTTGTGTCCTCCTGCTGCTCGGGCTGGGTTCCGCCAATTCCAGCCTGCAAAAAGCCGGGAAGCGCAACGACCGGTCCGGCTTCCGGGCGGACCGGGTCCTCAGGGTCGAACGGCCCGGACGGTCCGCGAAGTCCAGGCTTGCCACCGACCGGATCCTCGTCAAGTTCCGGCCGGGGGTCAGCGCGGGTAGCGCCGAGGGGATCCTCCAATACCACGCGCTCGGCAAGATCCGGCGGATCGCCGGAACCGGCGTTTACCGGGTCCAGATTCCCCCGAACGTGACCGTCCGCGAGATGCTCACCGTCCTCCGCCAGAACCCGGAGGTGGAATACGCCGGGCCGGACTACCGGACGCGCCTGTTCACGGTCCCGAACGATACCTATTTCTCCGCGTATCAGTATAACCTCTCCAACCGGGGAGGCATTCTCAACATCAGCCCGGATACCCAACCTCAGATGACGGCCGGCGCCGACATCAAGGCGACCCCGGCCTGGGATGTGACCAAGGGTGACGCGGGGACCATCATCGCCGTCGTCGACACGGGCGTGGACATGAGCCATGCCGAGCTCAAGAACAAGGTCGTCTCGACCGGCTACGATTTCATCAACGGAGACTCAGACGCCACCGACGACAACTCCCACGGTACCTGGGTCGCCGGCATCGCGGCGGCCGAAACAAACAACAATGAGGGGATCGCCGGCGTCGCCTGGAACTGCAAGATCCTCCCCGTCAAGGTCATGGACGCCGACGGCAACGGCTATTATGACCAGCTGATCGAGGGCATCATCTGGGCGGCCGACAACGGGGCCAAGGTCATCAACATCAGCGCCGGCGGCGACGCCGACGACCCGGCCCTGAAGGAGGCCTGCAAGTACGCCTACGATAAGAACGTCGTCGTCGTGGCCGCGGCCGGAAATGACGGCACCTCAGTTTCCTATCCGGCGGCCTACGACGATTACGTTCTCGCCGTCGCTGCCACGGACTACAATGACGCGTGGGCGTCCTTCTCCAGCCCCGGATCTCAGGTGGACGTGGCCGCTCCCGGGGTCTGGATCCTTGGCCCCGCGCCCCAGTGGTACGTGGGCCCCGATAACCTGCCCTACGTTTTCGGGTCGGGGACGTCCGGGTCCTCTCCCCAGGTGGCCGGGCTGGCGGCCCTCCTCATCAGCCATAAGCCCTGGCTGACCCCGAACCAGGTCATGAACATCATCCGGTATACCGCCGACGACGTGAACAAGGCTCAATATCCAGGCAAGGACGATCATCTCGGCTACGGCCGGATCAACATGGGTCGGGCCCTCGTCGCCTATAAGCTCACCCGATAAGACCCGGCAAGGCCATGATCAAGTTCCTCCGGGTCAGGAATCTGGCAACTATCGAGGACCTCGAGATCCGGCTGGACGCCGGGTTTTCCATCCTGACCGGTGAGACGGGCTCTGGCAAGTCCATCATCATCGATGCCATCCGGCTCGTCCTCGGCGACAAGGGCGCGCCCGACCTTGTCCGCACGGGAAAGAAGGAAGCCTTTGTCGAGGCCGTGTTCGACGTGACCAAAGCCCCCGTCGACCTTGGCGGTCTCCCCGCGGCCGAAGACGGCGAGCTTCTCATCCAGCGCCAGATCACGGACCAGGGGGCGGGCAAGGTCTATATCAATGGGGTCCTCGTCCCGGTCCGGAAACTCAAGGAGCTCGGTCCGCGGCTCGTCGACATTTACGGGCAGAACGACCATGTCTTTCTTCTCCACCTCGAGAACCACCTCCGCTACCTGGACAGCTCCCTGGACGAGCCCGGCGTCTTGCGCGAGACCGCCCTGGCCGCCCAGGGGCTCAGGCGCCTGCTCCAGGAAAAAAGCGAGCTCGAGGCCCGGGAAAAGGAGAGGGAGCAACGGCTCGATTTCGTCGCTTTCCAGGCCCGCGAGATCGAGTCCGCCCGGCTGAGGCCAGGCGAGGACGCCGAGCTCCTCCGGGAGCGGGAGATCCTCAAGAACGCCGAAAAGATCGCCTCCCTCGTCGACCGCGCCCTCGACATCGCCTATCTCCGCGAGGACTCCCTCATCCCCCTGCTCTCCCGGCTCCAGTCGGTCCTGGGCGAGCTCACGGCATACGAGGCCTCCTTCGAGGCCTTCCGGACGGGCCTCGGGGAGGCCGCCATCCTCCTCCAGGACGTCGCCGACTCTCTCGTCCGCTTCAAGGACAGGAGGTCGGAGGACCCGGAGGACCCGGAGGCCGTCGAGGAGCGCCTGAGCATCATCGAGAAGCTCAAGCGGAAATACGGCGGCACCATCGAGGCCGTCATCGAACGCCTGGAAGGGCTCCGGAAAGAGCAGGCCGCGCTCACCACGAGCAAGGAGCGCCTGGCGGAGATGGAGACCGAGATCCGGTCGAGGTTCGGGGAATACGGCGGCCTTTGTCAGAAGCTGGGGGCCATGAGATCCGGGGCCGCCCGGGAGCTCGAGCGGCTCATGGAGAAGGAGATCGCGCTCCTCGGGATGAAGAAGGCCAGGTTTGCGATCCGCATCGACCCGACCGTCCCATCACTCTCGGACGCGGCTACGATCCGGGACCAGGGGGGCGATGACGCGGAGTTCCTCATTTCGCCGAACCCCGGCGAAGAGCTGCGGCCGCTCCGGCGGATCGCCTCGGGCGGGGAGCTGTCCCGGGTCATGCTCGCCCTCAAGTCCGTGGGCAAGGACTCCGAGACCCAGAAGACCCTGATCTTCGACGAGATCGATTCCGGGATCGGCGGTAAGACGGCCGACTTCATCGCCCAGAAGCTCCGCAAGCTGGCCGCCCGCCACCAGGTCATCTGCATCACCCATCTCCCTCAGATCGCCTCCACGGCCAGCCATCATTTCCGGGTCGAGAAGAAGGTCGAAAAAGAACGGACCTTCACTTTTGTCCAAAGCCTGGGACGGGAAGGCCGGGTGACGGAGATCGCCCGGCTCATCGCGGGCAGCCGCCTGACGGACGCGTCCCTCAAGATTGCGCGGGAGATGCTCGACCACAACGCCGGCGGCGAAAGGTTGCGCTCATGACGAAGCCCGAACAGGCGATCTCTCTATTCAAGCAAGGCTTCAGCTGTTCCCAGGCCGTCCTCGCGGCCTACGCGGAGGACTTCGGACTGGCCCGGGAAACGGCCCTCCGGATCTCCCAGCCCTTTGGCGGCGGCATCGCCAAATCGGGGGACTGCTGCGGCGCCGTGACCGGCGCGTTCCTGGTCATCGGCCTGAAATACGGCAGGGTCAGGGCCGACGACGCGGCGGCAAAGGACCGCACCTACGCCCTCGTCCGGGAATTCGTTAGGAGGTTCAAGGTCAAACACGGCACGGCCCGCTGCAACGACCTCCTCGGCTGCGACATCGGGAGTCCCGAGGGGCAAAAGACGATCGCAGAAAAGAGGCTCCACGAGACCCGCTGCGAGCCGCTCATCCGGGACGCCGTGGCCATCCTGGACGACATCCTCTGAGACGTGAGGGACCCTCCGGAGGATTTCCTCCATAGAGGAATCTCCCTCAAGCCGGGCCCGGGACATCCCGGGCGTTTTCCGATACCGTCATTCAAGCACCCAAATGCGGATCTGAGAGCCGTCTTTACCGCCCCGGAACACCCGCTCGATCGCTTTCTCGAAGTCCGAGGCCAGGGCTTTAGGAATGTCGAGGAATTTCTGCGGATTCCGGTCAATCAAAGGAAACCAGGAGCTCTGGATCTGGACCATAATCCGATGTCCCGCGAGGAACGTATGACAGACGTCCGGCATCGCGAACTCGATCTTCTCAGGCAGGCCTGGCGTGAAAGGCTCTGGCTTCACCATATCATGACGGAATTTCCCCCGGAACGGCTCCCCCCGCACGAGCTCCTGATAGCCTGCCAGGGGAACCCCCGCCGGGTTCCCGTCCAAGTCCTGGGCATCGTTCGGATAGACATCGATGAGCTTCACGACGAAGTCCGAATCCGTGCCGGAAGTGGAAACCGTCAGCCGCGGCGTCAGGGGACCTAACGCCGTAACGTCATGATCGAGCGGCTCTGTTTCATAGACCAGGACGTCCGGACGCTCTGCGGCGAACCGCTGATCCTCGGCCATGTAATCATACGGCATGCCCCGTCCGATGTGACCAATCACGGGCACGGGCTTGTCCGGGTCGCTGAGATATTCATCGAAATCGGCGCCCGTCCCCGCTGCCGGATCAAAGGAGAGCTTGCCGCCCTGGCCTAGATAGAGGGCTTTTTCGCGGGCCTCCTTCGGAGGCCAGACGTCGAAACGACGCCACTGGTTCTTTCCCGTTTCGAACAGCCAGGCCGCCGGGGGGCGGTTTTCTTCCGGTGACACGAGGCCCTGGCCCTGGCCTTTCAGGTGATAGAGGAAAAACGGCAGCTCGATCTGTTCGCGGAAGAACGCCCCGGTCTTGGATCCGAAGCTCAGTCGGCCGAGCCGGTCGCCCTCCAGGCCGGCCCAACCCCCGTGGGGCCATGGGCCCATGACAAAAGTGACGGGAGCCCGCGTTTGGCGGGCGACGAGCGCCCGGAACAATTTCGGCGTGCCGCCGAGGTCCTCGGCGTCAAACCAGCCCCCGACGAGAAGCACGGCCGGCCTAACATTCTTCATGTGGGGGGCTAGCGCGCGGCGCTGCCAGAAGTCATCGTAGGCATCATGAGCCAGCATGTCATCCCAGTATGGGTTCGGGTCCTGGAAATACTTCTTCGTCCCCTCCGCCAGGGTCCCCATGCGCAAATAGAAGTCATACTGGTCGGGCGTGCCGAAACTGAAACCCCCGAACCTCTCTGGGACGGCCGGCCCTCCCCGCCGCGGCTTGAACGACGCGTAGAAGCCGAAGTTGGCAGCCAGGAAGAACGCGCCGTTGTGGTAGGCGTCGTCACCGTTGCCGACATCCGCCATCGGGGCTTGAGGGGAGACCGCTTTGAGCGCGGGATGGGCGTCGATCAGACTGAATGCGGCGTAGAACCCCGGGTACGAAATTCCCCAGATCCCGACCTTCCCGTTGTTGCCGGGGAGGTGCTTGACGAGCCAGTCGATCGTGTCGTACGTATCCGTGCTCTCATCGGTGTCCATGGAACTCGAGAAGCGGGTTTTGTGAAAGGGAATATCGACGAATTCGCCTTCCGAGAGATAGCGTCCGCGGACATCCTGGTAGGCAAAAATGAAACCCTCCTCTTCGCAACCCCGCGAGGGGCCGAGCACGGACCTGTAGCTGTCGGGGCCGTATGGAGATACGGAGTACGGCGTGCGCTCCATCAGGATGGGATAGGGCCGGCTGGAGTCCTTGGGCACGTAGACCGTGGTAAAAAGCCGGATTCCATCCCGCATGGGAATGTGGTAGTCGTGCTTGGTATAGTGGGCCCGCGTATACTCGAGCTGCTGGCGGGCCGCCTCATTCCGGTCACGGTCTTGAGCGAAGACGCCGGACCCCGGCCACACCACGAGGATGAAAGCCAGAGCCAGGGGGAAGAAACGGCCAAGCCGCCGGCCCCTCAGAGACAGAAAAGAGCAACCCGACGTTTTTCGCCTCTTCGAGCGGCCCGACCCCGCTCCCCTGCGACTCGTTCCCGGCTCGGGACGTTGGGAAATTCCGCGCATGGAATGCTCCTCTTCAAGCGTAACACTCAAACGCCCGTCACTTCCGGGCGTCTTTTCCGTGTGATGATATTCCCGCGGGAAAGAAGAAGCAAGACCCCGCGGGCTCCGGAGGTCCGGCTGCCGCGGACCGGACGCTTCAGAGCTTATTCTTATAGAAGACTCCGCCTTTGATAATGGCCGCGAGGCACCGATCGGGGTCCTGGAGGCACCCGAGATCACGCAAGGGATTGCCTTCCACGATCAAGAGGTCGGCGCGCGCGCCTTCGGCCACGATCCCTGTCCGGCCGTGTTCCCTGAACAGCTCCGCGGCGTTGCATGTCGCCGACCGGATGACGTCCAGAGGCGGCTGAACGGCGGCCCGGAGCATAAATTCCCGGAGCTGATGCTGGTGCATCGGTCCCAGCAGATCCGTGCCGTAGGCCAGCTTCACGCCGCCCCTGGAGGCCATTTCGAGGGCCCGTAATCCGTGGCCCTTGACCTCGTGAAGCTTGGCGATCTGCGCCTCCGAGAGCCCGGCCTGCAGGCCCTCTTCGCCCAGGACGTCATACGTGGTCAGGGTGGGGACCATGGTGGCTTGGTACGTCACGAACAACTCGACGCTCGTCTCGTCAATGAGATTGCAGTGCTCGAGCGACTTGACTCCGCATCGAAGGGCCCGGTTCGCTGCCCGGGCCGTGTACACGTGCCCCATGCAATAGATCCCGGCCATCTCCGCCTCATCCACCGCGGCCCGGATCTCTTCCTCCGAGAATTGGGCATTGGTGATCCGGTCGGTCGGCGAGACGATTCCCCCGGACAGCATGAGCTTGATGTGGCTGGCGCCTTTGCGGATTTCCTCCCGGCAGGCGCGGCGGACATCGGTGACACCGTCGCAGAGCCGGCCGAGATTAACCGCGGCGCTCACCCCTTTCACAACGCGCTCGCCCCGCCTGCGGATATCCGCATGCCCGCCTGTCTGCGACAGCCCCTGCCCGCAGAATAGGATCCTGGGCCCGACGACGCGGCCCTCATCCACGGCTTGGGCCAACCCGAAATCCGCCCCGCCGGCATCCCGAACAGTGGTGAAACCCCGGTTCAGCATCTCGCCGAGAATGCCGGCGGCCCGCGCGGCCGTGTAGAAGGGCGAGCTGCGCATCAGCTCGGAAAGATCGGCCGTCCAGGCCGACACATGGACGTGGGCATCGCACAGGCCGGGCATGACGGTCCTGCCCTTGACGTCGATGACCGGGCCCGGCGCGGCCGGCGGAGCTTTGGCTCCGACGGGTTCCACGCGCTCGATGATCCCTCCCCGGATGACGACGCGATGATGGGGCCGCAGCTCTCCCGCGACGACATCCAGGACGGACGCCTGTTCCAGGGTGATGGGCTCTCCGGTCATGCTCGGCGCTCCTCCTCTCCAGGATTCACCTGCGATCGATCTCCCAACTTCTCTCTCCTTGATCACATCCCATACATATCCCTCGGCCGGGATCCGTGTCAAGGTCATCCCTCACCTTCACGGCCCGAGGCTCCCCGTCGTGTATAATAGGGCTCATGAAGTATTTTGTCCGGACGTTCGGGTGCCAGATGAACGAGAACGATTCCGAGCACATCTCCGGGATCCTGGCGCGGTCGGGCGCGGCCCGGGCCGCTAGCATCGAGGAAGCCGACGTCATCATCGTCAACACCTGCGCCGTCCGCGAGAAGTCCGAGGAGAAGCTTTATTCCTACCTCGGCCGACTCTCATCGCTCAAGAAAAAACGGGCCGTCCTCATCGGCGTCGCCGGCTGCGTCGCCCAGGTTTATCGGGAAACGCTCTTCAAGAAGAGGCCGTTCATCGATTTTGTCGTCGGCCCGGACAACTATCTCGAGATCCCTGCGATCCTGGAAAAAGCGGCGGTCGGGCCGTGCCTCGAAACGGGCCGGGGGCGCGGCTGGCGGGAGTTCGGCCATCCTGAGACCGTCCGGGAAAGCGTGACGAGCGCGTTCGTCACGGTCATGGAGGGGTGCGACAAGTTCTGCGCTTACTGCGTCGTCCCCTTCAGCCGGGGCCGCGAGAAATTCCGGCCCTGCGGGGACATCGTCCGAGAGGTCAGGGACCTGGCCGCCGACGGCTACAAGGAAATCCAGTTCTTGGGTCAGAATGTCAATTCCTATCGGGACCCCGGATCCGGGCGCGGCTTCGCCGACCTTCTCGATGAAGCCTCGGCCGTTGCGGGCATCGCCTGGGTCCGCTTCATCACCTCCCACCCCAGGAATTTCGGCGACGACATCATCGCGGCCATGGCGAGGAACCCGAAAGTCTGCCGCGGGCTCCATCTTCCTCTCCAGTCGGGCTCGACGGCCGTCCTGGAGAGGATGAACCGCGGCTATACCCGCGGAGATTACCTGGCCCTGGTGACGCACCTCAAAAAGGCTCTTCCCGGCATCCTCCTGATGACCGACATCATCGTCGGCTTCCCCGGGGAGACGGAAGCCGATTTCGAGGAGACATGCGACGCCCTCCGCGAGCTCCGGTTCGCCGGCATATTTTCCTTCCGCTATTCGCCCCGCCCCCTAACGGCGGCCGCACGGATGACCGACGACGTCCCCCTCGAGGTCAAAAGACGGAGGCTCCTCGCCCTCCAGAACCTCCAGAAGACGATTCAGCTCGAGGTCAACAATACGTTTGTCGGTCGGGAGCTCAAGGTCCTCTGCCTTGGCCAGAGCCCGAAGGGCGGGGGCCGCCTGACCGGGCGGACCGAGGGCAATCTCGTAGTCAACTTCGATTCCCCTCGCGACGTCATCGGGCAATTCGTCACCGTCCGCATTACCGGCTACGGCCCCTACAGCCTCCACGGCCAGCTCGCTGGATAGGCTTCGTTGCACTTTGGCGGATTTTCCGATATAATCTCTCGTCCCTGGAAGTCCTCCGGAGGAAAAAGAGAACAACGGATGAAAGTCAATGTCTGGAATACGATCCTGCAGCTCAGCAAGGAGCGCGATGTCGAGCCGCGCGTGATCATCCAGGCGATCGAGGAGTCCCTGAAGGTCGCGGCCGGGAAATTCTTCTCCCGGAACGAGGACGTCCGGATCCTGTTCAAGCCCGAGAAGGGCGAGCTGCGGGTGTACGCGGTCAAGCGCGCCGCCGAGAAGCCCGGGAACCCGGCCGCGGAGATCCCGCTCGAGGAAGCCCGGATGCTCCGGAAGGGGGCGAAGGAGGGCGACGAAGTCGAGATCGACCTCCCCGCCGACACCTTGGGCCGGATCGCCGCCCAGGCCGCGAAACAGGTCATCTTCCAGAAGGTCCGGGACGCTGAGCAGGAGAAGATCTATGAGGATTACGCTCCGCGGCTCGGGGAGATCGTCACCGGCATCGTCCGCCGCGTCGAGGACGGCGCGCTCATCCTCGAGATCAACCGGACCGAAGTCACCTTCCCGCTGCGGGAAAAGCTCCCCACAGAGGAGTTTCAGCGGGGGGACATGGTCAAGGCCGTAATCAGCCAGGTCATCCGGGGACCCAAGGGCCCGCAGATCATCATCTCCCGGACGAGCCCCCGCTTCCTGGCCAAGCTCCTCGAGAACGAGATCCCGGAGATCGCCAACGGGACGATCGAGATCAAGGACATCGTCCGCCAAGCCGGTGAAAGGGCCAAGGTCTCTGTCGCCAGCCGGGAGCGGGACATCGACCCCATCGGGGCCTGCATCGGCGTCAAGGGGGGAAGGATCCTGGCCATCTCCAAGGAGCTCGGCGGCGAAAAGGTCGACATCATCCAGTGGTCGTCGAACGCCGCCGCGTACGCCAAGGCCGCGCTGAGCCCGGCCAAGGTCGAAAAGCTCTCCGTCGTCAACCCGAACGAAAAAACCATGGAGGCCGTCGTGGACAAAGACCAGCTGTCCCTGGCCATCGGCAAGAAGGGGATCAACGTCAAGCTGGCTTCCAGACTCGTGGGCTGGAAAATTTCCATCACGCAAGAACAAACGCATGAGTGATCAAGCCAAAAAACCAACCGTCAAGAAAGCGGCCAAAGAGGCCGCTCCCAAACCCCGGCACAAACTGACCATCTGGGAGGGCCTCGCCCTCCGCAACGTGGCCGAGCGGATGAAGCTCAAGCCCAAAGACCTGATGGACAAGCTCGCGGCCAAGGGCGTCGCCGCCGACCTCGACGATTTCGCCGATGAAGCCATGGCCGCGGCCATCACCAAGGCCACGGATTTCGACGCCGAGTTCACGACGTTCGAGCAGGCCATGCGCCGGCAGGCCGAGGCCCGGACGGCGGACCTCGTCCCCCGTTCCCCGGTCGTCACGATCATGGGACACGTCGACCACGGCAAGACGACGCTCCTCGACGCCATCCGGTCCTCGAACCTCGTGGGCAAGGAATCGGGCGGCATCACTCAGCACATCGGGGCCTATCGCGTCCCCATCAAGAACCGCTCGATCACCTTCGTCGACACCCCGGGCCACGAAGCGTTCACCCAGCTCCGGGCCCGCGGGGCCAAGGTCACCGACATCGTCGTCCTCGTCGTCGCCGCCGACGACGGGGTCATGCCACAGACCAAGGAAGCCATCGACCACGCCAAGGCGGCCGGCGTCCCCATCATCGTGGCCATCAACAAGATCGACAAGCCCGAGGCCCACCAGGACCGGGTCAAGCAGCAGCTGTCCAAGGAAGGCCTTCTCGTCGAGGACTGGGGAGGCAAGACGATCAGCGTGGCCGTCTCCGCGCGCGACAAAACGAACATCGATGACCTTCTCGAAATGATCCTGCTCCTAAGCGACATCCTGGAGCTCAAAGGGAACCCCAAGGTCCCCGCCCAGGGAGTCGTCCTCGAGGCCCGGCTGGACAGCCAAAAGGGCCCCCTGGCGACCGTGATCGTCCAGAACGGGACGCTCGTCGTCGGCCAGGCCTTCGTCTCGGGAACGGCCTCCGGCAAAGTGCGGGCGATGTTCGACGACCGGGGGAAAACCCTGAAGAGCGCCGGCCCCTCGATCCCCGTCGAAGTCATGGGCTTTTCCGAGGTCCCGGAGGCCGGGGATTTCTTCCAGGTCACCGGCGACATCGTCTCGGCCAAGAAGATCGTCGAGTTCCGGCGATCCAGGGTGAAAAAGCAGGAACAGGTGCGGCCGGAGCACTTCACTCTCGACGACCTCTTCAAGCGGATCGAAGGGGGCCGGGCCAAAGAACTGGCCCTGATCATCAAGGCCGATGTTCAGGGTTCGGTCGAAGTCCTCACCGAGATCATCCCGCCCCTCGGCACGGAGAAGGTGAACATCAAGATCGTCCACCAGGCCACGGGCGCCATCACCGAGGCCGACGTGCTCCTGGCATCGGCTTCGAACGCGATCATCATCGGCTACAACGTCAAGCCGAGCCCGAAGGTCCTCGACCTGGCCAAGAAGGAAGCGGTCGAGATCCGGGTGTACGACATCATCTACCAGGTCACGGACGACATCAAAAAGGCCGTCATCGGACTGCTCGAGCCGGTCATCAAGGAAACCTACCAGGGCCGAGCCGAAGTTCGCCGCGTCTTCCAGATCCCGAAGGTCGGGACGATCGCCGGCTGCTATGTCCAGGACGGCAAGATCACCCGGAGCTCCGAGGTCCGCGTCATCCGCGGCAAAGAGGTCATCCACCAGGGGCGGATCTCCTCGCTCAGGCACGTCAAGGAGAACGTCACGGAAGTCAAGAAGGATTACGAATGCGGCATCGGCCTCGATAAGTTCAGCGATATCCAGGTGGGCGACACGATCGAGGCCTTCATCCGGGAGAAGGTCAAAGCGACCTAGACGCTTCGCGGGAGTCCGATGATCGTCGGTGTCTTGACCCTCGAGATATTTTTCCCCTACGCCCGATCCCTCAAGGACAAGAGGCGGATCCTCCACGGTTTCAAGGAGCGGCTCAAGGGCCGCTACAACGTGGCCGTGGCCGAGCTCGATTACCAGGACAAGTGGCAGAGGGCCCTCCTGGGGGTCGTGACGCTCAATAGCCGGGCCACCGTCGTCGGGGACCTCCTCAACAGGATCCTCTCGGACGCCCGGGGGCTCGAAGAAGGGGAAATCGTCCATCACGAGATCCGGTATCTCTAGTATCTCTAGCGCGCGTCCGCCGAAGGAGAAGGAGAGGAGCGATGACGAAACCGGGGCTGAGGGCCCGCCGTGTCGCCGAGCTCATCCAGGAAGAGCTCGGCCGCCTGATGATCCGCGAATTCCAGGACCCCTCGTCGGGGCTCGTGACCGTGACCCGGGTCGAGGTGACTCCCGACCTCCTCAACGCCCACGTCTCCCTGAGCGTCTTCGGGGCGGCCGACCCGCAGGGCTTCCTCGACCGGTTGGAGAAGAGCAAGGGATACATCCGCAAAACCCTTGCCTCCCGGGTCAAATTGAAGTATAATCCGGGACTATTTTTTGCCCTGGACGAGGGTCCAGAGTATGCGGACAAGATCGACCGGCTGATCGAACGGACGAAGAAACATGACACCTGATCCCCGACTCGAGATCGCTTCCCGGATCCGGAAGTCCCGGCGGATTGCCGTGACCTCCCACCTCCGTCCGGACGGCGATTCCCTCTGTACCGGCCTCGCCCTGAGCCGGATGGGCGACCTCCTGGGGAAAGAGGTCTCGGTCGTCAACAAGGACAACACCCCTTTCCCGTTCTGCCATTTTCCCGACGCCGGGAGGATCCGGATCGGGCAGATCGACCCGTCCGGGTTTGACACCGTCATTCTCCTCGAGTGCGCGGACGTCTCCCGCTCCGGTCAGGAGCACCTGGGCGGCGCGTTCAAGATCAATATCGACCATCATTATTCGAACACCCCCTATGCCGACATCAACTGGATCGATCCCGGCGCCTCGGCCGTCGGCGAGATGGTCTTCGACCTCAGCCGTTGCCTGGACATCACCCTAACCCCGGAGATCGCCGACCACCTCTACTGCGCCATCTTCTCGGACACGGGCTCTTTCCAGTTCTCCAACACGACGGCCAAGGCCCTTGAAACGTGCACGAGCCTGACCCGGCTCGGGGCGAGCCCCATCCGTGTCTCGGAGCGGCTGCTGAACAACAACCCGCCCGAGAAGATCAAGCTCCTGGGGCAGGTCCTCTCGACGCTGACCATGAACACGAAGGGCAACATCGCCATCATCAGCATGTTCCAGCGGGACCTCGAGGCCCTCGGCCTCAAAGAGATCGACACCGAGGACATCACGACCCTGGCCCGGTCCATCAAGGGCACGGAAATGGTCATGTTCTTCAAGGAAATGGGCAAGGACACGTTCCGCATCAGCCTGAGATCGAAAGGCCGGGCGAACGCAGCCCGCGTGGCCGAGCATTTCGGTGGCGGCGGGCACGTCCACGCCTCGGGTTTCACCGTCTATGGGCCTTACGAGCGCCTGATCCGTGAGGTCCCGAAGACCGTGCAGGACCTGCTCGACGCGGATCCGGCCGGGGCTTCGACAGCCTCCGAATAGCGGGCCCGGCCGCCCCCGGATTCCCATGGACGGACTCCTCATC
>Ga0187886_1000072_pt1:0-112500 | contig 146070 bp, 133 predicted proteins | sample June2016WEW_20_1_FD_133001 | JGI IMG/M metagenome (GOLD analysis project Ga0187886, IMG submission 133001) | Peatland microbial communities from SPRUCE experiment site at the Marcell Experimental Forest, Minnesota, USA - June2016WEW_20_150 | ecosystem: Environmental > Terrestrial >...
CGCCAGAGGCGCCCCGAGAAAGCGAGAGGCAATCCTCATCGATCGAGTTCCGGCTGGCTGCACCACTTCGTCAGGCTCGACCAGCCTCCGGAGCCGCCTGACACCGCTGCGCACTTCGCTCTCCGAGCCCGTGTGCCCACACGGTGCTCTCCGGCGAAGCACACTCAGCGGCGCCCCGAGAAAGCGAGACTCGCCAACTCAGCGAAACTCACAATCCCGACAGCCTCTGATCGCGATGGCACGAAGCTTCCGGCCGAGAACCTACAGGCTCTTCGCAGCCTCGCCGCACGGATACACTCGGGTTAATGGCTTCTGATAAGGCCTGTCGCATCATCCCGCTCGGCGGTCTCGGTGAGGTCGGCAAGAACATGACCGTCTTTGAGCACAGGGGTGAGGCGATCGTGGTCGATGCCGGGATCGCCTTCCCGCGCGACGAGCACCTCGGCGTCGATCTGATCCTGCCCGACTTCAGCTACCTGCGCTCACGCGGAAAGCCGATACGGGCGATCATCCTCACGCACGGGCACGAGGATCATGTCGGCGGGCTTCCCTATGTGCTGCGCGAGTTGGAGGTCGAGGAGGTCTGGGCGACCAGACTCACGCTCGGTCTGGTCAAGTCGAAGCTGGACGAGCACGGCCTCGCCCGCGCGACCAAGCTCTGCGAGGCGGTGCCCGCGAAGGGGTCGGTCGCGATCGGGCCCTTCAGGGTCGAATTCGTGCGCGTCGCCCACTCGATCCCGGACGCGATCTCGGTCGTGATCGAGAGCGCGGCGGGGCGCATCGTCTGCACCGGCGACTACAAGATGGATCACACGCCGGTGGACGGCATGCGCACCGACGTCGGCCGTCTGGCCGAGCTTGGCAACCGCGGTGTCGATCTGATGCTCGGCGACTCCACCAACGCGGAGCGGCCCGGCACCACTCCCTCCGAGCGCAAAGTGGGGGAGGCCTTCCGGCAGATCGTGCCGCTGCGCGACGGGCGTGTGCTCGTGGCCTGTTTCGCCTCCAATATCCATCGCGTCCAGCAGGCCGTCGACGTCGCGGTCGAGACCGGACGCTCGGTCGCCGTGATCGGCCGCTCGATGCGCAAGAACGTCAATATCGCCCGCAATCTCGGCTACCTCGATATCGCCGACGACGTCCTGCTCAAGCCTGAGGAGCTGAGCGAGCTGCCTCCCTACGAGCAGCTGATCCTCTGCACCGGAAGCCAGGGCGAGCCGCTCTCTGCGCTGACCAGGATCGCCTTCCACGACCACGCGACCGTGCACATCGAGCGAGGCGACACGGTCATCATCTCGGCCAAGCCGATTCCGGGTAACGAGCTTCGCGTTCACGACGCCATCAACGGCCTGGCCAAGCTGGGCGCCGAGGTCATGCACGAGGAAATCGCCGCTGTGCACGCCTCGGGCCACGGCTGCGCCGAGGAGCTGCGCACGATGATCTCACTGCTCAGGCCGAAGGCGGTGATGCCCGTACACGGCGAGTTCCGCATGCTCGCGGCTCATGCCCGGCTGGCGCAGGAGGCGGGCGTTCCCGAGGATGCGATCCTGATCGCCGAGAACGGCACGGTGGTCGAGCTGACGCCGAACGGCGTCTCCATCGTCGACCAGATTGAAACCGGCGTCACGCTGGTCGACGGCCTCGGAGTCGGAGACGTCGCCGACGTCGCCCTGCGCGACCGGCGCCACCTGGCCGAAGACGGCGTCCTGATCGTCGTCACCACTCTCACCTCGAGCAACGGGAATATGGTCGCCACTCCGGAGCTCGTCGCTCGCGGCTTCGGTGAGCAAGACGCGCTCCTGGAAGAGGTGAAGGAGGAAGTCGTCGAGATCCTCGAGAGCCTGCTGGCCGACGATATCACCGAGATCAAGCTGCTCCAGGAGCACCTGCACGACGGCATCGGTCAGCTCATCTACGACCGCACCCGCCGCCGGCCGATGATCCTGCCGGTCGTGCTCGAGGTCTGAGCGCTCGCCTCGGAAGACAGCGATTTGTCACCGGGAAACGCCCGATATGGGGCACGCTGTTTCTTTGACCGATACTGAGCAGATGAAGATCGGCTTGTTCTCTCTCGTACATAACGAAGGAGTTGCCCGATGAAGCTCGGTTTGATCCTCGCTGGCCTGATCGCTGGGCTAGCTCTCTCGGGAGCCGCCGGCGGCAATACCGCGGATCGTGTCGTAACAGTACGGTCCGGCGATTCAGCGCAGTTCCTGCCGCACATTTATTACTGCCACAACTACGGAGTCCGCGTGGAGTGCGGGAGTGGCGATGCCTTCCCCTATGTCGAGCTCACGAGTATTCCGTGCGATCGGAAACACGTCGCATGCGGAATCACCGTCAAGGTGCACACGCTGCGCGACCCACAAGGCGGGCACCTCGCCCGCGTCTATGGCAAAGGTGGCTACCCCGTCTACATCTTCACAGCTATGTAGGCGTATTCCACCAGAGCAGGCCATGCTACGCCCCGAACAGCAGGAGGCCTTCAGGTCGTGTCGAAGCTCGCCAGGGTGAGCAAGAAGCGCTCCAAGCGCAAGTTGAAGCCGCGTCAGCCTGCACGCAAGCGCAAGCCTGCCAAGACTCGCGGCCATCACCATCCAGAGCTGTTCGGACTTGGGCTTTTAGCGGCCGGGCTCTTCCTCGGCAGTGTCCTTTATCTGGGCTGGAACGGAGGTGTCGTCGGCGCCTTCCTGGCCCACGGCGTACTCGCCGCGATCGGGGCTACTGGTTACGCACTGCCGGTGGGTGCGATCGCTTACGGCTCGCTTCTGCTCGTGCGTAGCGAGCTGATCGAGCTACGCCCGTTCCGGCGCGGGCTGGTGACTCTCTTCTTCGGCCTGCAGGTGATGCTTGGCCGCGCACACGGTGGCCTCAGCGGTCGCGGGCTGGAGGCGGGCGTTTCGAAGCTGCTCGGCGGCACCGGCACCACGATCGTGGCGGTGCTCAGTCTGATTGTCGGCTGCCTGCTTCTCACGGGCGCCTCGCTCGGCGCTTGGCTCAGGAGCTCGGGCGAAGCTATTCGCCAAGCTCGCCCCGCGCGCGAAGAGCGTGTCCCCGCCGACTACCCCGCGCCGCTCGTTCTTCCGCTGTCGCAGACTGAGCTGGCGCCTCACGCAGCGCTCTTAGACGGCGCCCGTGCCTTCCCCGATGTCGTCGGCGAAGAGTCGAACGGTCCGCCACCCTTGCTTCTCGATCCCGAGCACGGCTCCGAGGAGGCGCCGACCCTGTTCGACGTCGCGCCCCGAATCCGCGACTACGAGCTCCCCGACGCGAGCATCCTCCATCGCTCGCCGCCGGTCGCCCAGCAGCTGGCCGGCTCCGGCGAGCGCATCGCCGAGGTGCTCGTGCAAACTCTTTCCCACTTCGGCGTCGAGGCGCATATCGTCGGTCAGATCTCCGGACCGCGCGTGACCCGCTACGAGCTCCAGCTCGCGCCCGGCACCAAGGTCTCCAAGGTCGCCAATTTGAAGGACGATCTCTCCTATGCGCTCGCCACCACCGAGATCCGCATCCTGGCGCCGATCCCGGGTAAGCAAGCGGTTGGCGTCGAGGTCCCGAACCTGACCCCGAATCTGGTCACTCTCGGTGATGTCTTCGACGACCTTCCCGCTTCGGCCAGTCCGCTTTCGGTCTGGCTCGGCAAGGACATCGCCGGCAACGCCGTCTGGACCGATCTGGCGCGCATGCCGCACATCCTCATCGCCGGCACCACCGGTTCGGGCAAGTCGGGCTGCATCAACACGATCCTGACCTCGATCCTGCTCCGCCGCACCCCCGACGAGGTGCGGATGATCCTGATCGATCCCAAGCGCATCGAGCTCGGCTTCTACGAGTCGATCCCGCACCTGCTCACTCCGGTCGTCTCCAATCCGAAGGAGGCCGCAGCGGTGCTCGCCAACCTGCTCGCCGAGATGGAGCGCCGCTACGAGAAGATGAGCATTGTGCGGGCACGCGCTCTGCCCGAGTTGAACCGCGCCCTCAGGCAGCGCGGGGAGGACCCGCTTCCCTATCTCCTCGTCGTGATCGACGAGCTTGCAGATCTGATGATGACCTCGCCGCAGGCGGTCGAGGACGCGGTCATCCGCCTGGCGCAGAAGTCGCGCGCCGTCGGTATCCATCTCGTCCTGGCCACGCAGCGGCCCTCGGTCGACGTCATCACCGGCATGATCAAGACCAACATCCCTTCGCGCATCGCCTTCGCTGTCTCCAGCCAGACCGACTCACGCGTCATCCTCGATACCTCCGGCGCAGAGAGCTTGCTCGGGCAGGGCGACATGCTCTTCAAACCGCTTGGCACCTCGCGTCTGCAGCGTCTACAGGGCGCCTACGTGAGCGAGGAAGAGGTGACCCTGATCGTCGAGCAGTGCCGCAGTCAGCGCGAACAGGAGCTGGACGAATCGCTGCTCGAACTGCCGGAAGCCTTCGCCGAGGAAGCGCTCGAGGACTCGGACAGCGAGTTCGACCCCGACGAAGATCCACTGCTGGAAAAGGCGATCGAGGTCGTCATACAGTCGCAGTCGGCTTCGGTCTCGCTGATTCAGCGCCGCCTGCGTGTCGGCTACACGCGGGCGGGCAGGCTGATCGACATGCTCGAGCGGCGCGGCATTATCTCGGGCTACGAGGGCTCCAAGCCCCGGCGCGTGCTCGTCGAGGAAAGCGAGCTCGAGCACATCCTGACGCTTCAGGCCGCTCGCTAGCCGCTGCCGGTTACCAGCGGCGTGCTCGTCGCGGAGCAGCGACAATAGCGCCGTGCTGCCTTACGAGGACTACCGGACGAACCAAGCGAACGTGCGCGCTCGCCTCGCCGCCCTCACAGGGCTGATCGGCGTTGTCCTGGCGCCGGCCGCGATCGTGCTCTCGATGCGCCTGGTCGAGGTGACGCTGATCATGGCGGTCATCGCCATCGCCGCCGGGTGCTCTGTGTTCGGCATTCTGGCTCTCGTACTGGCGAAGAGGGCTCGTTTGCGCCGTTCGATCTCACTCGGGCGCATGGGCGGCGCGAAGCTGGCCGGGCTCGGTCGCCTACTGGGAACGCTCGCGCTCTCGTTAGGACTCGCGGCCTGCGTGGCGCTTGCCGTATACGCCATCATGACCAGCCGTTAGTACGGATCTCGGACGCAGCGGAGGACGCTCTTCCTCGGTTGAAACCCGGCGAAGCGTCTAAGATCGCTTTCCCCCTCTACAATGCATACCTGTGTTCGAATTAGGCAACAGCCTGCGCGAAGCCCGCGAGCGCCAAGGGCGGACGTTCTCAGATCTGGAGCGAAAGACCCAGATCCGTACCCGCTACCTCAGAGCGCTCGAGGAGGAGCAGTTCTCGCTCCTTCCCGCGCCGGCCTACATGAGGGGTTTCCTGCGTGTCTACGCCGACGAGCTCGGCCTGGACGGGCAGCTCTACGTCGACGAGTTCAACTCCCGCTTCTCTGTCTCCGAGGAGGTGGTCTCGACCTCTCGGAGCCGGGAGAGAAGGACGCCGGTACAGACGCGGCACTCGCGCCGTGTCGCCACCAGCGCGGTTGTTATCTCGCTGGCGATAATAATCGGGGTTTCCCTCCTGCTCTTCGCCGCCTTCACCTCGAAATCGCCGAAGGCTGATGTCGTGAATCTCCACCCGCAAACCACGAGCCAGGAGACGACGAGGCTCACGATCACGGCCGTGCGCGGGGACACCTTCGTCGATGTCCGAGTCGGCGGAGAGAACGGGGATAGGGTTTACGGGGATATCCTCCTCAAGGGCCGAAGCAAGAGCTTCAGCTACCCGAGCCTCTGGGTCAGTGTTGGGGCTATTCAGAACTTGCGCTGGACGTTGGCGAGCGGAGCCCCCACCACGGCGGGAACCCGGGTCGGGCCGGCGACGGTGCTCTTCACCGGGAACAAGCACAGGTTCCTGACCGGGTAGCATCGCGCCCGTGAGGGATTCGAAGGCGCTTTCCAGCAACCGGCCCGAAGCCGTCATCGTCGTCACGGGCAGCGAGCTCGTCCGCGGCGATCTGGCCGACGAGAACGGTCCGTTTCTCGCCGCCAGCCTGGCCGGGCTCGGTCTCCTCTGCCGGCGCATCATGATCGTAGGGGACGATCCCGGTCTGCTCGAAGCGGCTATAGAGGAGGGGTTCGCAGCCGATCTCTGCGTGATCTCGGGCGGCCTCGGCCCGACCCATGACGACCGCACGATCGAGCTGCTGGCGAAAGTGGCCGGAAGAGAGCTCCTCGTCGATCCCGAGCTCGAGCGGGCGATCGATCTCGTCGGCCGCCGCTACGCGAGGAACGTCGGTGCCGTCTACCACGCCTTCCAGGCGGGCGTGCGCAAGCAGGCGAGCATTCCAGAGGGAGCGCACATACTTGGGCTCGCCGGCACGGCTCCCGGCGTCGCACTGGAGCACGAGGGGGGAGTCGCGGTCGCCCTGCCCGGCCCGCCGAGCGAGCTGCAAGGACTCTGGCCGGCGGCGCTCGCAAGCGAGCCCGTGCAAAAAGTGCTGGCAAGGGTGCCACCCTTCGAGCGCCGGACACTGCGCTATTACGGGCTCTCGGAATCGTCGCTGGCGGACGCGCTCGAGCAGGCGGGCGGCGAGGGTGGCGGCGTCACGGTCACGATCTGCGCCCGGGAGCGCGAGCTCTTCGCCGAGCTCTTCGTAGAGCCCGGCGCCGAGGCCCGCGCCGACGAGCTCGAAAGTGCGCTCGCGGCCGCCGATCCCGAAACGCTCTTCGCCCGTGATGAGCGGCCGATCGAGGAGATCGTGCTCGAGCTGGCGCGCGCGCAGGGGCTCACTCTGGCAACGGCCGAGTCGTGCACGGGCGGGCTTGTGGCCGGGCGTCTGACTTCGGTTGCCGGCGCCAGCGATGTCTTTCGCGGTTCCGTGGTCGCCTATGCGAACGGGGTCAAGGAGGCTGCGCTAGGGGTCTCGGAGCAGACGCTCGCCGAATATGGCGCCGTCTCCGCAGAGTGCGCGCTCGAGCTGGCCAGTGGCGCAAGAAGGGCACTCGCCGCCGACGTTGCCGTCGGCGTCACCGGCATCGCCGGCCCGGGTGGCGGCACGGCCGAGAAGCCGGTCGGCCTGGTCTTCCTCTGCGCCGCCGGTCGCGAGGGACAGATCGAGCAGGAGCTTCGCTTCGGCGGCGAGCGGAACCAGATCCGCCGCTACACGACCGTCGCAGCGCTTCATCTGCTCAGGCGTCTTCTGACACAGATCGGGAACGAATAGGTATGGATTCGCCCGCTAGCGTGAGCGGCGATGAACGGATGCGCCTCTTCGTCGCCTTCACGCTTGCGCCCGGCGATCGCAAGCGGATCTTCGCCTGGCAGCGGGCAGAGCTCGTGGGAAATCGGGCGCGCCTCGTTCCGGAAGAGCACCTCCATCTCACGGTCGCCTTCCTCGGTCCCCGGCCGAAAGAGGAGATCGAGCCGATCGCAGAGGTCATCGCAAGCGCCGCAGCCGGCGCCGGGCCTATGCCGCTCGAGCTGCGCCGCTATCGCGAGACCAGAAGCGTCGGCATGCTCGTGTTCGAGGACACGACCGGAGAGGCGACGAGGGTGGCCGGGGAGATCCAGCGCGGGCTGGAGGAGATCGGCGCCTACAAACGCGAGAGCCGTCCCTGGCTTGCGCACGTCACCGTCCTTCGCTTCCGGATCGCGCCTCGTCTGCATCCCGCGCTTCCCGAGCTCGGGCAGATCAGTCCGTCCGAGGCGTCTGCCTACCATTCAGTGCTGCGCCGCGACGGGGCGCAGTACGACGTTCTCCGATCCGTCGCGCTAGGAGGTCGATGAACTTGGATCGCGAGCAAGCCCTCGAATCAGCTCTCGGTCAGATCGAGCGGCAGTTCGGTAAAGGCTCGGTCATGCGCATGAGCGACCGGCCGGCCGTTTCGATCGGCGCGGTCTCTACCGGCTCGCTTCCCCTCGACCTCGCACTCGGGGTCGGCGGCCTGCCGCGAGGACGTATCGTCGAGATCTTCGGGCCCGAGGCTTCGGGCAAGACGACGCTCGTCTACCACGTGATCGCCGAGGCCCAGCGCCGCGGCGGCATCTGTGCCTTCATCGACGCCGAGCATTCGATGGACCCGTCCTATGCGAAGCGAATCGGCGTCGACATCGACCAGCTCCTGGTCTCGCAGCCGGATACCGGCGAGCAGGGGCTGGAGATCGCCGAGCTGCTGATCCGCTCAGGCGCTCTCGATGTCGTGGCCGTGGACTCGGTCGCGGCCCTGACGCCCAAGGCCGAGATCGAAGGTGAGATCGGAGATACCCACGTCGGTCTGCAGGCGAGACTGATGAGCCAGGCACTCAGGAAGCTTGCCGGCTCGCTCAACCGCACCGACACGATCTGTCTGTTCACCAACCAGTTGCGCGAGAAGATCGGCGTCATGTTCGGCAGCCCCGAGACGACGCCGGGCGGTCGCGCGCTCAAGTTCTACGCCACCGTCCGGCTCGACATCCGCCGTATCGAGACGCTCAAGGACGGCGCCGAGGCGATCGGTAACCGGGTCAAGGTCAAGGTGGTCAAGAACAAGGTGGCGCCGCCGTTCAAGCAGGCCGAGTTCGACATCATCTACGGCACGGGCATTCCCTGGGAATCGACGGTGCTAGACGCCGCAGTCGATCGCAAGATCGTGCAGAAGTCGGGCTCCTACTTCTCCTTCGGCGACGAACGTCTCGGCCAGGGCCGTCAGAACGCGGCTGCCTTCCTGGGTGAGCACCCCGATGTCACTCAGCAAATCCTGGGCGCCATCCAGGACCTGATCGGGGACGAGCAGATCGTCTCCGCTCGACTCGGAGAAGAGCCCAGGGAAGCTCCGATTGTCGCGATCGCCGAGGAAGAGGCGGAGGAAGTAGTCACCGCCGCCTAGCGAATGCCCGAGATCACCGGGTTGCGTGAGATCTCGACGAGTGAAGTGCTCGTCGAGCTTGACGGCGCTCTCTGGCGCAAGATTCCGCTGGTCGCGGCCGCCCGAGCCGGGCTCAGCGTGGGCAAGAGACTCGAGCGCGAGGATCTGCGCCTGATCCGCCGCGAGCTCCGCCGCGCCGAGGCCCTGACCAAGGCGACCCGCATGCTCGCCTGCCGTCCGCTTCCGCGCGCGCTGCTCGAAGACCGGCTGGAGCGAAAGGGAGTGGCGCCGGCCGCGTTAGGAGAAGCGGTCGAGGCGCTCGAGCGGGCGCAATACCTGAACGACCACACCTACGCGCTCGGTAGGGCCCAGTCCCTGGCCGAACGCGGTTACGGCGACGTCGCCGTTCGGTACATCCTCGAGCAGGAGGGCGTCGCCTCGGAGCTGATCGAACAGGCGGTCGCCTCGCTCGAGCCGGAGATCGAACGGGCACGCGCGATTGCGCTCGCGATCGCGGACCGCAAGCGTCTACTCGGCCGTCTCGCGCGTCGCGGATTCGACGCGGACACCGTCGAGGAGATCGCCTCGGACACGCGAGCCGGCAAGTTCTGATCTTCTCAGCGTGTCAATCTCGACAGTCGGCGGATCGACCGTCGTGCGGCGAATATCGCCCGTCCTGTGAGGTGCCGGTTTAGTGTTGAATGAGTGATATGTCAACCCTCGAAGAGAGTGCGAACTGTGACAGAACTTACGCCAGCTTCCTGCTCAACGGAGGCGCGGCGTTCAACACCGCCGAGATCACGAAGCGAATCGGGATCGATCCTCACTTCGCGGTGGAAAGAGGGGGGCGCTGTGTCGTGATCTCGAGAGCCGTCGTGGAGCCCAGTGGAACCTGGTTGATAAGTACTCGCGAGATGCTCGAGTCGACCAGTGTTGAGCGTCACCTAATTGCCCTTCTCGAGATCGTCGAGCCGGTTAGAGACGAGCTCCGTGCTCTTCGAGCTGAGATGAAACTCGAGCTCGATTTCTTCTGTTACTGGGCATCAGCTTACGGTCACGGCGGCCCAGAAATCTCGCCCCACACGCTTCGCCGGATCGCCGACCTGGATGCGACGCTCTGTTTCGACTTCTACGACCTGTCTAGTAACGACCGTCCTAAGCCGTGACGACTCAGCGCACGGCTACCTTTTAATCCGTGCGTCGCTACCACGTCACCACCTTCGGTTGCCAGATGAACGCTCACGACTCGGAGCGGATCCGGGGCATGCTCGAGGAACTCGGGCTGGGCGAGGCGCCCGAGCTCGAGCAGGCGGACGTGATCGTCTTCAACACCTGCACGATTCGCGAGAAGGCCGAGTCGCGCTTGTCGGCGCACCTGGCGCTGGCAAAGACTCTGAAAGACGCCGACCCGGAACGCCTGCTCGCGGTCGGGGGCTGCTTCGCCGAGGTTCAGCGCGAGCATCTGTTCGAGCAGTTCCCGCAGGTTGACTTCGCCTTCGGGCCGGGCTCGATCGCGGCGCTGGGCGAGTGGCTGGCGGCCGAGCGAGACGGCGGCACGAGGTGGAGCTTCGGAACCGGCAACGAGCGCAGATTCGCCGCGGAGCTTCCGGCCAGACGCGAGCGCGCCTTCCAGTCCTGGGTGCAGATATCGATGGGCTGCAACTCGGTCTGCTCTTACTGCATCGTCCCGACCGTGCGCGGCCGAGAGATGAGCCGCACGCCGGGCGAGATCCTGGCCGAGGTCGAGAGCCTGGCCGTAGACGGGGTGCGAGAAATTACGCTCCTCGGCCAGAACGTCAACTCCTACGGCCGCGACCTGCCTGCGGCCGAGCGCAAGACCTTTGCCGATTTACTGCGCGCCTGCAACCGGGTCGAGCGAATCGAGCGGATCCGCTTTATGAGTCCGCATCCGAAGGACTTCCGTGGCGACGTGATCGCCGCCATGGCCGAGTGCGACTCGGTCTGCGAGCACGCGCATCTCCCGGCCCAGTCGGGCTCCAGTCGCATCCTCAAGGCGATGCGACGCACCTACGACCGCGAGCGCTTCCTCGGCCTCGTCGCCGAGATGCGCGCGGCTATACCCGACCTGGCGATCACCACCGATCTGATCGTCGGTTTCCCGGGCGAGACGAACGAGGACTTCACCGAGACGCTGAGCCTGGTCGAGCAGGCCGGCTTCGACGGCGCCTTCACCTTCGTCTACTCGCCGCGCTACGACACCGAGGCTGCCTCGCTTCCCGGCCAGGTACCCGAGGAGGTCAAGCGCGAGCGGATCGAGCGGCTGATCGAGCTGGTGCAGGAGACAGCGAGCAAGCGCAACGAGCGGCGCGTCGGCGGGGTCGAGCAGGTACTGGTGGAGGGCAGGAGCCGCACCGACGAAACACTTCTGCGCGGACGGACGCGCCGGAATACGACCGTCAACTTCAGCGGCACGGCTGGGCCGGGCGAGCTCGTCGACGTGTGCATCGAGGCGGCGACCTCGACGACTTTGCGTGGCGCCCAGGTTGTTCCCTCTCCTGCGTGACGCTTTCGCTCCGCTTCCGTGGCGGTCAGGCACGAATCCGTTTCCCATCGGTGCAGCCTTCCTGGATAGGCTGAAACCGGGTAGGGGAGGGATAATCCCGACACACAGCGCGGCCTTTTCGCACGATTTTCGCCGCTAGGCTGATTTCCGTCCCACTAGGAAGGCGCAATGAACCGTGACGAAAAACCGGCAACGAGCGAACGTCATCGGAAAGCGATCGACGAGCTCGTCTGCCTGCACAGAGACGACCCGAACACGCTCGCGCTCGTTATCTGCGGCTCGCTCGCAACCGGCAAGCCGCACGCGGACTCGGACGTCGACCTATACCTGGTCGTGACCGATGAGGAGTTCGAGCGCGTCCGGGCGGCGGAGGGTTGCTTCTACGGAAGCTGGGATCCGAACAGGTTCTCCGGTGTCGAGATCGACGGCAAGATCGTCGGCAAGCGGTTCCTGCAAGAGGCGGCCGTCCGCGCCAGCGAGCCGACGCGCTCGTCCTTCGAAAGCGCCTACACCGAGTTCTCGCACGACGCCGAGATCGACGAGCTGATCGCCAGGATTGCGGTCTATCCCGAATGGGAGCGCGAGGCGAAGATCAAGGCGTTCTACGGCCAGGTGAAGCACCACCGCTACGTCGGTGAGCAGGGCTTCCTGCTCGGCGACGAGTACTTCGCCCGGCGCAGCGTGACCGAGCTTGTCTTCTTCGCGGCCAGGCTCGTTCTGGCTCACAACCGAGTCCTCTTCCCCTGTCACAAGTCCCTCTTCACCGCGCTGGGGAGGTGCGAGGACATGCCGCCCGGTTTCGTGGAGTCGTCGCACGAGCTGCTCAGAAACCCGAGCCTGGCGGCAGCGATCGACTACTACGAGCAGGTGATCGATTACTTCAACGAGTACGACTATCCCGACCAGGAGCGAATCAGCCGCGTCCTCGAGCAGGAGTGGAGCTGGTTTTCGGGCCTGCCTTCACTCGGGGACTGGTGAGCGTGCTCGAAGGACAGGTGCTGGCGATCTCCGAGTGGTGGCGCGGAGCTCCCGCGACGCTTTCGGCACGAATGCGGCTCACACTCGTGCGAGTTTCCTCGATAGGCTGAAAACGGGTAGGGCGGGGTTTATCCCGCCAGACAGGGGCGCGATCTCCGAAATGAACAAGCCTTCAGTACTTGCGATCTTCGGTCCCACGGCGAGCGGGAAGAGCGCCGTGGCGGAGGCGGTCGCCGCGCGCCTCGACGGCGAGCTGGTCTCCGCCGACGCGATGCAGGTGTACCGCGATCTACCGATCCTTACCAACCAATCGCCCGCGCGCCTTGTCGGGATCTGGCCGCTCGATCACGAGGCCTCGGTCGGCGAGTACGCCGGTCTGGCGCACGCGGCGATCGACGAGATCCTTGACGCCGGCCGCACTCCGCTCGTCGTCGGGGGTACCGGGCTCTATCTACGGGCCGCGCTGGCCGAGATCGAGCTGCCGCCGGCGCCTGCCGCCGGCGCCCGTGAGCGCTGGCAACGAACTTATGACGAGCTCGGACCCGAGCGGGCGCACGCGCTTCTCACGGACCGCGATCCGGTTGCTGCCGAGAGGGTTCACGCGAACGACAGGCGCCGGGTTGTGCGGGCGCTAGAGCTGAACGAGGCCGGACACTCACTGGTACGGGCAGATAGCCGGCTCTGGTCGGGAGCGATGCGTCACCCGACGCTCGTCTTCGGACTAGAGCTCGAGCGCTCGCTGCTCGACGGGAGGATCGAGCGGAGAACGAAAGCGATGTTCGAGCGCGGCGTGGGCAAGGAGGTTCAGGCGGCGCTGGAGAGGCCGCTTTCCCTGACCGCGCGCAGGGTGATGGGCTTGCGCGAGCTGGCCGAGCTCCCGCCGGAACAGGCGATCGAGGCGCTTGTCCTTCGCACCCGCCGCTACGCGGCTTACCAGCAGAAATGGATGCGCCGCATCCCCGGGCTGATTAGAGTCAATGCCAACCGATCCCGCGAAGAGGTCGCCGATGAGATTGTCGAAGTGGCATGGACTGGGAAACGACTACCTGCTTCTGGAGCAGTCTGAGCCTGCGCTCGAGCTCACGCCCGAGCGCGTGACGAAGCTCTGCGACTACCACTTTGGAGTCGGCTCCAACGGCATCGCCGAGGTTGTCTCGATGAGCGGCGACGAGGTCGAGGTCAAGATCTGGAACCCCGACGGCTCGCTCGCCGAGCTTTCCGGTAACGGCGCTCGTATTGCCGCGCGCTGGCTGGCGCGCCGGAATGCCCGCGCCCAGGTGCGCGTGCGCGTGGGCGAGCTGGCCGTCGAGGCGCACATGCTCGGCGGGCTCGAGGTCGAGATGGAGATGGGCGAGGTGACGGTCGGCGAGCCGGAGAAGCTCGAAGTCGGCGGCGAGGAGATCGAGTTCGTTCCCGTCTCGGTCGGAAACCCGCACGCCGTCATACGGCGCGACCCCGAGCGCTCGGAGCTGCTCCGGCTAGGTCCGCTGGTCGAGTGTCACCCGCGCTTTCCCGAGCGCACCAACGTTCAGCTCGTCTATGTCGACGGCCCGCACGAGATCACCGTCGCCGTCTGGGAGCGGGGCGCGGGGGAGACGCTGGCCTCGGGCACCAGCTCGGTGGCGGCGGCCTCGACGTCGATAGTGATGGGCTGGTGCGAGAGCCCCGTCACGGTTCATCTCATCGGCGGCGATCTACAGGTCGCGCTCTCGCCGGAGCGGCGTGCGACCCTGATCGGCGAAGCTCAGGAAATCTGCAACATAGAACTGTCGCCCGAGCTTCTGATCTGACCACTTCGAGCGTGCAGATCTAGCGGGCTGGGTCGCTAGTTCTTGTTCTGGTGCAGGGCGGCGTTCAGGGCAACGGTGTTACCGCGCTCCTTCACCTCGATCGCGCCGGTCTGGCTGTTACGCCAGAAGAGCAGCCCGGATCGTCCGCTCAGCTCGCGCGCTTTGACGACGCTCCCGTCGGGCATCGTCACGCGGGCGCCGGCGGTGACATAGAGACCGGCCTCGATCGTACAGCCGTCGCCGAGCGAGATGCCGCAACCCGAGTTGGCGCCGAGCAGGCAGTGCGAGCCGATCCTGATCACCTCGCCGCCGCCGCCCGAAAGCGTGCCCATGATCGAGGCGCCGCCGCCCACGTCCGACTCGGGCTCGATCACGACGCCGGCCGAGATCCGTCCCTCGACCATCGCCTGTCCGAGCGTGCCGGCGTTGAAGTTGACGAAGCCGGCGGCCATGACCGTCGTTCCGGGCGCGAGATGGGCGCCGAGGCGAACGTTGTCGGCGTTGGCGATGCGGACGCCAGAGGGCACCACGTAGTCGGTCATGCGCGGGAACTTGTCGACCGAGCGCACCTTGAGCTCGATTCCCTGTGCGATCAGCTCGGCGCGAGTGCGCTCGAAATCCTCGCTGTCGAAGGGGCCGCGGTTGCTCCAGACGACGTTGGGCAGGATACCGAAGATGCTCTCGAGGTTGCAGCCGTGGGGCTGGATCTTGCGCTGCGAGAGCAGATGAAGCCGCAGGTAGACGTCCGAGACATCCGCCGGCGGATCGGCGAGATCGCCGATGAAGACGACGACGGCTCGGCGCGAGCGCTGAGACTGGAGCGGGGAGTCTTCATTCTGAAGGGCGCCGAGCGCCATCCGCAGCGCCTCGATGTTGGGATGGAAGTCGCCGTCTCCCTCGAAAACTGCGAACAGCCCCAGCGCCTCTTCCAACTGTTCGCGGTTGAGCTCGAAATTGCCGCCGCCGGCCCTACGCCCGGTGACCTTGGAGAGGATCGCCGCCGCGCAGGAGCGCTCGTTCAGGTTCACGAACGGGAAGTAGGTGTCGAGCACTCGCTCGAAGCGGCTGACCGTGGCCAGGCCCAGCGCGAACGCGGCCGGCCGCTCGTACTCTCCATCGGCCTCGATCTCGGCGACGAGGGCGTCGAATTCATCTCGCGTCATGGACTTGAATGGTGTCACAAGAGGCGCCCGAGCAGCGCGGCTGCACGCTCGCACTCCTCCAGCGTAGGCACGAGCGCGAGGCGTACGTAGCCCTCGCCGTGCTCGCCGAGGAAGGAGCCGGGCGCGACCACGATGCCGTGTTCGAGCAGACGCTTTGAGAATCCCTCGGACGTATCCCCGTCCGGCACCGCGATCCAAAGGAAGAAGGTCGCCTCGCTGCCGGCGACGCGCAGTCCCGCCTTCGTGATCGCCTCGAGCATGACCGAACGCTTCTCTCGGTAGCGCTTACGGGTGCGCTCCACGTGCGCCTCGTCACGCCAGGCCTTGATCGAGGCCAGCTGTACGAACTCCTGCGGAGTGGTGCCGAGCGAAGGACGGAGAAAGCGAAGAGCGTCGATCACCTCGCGATTCGCCGCGACGAAGCCCGAGCGGTATCCGGTCATCGAGGAACGCTTGCTGAGAGTGTTGAAGACGACGACGTTGCGGCGGTCGGGCACCTGTAGCGCCGAGGGCGGGCGCTCGTCGAAGTAGATCTCGCTGTAGGCCTCGTCCGAGCAGAGCATGAAGTCGTGCTCGATCGCAAGCGCGGCCAGCTGCTCGTAAAAGGAGAGCGGGGCGACCGCTCCGGTGGGGTTGTTGGGGTAGTTCACCCACACCAGCGCGGCCCTATTCCAGGTCTTCTTCGGCACCGCGGCGAGATCTGGCAGGAAGGCGTTGGCTTCGGTCAGCGGCAGGTGTACGACCTCGGCGCCCGCGAAACGGGCACCTCGTTCGGGCACCGGGTAGGCGGGATCGGCAACCAGCACGAGGTTCCTCGGCGCTCTCAAATCGGCGATCTGCGCGAAGGTGAAGATCGCCTCCTTGCTGCCGAGAGTCGGAATCAACTCGTGTTCTGAATCTACGCGGACGCCGAAGCGCCGCTCGCACCACTCGGCGATCGCTCGCCGCAGCTCGAGCAGACCTACCGCGCGCGGGTAGCCACAACGCGCGGGCAGGTTGGCCGCGAGCGCGTTACGGATGAAGGCCTCGGTCTCCTCGTTCGGGTCGCCCATGCCGAAGTCGATGACCTGGACGCCGCGCGCGGCGGCCTCACGCCGGGCCTCGTCGAGGCGAACGAACGGGTAGGTGCCGAACTCGTCCAAAACTGGGGAAAGACGCATCAGATCTCCTTGGAGAGAAAGCGACGAAGAACCGCGAAGGAGCGATCGAGCTGCGCGATCTCGACTCGCTCGTCGGCACGGTGCGCGTAGCGCGGCGCGCCCGGTCCGAAGTTGACCGCATCGAGCCCGCGTGCCGCGAACTCCGCCACGGGCGTCCAGGCCTGCTTGGGCTCGAGCGCCAGATCTCCCGTCTGGCGCAGGCGCTCGAGCAGCCGGGATGAAGCGGGAACGTGAGCAGCGGGCGAGTTGCTCGTCAGCTCCAGCTCGGCCTCGCCGATCAGCTCGCGCAGGCGGCTCTCGGCCTCCGCGGGCGTGCGCGTGGGCGCGTAGCGGTAGTTGACCTGGGCGACGCAGAGATCCGGAATGACGTTGGCGGCTATTCCGGCCTCGATCTCGGTCAAGCTCAACACCTCGGTGAAGGTTAGCCCCTCCTGTTCGAGCCGAAGCGGCTCGACCTCGAGCAGCGGCCGCAGCCCCTCGATCGCCAGCTCGATCGCGTTGACGCCCTGCCAGGGCCGGGCCGAATGCGCACTCTCACCGCGAAAGACGACGCGCGCATAGAGGTTTCCGAGGCAGCCGGCCTGGATCTCGTTGTCGGTCGGCTCCATCACGATCACCAGCTCCACCTCGTCGAGCTCGGGCAGCGCGGCGAAGAGCCCGGGCAGGGAGCTTTCCTCCAGCGGCAGCTCCTCGCGCGGGAAGAAGAGGAAGCCCGGATCGAGATCGAGCTCGGGGCCCTCGGCGGCGATCCAGCGGGCGAGCTCGATCATCACGGCCAACCCTGCCTTCATGTCGCTCGAGCCGCAACCGATCACGGCGCCCTCCTCGATCCGCCCGGGAAGGTTCTCCTGCGCCGGAACCGTGTCGAGGTGCCCGGCAAAGAGGACGAACGGGCGCCCGGCTCGGGGTACCCGCGCGTAGACCGCGTCGCCCTCCGCGTGGACGATCTCGAGCGGAGCGGGCAAGAGCGAGCGCACGTGCTTAGCGAGGGCCGCTTCGGCCCTGCTCTGCGACGGAATGTCGACCAGCTCGAGCGTACGCGCAGCCAGACGCTCGGCCGGGATCGAAGCGTGCGCCGTCATCCTGAGCGGCAGCCTAGCGGCCCGCTCGGTTGCCGGCAGGGCGAGCGGGCATACTACTTGTCGTGACCGCGCATCAGCCCGATCCCGCTCCGGGAGCAGAACCAGAGCGCGGCTTCGCACTCGCGGTCTTTCCGCAAGGAGTCGAGGCGGAGAGAGAGATGGCCGAGCTGCGCGAGCTGGCGCGAACCGCGGGCGTCGCGATCACCTCGGAGGTCGTTCAGCACCGCGCCCAGCCCGATCCGAGCTCCTTCGTGGGCAAGGGCAAGCTGGCACAACTCGAGGCCGCCTTCGCCGATGCCGGCGCCGAGGTGTTGATCGTCGACGACGAGATCTCGCCGGTGCAGCAGCGCACGCTCGAGAACGCGCTCGACGTGCGTGTGGTCGACCGCACGCAGTTGATCCTCGACATCTTCGCCCAGCATGCGGTGACCGCCGAGGGCAAGCTCCAGGTCGAGCTGGCCCAGCTCGAATACAACCTGCCGCGCATGCGCGGGATGTGGAAGCACTTGGAACGGCTCGGCGGTGGCGTCGGCACACGAGGCCCGGGCGAGAGCCAGCTCGAGAGCGACCGCCGCCAGGCGCGCCACAAGGTCTCGGTGCTCAAGCGCCGGCTGGCGGAGCTGTCGAAACGGCGCGATACCGGGCGCAAAGAGCGACGCCGCACCGAGAAACCTACTGTCGCTCTAGCCGGTTACACGAACGCCGGCAAGTCGACGCTTCTGAACGCCCTCGCGGGCGCCGGCGTCTCGGTCGAGGACAGGCTGTTCGAGACGCTCGACCCGACCACGCGCGCCTTCGAGCACGAGGGCAGGCAGTACCTGGTCACCGACACCGTCGGCTTCATCCGCCGCCTGCCACACCAGCTGGTCGAGGGCTTCGCCGCCACGCTGGAGGAGACGCTCGTCTCCGATCTCGTCCTCCACGTCGCCGACGCCTCGCTTTCGCAGACGGAGCTCGAGGAGCAGATCGCGGCGGTGGTCTCGGTGCTGCACGAGATCGGCGCCGACGAGCTGCCGTCCGAGCTCGTCCTGAACAAGATCGACAGTGTCGACGCCGTCTCGCGCAAGCGTCTCGCCAACCGCTTTCCCGACGCGCTCCAGATCTCGGCCCTGACCGGCGAGGGGCTCGACGAGCTGCGCGCGCGCCTCGCCTCCCGTTTCGCCGATCGCTTCGAGCCGGTGCTCCTCTTCATTCCGCACGACGAGGGCGCCGCCCTCTCCGAGCTGTATGGGCTGGGAGCCCCGATCGAGGAGCGCCGCGACGAGGCCGAGGGCGTCTACGTTCGGGCCCGCCTCTCGCCGAGCGCGCTGGGACGTTACTCTCGCTTCGTCATGACCTCCGGAAAGCGCTCGAGGCAGGCCCGGTGATCGAGCTCCGGATCTGCCGCTTGCGGCCCGACGCGGTTGTCCCGGTGCGCGCCTATGCCGGCGACGCCGGGATCGATCTCGCCTCCTGCGAGCGCATCGAGCTGGCGCCGGGCGAGCGGGCGACGGTGGGAACCGGCCTGGCCGTGGCGATTCCCGAGGGTCATGCCGGTTTCGTCCAGCCTAGATCGGGCCTGGCCATGCGCCACGGCATCGCGCTCGTCAACTCGCCCGGGCTGATCGACTCCGGCTACCGCGGCGAGCTCCGCGTCGTCGTCCTCAACACCGACCGCCGCGAGTCCTTCACGATCGAGCCGGGAATGAGGATCGCCCAGCTCGTGCTCATGCGCCTGCCCGAGTTCGAGCTGGTCGAGGTCGAGGAGCTGCCGGGGAGCGAGCGCGGCGTACGCGGATTCGGATCCTCGCGGGTGTAGGGGAGAATGGCGCGAGAGCCCCGCATCCGCGTCTCGGCGATGTTGCGCTGGCACGGCCGCATTCTTCTCTGCCGCCACGAGAAACCGGGCAAGGAGTACTGGCTGCTCCCGGGCGGCGGCGTCAAATCGGGCGAGTCGCTGCTCGACGCGCTCCAGCGCGAGCTGAGCGAAGAGATCGGCATCGATTACGAGATCCCGGTCGAGGGCCCGATCGCGCTCGCCGACTCGATCTCGCCCGGCCACCTGCCGGTCAGTAAGCACGTCGTTCACATCATCTTCGCCGGCGACCTGAGCGAGCACTCGCTGGAGGAGGTCGCCTCGATCGACGACGCGGTGCGCGGCCACCGCCTGTTCGCGCCCGAAGAGCTGGCCGATGTGGTCGTTCATCCGCCGATCCAGCACTTCCTGCGCACCTGGGAGCCCGGCGACCCGACGGTCTATCTCGGCTCGCTCTGGATTCCCTGAACCGCCGTCTACGGCCCCGGCAGCCTCTGGAAACCGACAACGCGGCTTTTCCTGTCGTAGGCCGCGAGAACGGCTGGACAGGCCGCGAACGGAAACTGAACTACATAGACGTTGTCCCGGATCGGGACCGGAATTCGCTCGCCGTTCGCGAGAAAGAGCGTCATTCGAGCTACTCCGTCGGCACTGAGCCCGACGACTCCCCCGTACTGGTCTCCTCCGGGTCCGCCGCCAGACATGAACCAGAACGGCAGTCGGCGACCGAATATGCGCGGGAAGGGGTTGTTGAGGGGGCCGCATGAGTAGCCGCGCACTCGCCCCACAACCGGACTCACGCAGAGCTCGGTCCTGTCCCTCCTCACGTGGCGGAAGGTCCGGATGCTGACGAGTACCTGTATCAATCCTTTCGGATCCGGCTTGATCGACCGCTCGAACGAAGTTAGGCCAGGAGGCCAGAAGAGCGATTCGAATCGGCCTGAAGGGACAGGTTCGCCGCGTGGTTCCCGCCGGACGATCCAGCCGATCGTAGGGTCTTTGATGATCCGCTGGACACGGTGTGGTCCAAAAGGAAGCGGCTTCTTCATATCGCTGAGGGAGTTCTGCAGGCTTTTCTGCAGGCTTGTCAAGTGGGCGAGAGGAATGCGTGTGACGTCGCCCTGGCTGTCGCTGGCTGTTATCGAGCGAACGCGCGCGCCGGCGGCGGAGCGATAGTTGATGATCAGGAAGCCGCCGCCTCCAACAATCCCGTTCAACCGGTGCGACTGCGTGCGAGCGCTGATACCCGCAACCCCGTCGCTCACGATTCCGAAGGTGACACCGGCTCGCTTGATGAAGTCCACGTGCCGACCGTGAGTCTCGCGATCGCTGACCGGTGCGTCCACGAAGATGGGCAATGCAGGCGCCCGCTTTGCTTGCAGTGCTGACTGTGGAACGCAACCCGTGTATCTCGCTGTCGCCGCCCGAGATGCGACGACCTGCAAGCAGAACGAGTCTCCGGTCCGAAAGCCGAACAGCTCGTAGCGAACGCCGCCTTTTGTTGTGACTATCAATCGCCGAAGCGACGCCGTCTTTGGGAAGCGGATCCACGAACGCCGGGATGCATTCGCAAAAGCGCTCTTCTCTTTTCCCGTTACCGGACTGCCGGCACTCCCGCTCAGCCAGCCCGAGAAGTCGCCGAAGCCGCGCGCGATCACGGCGCCGAGCGGTGTGACGGCAAGGACTATCGCCACCGCCACCGCGAGAGCGACTGAGTAGACGAGACGACGTGTGCGAACGGTTCTCGCCGAGGCCGACGAGCGAGAGAGAACGTCCTCCCAGTCGCGCCCGGCGCCGGCCGGAAGCGGCACCGTTCTCACGAGAACGCTTTGGATCGTCTCTTCGTAGCTGGTCATGGGGACACCTCCTTGGGTGCCGAAATCGAGCGGCGTAATGCGGCGTGGGCCGCGTTCAACGTCGCGGAGACAGTTCCGGTCTCGACCCCTAGCGCGGTTGCAATCGCCCGGTAGTCGAGATCGGCGTAGTAGCGAAGAAAGACCGCGAGTCGCTGCCGCTCGGGGAGAGCGGCGACCCAGGCGCGGATCTCGTCGTCCGAGGCGGGTTGGTCGTCGCTCGCGGCTTCGGTCGCGATCTCGAAAGGATCGAAAGCACTTTTCCGTCGGCGGGCGCTGATCGCAGCGTTCACGACCGATCGCCAGAGCCAGGCTTCGAGCGGGCCGTCTCCGCGAAACGAGCCGCGCTTGCGGATCGCCTGCGAGAAGCCGTCTTGAACGGCATCGTGCGCCGCTGCCTCGTCACCGACGACCGCCCGAGCCACCTGCACGAAGTACTGGTAGCGGGAGCGGTAGAGCTCCTCGATCTGCTCGAGTCTGGCGCCCTTCTTCTTCACTGTCTGATTGACGCGTCGTCCCGCCGGTTTTGTTTACCGGAGTGCACGAGCAGCCCAGCTAGCGGAACTTCCCGCCGCGATCCCGCGCCCGTCCCGAGGCGACCGCATGAGCCTCGTGCTCGAGCTCGTCGTCGAGCGGCTCCAGCTCCGGAACTTCGCCGAGGCGCCGGCCGAGCGCCTGGCCGAGCAGCCAGTCGGCCAGCCAGGGATTGCGGGGCAGGAGCGGGCCGTGCAGGTAGGTGCCGATCGCCTTACCGAGGCGGCAGCCCTCGAAGCCGCTCTCGCCGTCGTTTCCGAAGCCGTGCACGACACGACCGAGCGGAACGGCGCCAGGGTCGAGCTGCGTGCGCCCGCCGTGGTTCTCGAAGCCGACCACGGAGTGTGTGTCGCCGGGCTCGAGCTCGCACTCGATCGAAACGTCGCCAATCATGCGCCTGTCGCCGGCGACGGTGTCGAGCGGAAGCACGCCGGCGCCGGGCATCGACACTCCCGTTCGGTCGCGGTAGCCACGCCCGAGCAGCTGGTAGCCGCCGCATACCGCAAGCAGCGCGGCGCCGTCGGCGAGCGCAGCCGAGATCTCGTCGCCGCGGCCGGCGAGGTCGGGGGCGATCAGCGCCTGCTCGCGGTCCTGGCCTCCGCCGAGGTAGATCAGGTCGCAGTCGGGCGCGAGTGGCTCGCCGGCGCCGACCCCGATCACGTCGAGCGCGTAACCGCGACGCTCGGCGCGGCTGCGAAAGACGGCGATGTTGCCGCGGTCGGCGTAGATGTTGAGCTGCTCGGGATAGAGGTGGCAGACGCGGATCGAGACGGTCATTCGTCCCCCTTATCGGCTCCGGCCTCGGAGCGGGCGCGGGCGGCCCGCCGCCAGTACGGGTCGGCGTGCCCGCGCTCGGCGAGCAGCTTTTGCAGCTCGAGCATGGCCGTGTAGGTCGGGCAGACGACCAACTCGCCGTCCGCCGCCGTCAGCTCCAGCCCGGCGTCGAGCGCCTCTCCGAGCGCCGGGACGACCTCGATCCGGTTCTCGGGGAAGCCGGCGTACTTGAACCGGAGCGCGAGCTCGGCGGCGCGGCCGCCGCTCACGATCAGACGCTCGAGCCGATCGAGCAGCGGCTCGAAATCGACGTCCCAGATCCAGGAGACGTCCTGGCCGTCGGCGATGCCGTCGTTGAGCGCGATCACCAGCGTCTTCGGCGTGCCGCCGGCGACCAGCGTGCGCACGACCTCGTTGGCGCCGGTCGGGTTCTTGATCAAAAGCAGGAGCAGCTTCCGCTTCCCGATCTCGATCCGCTCCGAGCGGCCGAACGCCGCCTCTGTGCTCGCAAGCCCGGCCGCGATCTCGTCCGCTGTAGCGCCGAGCGAGCTCGCCACGGCAGCAGCAGCGAGAGCGTTGTAGACGTTGTAGAGCCCCGGCAGGCCGAGCCTGACGTTGCGTGTTTCCCCGGGCAGGTGCAGGCGGAAGCGGGAGCCCGTGAGACCGTCGAGCTCGATCTCGTCGGCCCGGATGTCGAGCTTCGAGCGGGTGAATCCGCAGCCCGGGCACGAGTACTCGCCGAGGTGGCCGACGTAGGCGAGGCGGTAGCTGTAGGCCGTGCCGCACGCGCTGCAGTAACGGGCATCGGCGGCGTGGGGGAGGGGGCCGCCGTGACGCTCGTCCTCGAGCCCGAACCGGATTACTCCCTCGCGTCCGCGCGCGATCTGCGCCAGCTGGGGATCGTCCTCGTTCACGATCAGCGTGCTCTCGGGCGGGAGCTCGGCAACCACCTTTCGCCAGTGCTCCGCCAGGATCTCGAGCTCCCCGTAGCGGTCGAGCTGGTCGCGGAAGAGGTTGTTCAGGCAGAGGACTCGGGGCCGGAGCGCGCGGGCGATAGTCGGCAGCGCCGCCTCGTCTACCTCGAATAGCCCCAGCTCGGCGCCGCGCGTGTGCAAGAGCGCCGTGGCGACGCCCGAGGAGAGGTTGGCGCCGGCAGGGTTTCCGGCCAGGCGCAAACGCGGTGCAAGGATCGCCGCCGTCATGGCCGCGGTCGTCGTCTTGCCGTTCGTGGCCGAGACGACCACCGAGCCCTGCGGGAGTCGTGTTGCCAGGCGCGTGATCGCGCTCCGGTCGAGCGTGTTCAGCACCCGCCCGGGGAAGGTCGTCCCTCCACCTCTTCCCATCAGGCGGGAAAGAGCGCCGGCGCTGCGAGCGGCAAGAGTGCTGATGGCAAGCGGAATACGCACGGCAGAAACGAGCCTACAGGACAGATTTCCGTCCGAGGCCTCAGGTATCGATCTACCTTGATGGGTGATGCCGGAGGTTGCCCTCCCTCGATAGCGTGGGGTGGTAGTACTAGCCCCGCCGCTTTAGTGTGCCGCAAAACCTCGCAGACTCTCGTTTATTCTGACGCCGTGGACGCCGTCAGAACGAGTTCGAGCGAAGAGCGCTCACGCTCGAAGGCGCCGACGCCGTGAGCGTCAGCGCGCCCACGATGGAAGGGGAAAAGGGTGAGAACCCCAGGCCGGCGCGCCGCCACCGCAACCTCTCGACGCGGATCCTCTATCTGGTGCTCTTCCTGGCCTGCGGCGGCCTCGACGGCGCTCTGATCGTTCGCCTCGGCCACGACACCCAGGGCTGGCGAGCATTCGCTTGTTTCGCCGTAGCCGCCGCCCTCAGCCAGCTCTTCGTCGTCCGAAGCTCCGCCAACCACGCCTACGAGACGGTCGCCGTTTTCATCGTCGCCGCCGCGCTCGTACTGCCGCCGGAGCTCGTCATTCTCGTGCCGATCGTCCAGCACGTGCCCGAGTGGCTCAGGCAGCGCTACCCGTGGAACATGGAAGCCTCCTCGATCTCCTCCGCCACGCTTGCCGCCTTCGGTTCCTGGTCCGCCGCTACTCTCGTCCTCGGGGGCGATAGCCTTGCCTCCGCCGGTACCGGGAAGGTCGCGCTCGCCGGCTCGCTCGCAGCGATCACCTTCGTCTTCATAGACCACGCGCTGATCGCCGTGGTCAAGCGTCAGGCCGACGGGCGCGTCGGCGGCTGGCGACCGCTTTCCTGGTTGCCTTGGCTCGGCTCGAACCTGGCGCTGGCGGCTCTGGGTGTAATGATCGCCGTGCTCTGGGTCTCCGACTCCTGGCTGGCTCTGTTCGCGCTCGCTCCGCTGGCTCTCGTGCAGCGCTCGTTGACGGTGCCGCGGCTACAGGAGGAGGCGCGCGTCGATCCCAAGACCGGCCTTTACAACGCGCGCCACTTCGCACGCGTGTTCGGCGACGAGCTGGCGCGGGCGGTGCGCTACGGCCACTCGCTCTCGGTGCTGATGGTCGACCTCGACCTCCTGCGTGAGATCAACAACGCCTACGGGCACCTCGCCGGCGACGCGGTTCTCTGCGGTGTCGCCGAGGTCTTCGGCACCGAGCTCCGCCACTACGACGTCGCCGCCCGGTTCGGGGGCGAGGAGTTCAGCATCCTGCTGCCCGAGACGCCGGTCGAGAAGGCGCTCGAGATCGCCGAGCGGATCCGCCGCGCCGTCGCCGAGCGCTCCTTCGACGTCTCGACCTCGAGCGAGCCGATCCACGCCACGGTCTCGATCGGGGTCGCCTCCTTCCCCAGCGACGGCTCCGATCAGAACGCCCTCGTTCACCAGGCCGATTTGGCCGTCTACCGGGCCAAGCTCCAGGGCCGAAACCGCGTGCAGGCCGCGAGCGCCGAGGCGGTCGTGCTGGCGTCCTCGCTGCCCGGCCACCTCGAAGTTGCCGCTCACATCGCCGAGCACGAAGAAAGGACGGCGCCCGTCGGCGAGCGTCACCCACGCCCGCACGCAACCCAGAACCCCTATTTCCTCTCGCTTTCGCTCGGGATGGCGGCGCTCGTCGCCTTCATCAGTAGCGGCGGCATCGGCCTCGGTGTTGCCGCCTCCGTGCTCTCGCACGGTCCCATCGAATGGAAGGGAATCGTCGCGGTGACCGTTCTGGTCGCGATCGGGCAGGCGATCGCCATCCAGGTGGACGACGGCTCGATCTCGGTCAGTGCGGTCGGCACGATCGCCGGCGTAGCCCTGTTCGACGTGCGCGTGGCGCTTCTACTGGCCGTGACGACGAGCGTGGTGGAGTGGAGCGCGCGCCGCTCGCCCGTGCACCAGGTGCTCTTCAACATCGGTGGTTTGACCCTGGCCGGGCTGGCCGCGGGCGGCGTCTTCGATCTCAGCCGCCAGTTGAGCGACCGTCAGCTCGCGTTCGACCTGGCCGGCGTCGTTGCCGGCGGCGTCTACTTCCTCGTCAACACCGGGTTGCTTGCGATCGCGCTCGCTCTCGAGGGCCACGAGGACTGGCTCGTCGCCTGGCGCGAGCGCTTCACCTGGCTGGTGCCGCACTACCTCGTCTACGGGCTGGTGGCGGCGCTGATGGCGATCGCCTACCACGCGATCGGAATCGCGGCGCTGCTCGTCTTCGCGCTTCCGCTCCTCGTTATGCGCAAGACACAGGAGAACTACCTGGGGCACACGCAGCGAAGCGCGCACAAGCTGCGCCAGGCCGCCGAGACGATCCAGAAACAGAACCTCTCGCTCGAGCAGGCAAACAGGCTCCTGCGCCAGCGCTCGACGGCTGCCATGGAGAGCCTGTCGGCGACCGTGGACGCGCGCGACTCGTACACGGCCGGGCACTCCCGCCGCGTCCAGCAGCTCGGGCTCGCGATCGGACGCGAGATCGGGCTCTCGCAAGCTGAGCTCGACATTCTCGGTCAGGCCGCCCTCTTCCACGACATCGGCAAGCTGGCCGTGCCCGACGCGGTGTTGCTCAAGCCCGCGCAGTTGAACGACTACGAGTGGGAGCTGATGCGCCGCCACGCCGACGAGGGCGCCCGCATCATCGAGCGTCTCGGCTTCCTCGCCGACGCTGTTCCCGCGATCCGCCACCACCACGAGCACTACGACGGATCCGGCTACCCCGACGGTCTCGCCGGAGAGGAGATTCCGCTCGGCGCTCGCATCATTCACGTGGCGGATGCGCTCGACTCGATGCTCACGACTCGCACCTACCGCTCTGCCCGTCAGGTCAGGCAGGCGCTCGAGGAGCTGCGCGAGAACGCAGGCGAGCAGTTCTGCCCGCGCTGCGTGTCGGCGCTCGAGCGGATCCTGCCGGTCGATAGGGAGGAACCTGCGCCGGTCGGGCCCGAGGACGAGCCGGCTGACGGCGCGCTCGAGCTCACTCTTTGAGAACCTCGAGCCGGGCGAGGTAGTCCGGCGTCCGAACGTGCGCGGCGGCGGCTGTTCCTTCTCAACCAAATCGCGGGATCGACCGATATACGACCCGTTCTCGACTCGATCGATTTAGTTTGCAATAGACGGATAATGCTCTAGGATTGTTGCGATGGCGAGAAAGCCGCCCCTTCGTGCTCTTACATCGATCGACCCGCAGGCGCTGGCGACCTTCCAGGCGGGAATCCGCAAGCGCTACTCGAACGAGCTCATCCTGAAAGAGCTGCGCGCCTGCGCCGAGCGGCTGGCGCGCTCGCCGACCATGCGCGAGTTCGCAGCCGACAGGGAGGTGTCGATCCACCCGCAGACGGTGATCGAGCACTTCGGCAGCTGGAACGCGGCCAAGCGCAAGGCGGGGCTCGTGCCGAGGCGGTTCGCCACGCGCGAGGAACTACTGCGCGTGCTAAAGGAGCTGGGAGACGAGCTCGGCCGCATCCCGACCGCGCGCGACCTCGATGCGCGCAAGGGCACGATGCCCTCGAAGTCCCTCTACTGGCACACCTTCGGCTCGCTGCGCGAGGCGCTCCGCCAGGCCGGCTACGACCTCCCGATAGGCGAGGAGCGGCTGGAGCGAGCGATCGAGCAAGGAGCTCAACTGGCCCGCACGCTCGGCCACCTGCCCCGTTTCTCGGACTGGAGCGAGACCCGAGCGAGAGACGCTCAGCTGATGAGCGAGTGGCAGGTGTACCGGCTGTTCGAGGCTCGCCGCGGCGCCTGGTCGACCTTCCAGTTCCTTGTCTGTGAGCGTTTGCGCGAGGACGGCGTCGAGGTCGAAGCTGGCGGAGCGCTCGTACTGCCCTCGAGCCTCGACGGCTCGCATGTTTCCCCGGACGGCAACTCGCAGCCTGCGAAGCCGGCTCCCGGTACCGGCTGAAAAACCGTTGAGCCTTGTGTCGGCCGGTTGAGAGGTTTTTCTCCGTCGCGCCTCCCCCTTAAGGGTGTTATTTGGTGGAGAAATGAGGGAGTTACGTCAAGCCGCCGTCCGCGAGGGCCGATAGACAGATTGTGGAGCAGCCAATCCAGCCGCAGCTTCTTCCGAGCCAACAGCCCTCGCCCCCCAAATTGGAGCTCGTCTACAACGTCGAGGAGCTGGAGGTACTCGAGACCCCGGCAGTAGTCGAAGAAGAGGCCGAGCTCTTCGAGGAGGAAGAGGAAAACGGCGCCGTCGAGCTCGCTCCGCAGACCTCCGATCCGCTCAAGCTCTACGTTCGCCAGATCGGCGACGGCCCGCTTCTAACGGTGGCCGAGGAGCGGGAGCTGGCAAGGCGCAAGGACGCCGGCGACGAGGATGCCAAGCGCAAGCTGATCGAGTCGAACCTGCGCCTGGTCATGTCGATCACGCGCCATTACACCAAAGCCGGAGTGCCGCTTCTCGACCTGATTCAGGAGGGCAACCTGGGCCTGATCAGGGCGGTCGAGAAGTTCGACTATCGCATGGGCTACAAGCTCTCCACCTATGCGACCTGGTGGATTCGCCAGGCGGTCACGCGGGCGCTCGCCGATCAGGGGCGCACGATCCGCCTGCCCGTCCACGTCGCCGAGCAGGTGCGGCGGCTGATGCGTGCCCGCCGCGTGCTGGCGCAGAAGATCAATCGCGACCCGACGATCGAGGAGCTTGCCGCCGAAAGCGGCTTCCCCGTTGAGCGCGTGATCCAGTTGATCGATCTGGTTGAGGATCCCGTCAGCCTCGAGACTCCCGTCGGTGACGGTGAGAGCCTCTACGGCGATCTGATCGAGGACACGAAGACCGAGTCACCCGACGGCGCCACCTCCGATCACCTGCGCGCGGTCGAGCTCACGGCCGCGCTCGAGAAGCTCAATCCCCGCATGCGCTTCGTCCTCGGTGCCCGCTTCGGCCTCGACGGGCAGGCCGCCCGAACGCTCGAAGAGGTGGGAGCCGAGCTCGGCATCACCCGCGAGCGGGTACGCCAGCTCGAGTCCCGCGCCCTGCGCGAGTTGCGCATGGTCGCGCCCGACCTCGAGCACTACCTCCGCACTTAGCCGCGCCTGGATCGAGGCCTATCCCGTTAGGAATGCGCGGTCGAAGGGGTTGAGCCGTGGATGCCAGGGGTCGGACGGGCGGTGAAGCCGCACTGGCAGTGCGTCAAACGGTCTGGGCGGGCACTGGCGCCGCGGGGCGGCCGCTTCGGGCGTGTAGGCCTGGCGAGATAGGCCCTTAGTGAGCGACGAACTGCATCTCGCGCAGCCGCGAGAGCTGGCGCAGAGCCTCGACCTCGATCTGGCGCACGCGCTCCCGCGTCAGCCCCAGGCAGCGTCCGATCTCCTCGAGCGTGCGCGGCTCGCTGCCCTCGAGTCCGTAGCGCATGAGGACAACGGTTCGCTCCCGCTCGGGCAGCGCCAGCAGCGCCTGTGAGAGCGCCTGGACGCGTAACGAGACTTCGACCTGCTCTTCGGGTAGCGGGCCCTCGCCGGGCACGAAGTCGCCGAAGACCGCGTCCTCCTCGTCGCCGACCGGCTGGTCGAGGCTGGTCGAGGCGCGCGCGGCGGCCTTGACCTCGTAGGCCTGCTGGGCCGGCAGCCCGGCCTCCTCGGCGATCTCCTCGAGCGTGGGCTCGCGACCGAGCTGCGTCCAGAGGGTGCGCTCGGCGCGGTTCATCTTCTGCAACCGCTCGACGATGTGCACCGGCATCCGGATCGTGCGCGCCTTGTCGGCGAGCGCGCGGGCGACGGCCTGGCGAATCCACCAGGTGGCATAGGTCGAGAACTTGAAGCCACGGCGCCAGTCGAACTTCTCGACGGCGCGGATCAGTCCCAGCGTCCCCTCCTGGATCAGGTCGAGGAAGGGAAGGCCCTGGTTGCGGTAGTTCTTGGCGATCGACACGACCAGGCGCAGGTTCGACTGGATCATCCGCTGCTTGGCGCGCATGTCGCCTCGCTCGATCTGCTTCGCCAGCTCGACCTCTTGAGCGGCGGTGAGCAGGGGATGGCGCCCGGCCTCGCGCAGGAACAGCTGTAGCGCGTCGGTGGTGGTCTCGTAGGAGAGCGGGGCGGTGGGGGTGACCGGAACCGCTTCCACTTCGTCCTCGGCGACCTCGATCCCCCGGTGCTCGAGCTCGCGGTAAAGCGCGTCCATGTCGTAGGCGTCGAGATCGAACAACTCGACCAGTTCGAGCACCTCGCCCGCGCGAATCGAGCCCGCGTGCTCGGCGGCGTCGAGTAGGTGCCGGACCTCCTCGCTCTCCAGGAGAGTTTCGATGTCGATAGTCATGTCTTCAGCCCGTGTGGCCCGCGACCCAGTGAGTGCGGGCCGGCTTCGCGCCCCTTATGGAAGCAAACACGATTCCTGCCGGAAATCAACACTTGTTGGGCCAATTGTCCGAAATTCCCCCGAGCGAGTGGGGGATGACCCGATCGGCGCAGGCGGAGCGTTGGCAGAATGGCGCCAATGATCGAACCGCCCACGCGCCGGACACCTCGGCTTCTACTGCGCGCCCCGGAGCCCGCCGACATCGACCCTCTGTTCGCGATCGAGGGCAATCCCGAGGCGATGAAGCACACTATCTGCTCGCCCAGCCGCGAGGCGACCGTGGCCCACATCCACTCCTACTCGGCTCGCTTCGCAGAGGATGGCTTCGCTCCCTGGACGGCCGTGCTCGCATCCGAAGAGCGCGTCGTCGGCTGGGGCGGCCTGAACAAGGATCCGGGCGAGCCCCACTGGGGAGTCGAGGTCGCCTACTACATCGATCCCGCCTATTGGGGGCGGGGCCTGGCCACGGAGCTGGTTCGCGAGTCGCTTGCGCTCGCCTTCGACGACCTCGGCCTCGACCATGTCGGCGCCTTCTCGAAGCCCGAGAACGTCGCCTCGGTTCGCGTGCTTGTCAAGAACGGATTCGAGTGGGTTCGCTTCGTTGACGAGCTGGAGCGGGACGAGTATCGGATCTCGGACGAGCACTGGCGATTGCTCGAAGCAACGCTCTTGCCATACGGTAGTAGTGTTTGTCCGCAAGCTGAGAAGGGAGGCGCGGTGGCGCTCTTCGGAAAAAAAAACAAGCAGAGCACCGCCGACAGCGACAAGGTAAAGCTGACCGACCCGGCGATACTCCGGAGCACGGGCGTCCTCGTTCGCGCCCGGATTCTCGAGATCGAGAGCAAATCGATCGTCGGCGAGAACGTTGTCGACCCGGCCTACGACTGCACTCTGAGACTCGAAGTGCTCATCGACTACGACGCGCCGTACGTGGTGAAGGTGCAGCAGCGGCTCTCCAGATCGATTCTCGGCCTACTCAGCGGGGATTACATCGTCGCTCCGGCGTGGGTCGATCCGAAGGACCTTTCGCTGGTCGCCGTAGATGTCGCCGCAGGTCAGATAGAGCACGCGCCCGCCGACTGACGGGCGACATCCGCGTCGCCGCCCGACTGTAACGCAGCGACGGCGATCGCTTGAAGGAGCGGCTCGGCCTTGACGACCAGCTCGGCCAGCTCCTCGCCGGCGTCGGAGAGGATAGTGATCGCTCCTCCGCTTCCGATGCTCAACTCCTCACCCGAAGCGACGATGGTGCGGATGACGACGCTGAGGTCGGCGCAGCCGCTGAGCGAGAGGAAGCCGAGGCAACCGGAGTAGATGCCGCGGGCAGCCGGCTCGAGGCGGTCGATGATCTGCATCGTGCGGATCTTGGGAGCGCCGGTCATCGAGCCGGGCGGGAAGGCGGCGCGCACGGCGTCGATCGCGATCAGATCCTCGCGCAGCCTGGCGGCGACCGTCGTCACGAGCTGGTGCGCTCCGGCGTAGCTCTCGACCTGCATCAGAGCGGGCACCTCGACCGAGCCGACCTCGCAAACGCGGCCGAGGTCGTTTCGCATCAGATCGGCGATCATCAGGTTCTCGGCCCGGTTCTTGGCATCCGCGCAGAGAGATGCGGCGATCCGCTCGTCCTCGGCGGGGTCGGCCGAGCGGGGCGCGGTGCCCTTGATCGGCTTCGTCTCGAGCCGGCGACCTCGGTCGAGCCTGAGGAAGCGCTCGGGCGAGGAAGAGAGCACGGCCAGATCGCCGAAGCGCAGATAGGCGGAGTGGGGGGCGGGATTGATCCGGCGCAGCACGCGATAGAGCTCGAACGGATCGAGCGCGCGCTCGGCGCGGAGCTGCGTCGTCAGGCAGATCTCGTAGCTCTCTCCGAGCTCGAGCTGGCGCTTGCAAGCGGCGATCGCATCCAGGTAGTCGCCGGGCTCGAGGTCGGCGCGGAAAAGGGGAGCGTTCGCTTCGAGGTCAGCGACCCGCTGAAGCGGCTCGAGCGCTCGCAGGCGCACCTCGGTCTCGTCCAGCCAGCCGCCCGGCTCCCCGTTTCCACCCACGAGCTCGACCAGCCAGATCGCCCGCTCGACGCGATCGAACGCGATCAGGCGATCGGCGAGGACGAAGGCGGCATCCGGGTAGGGCGAACGGTGAGCCGGCCCGCCGCCGGTCTCGGCCCCGAGCTCGTAGCCGAAGTAGCCGGCGAAGCCGCAGGCGAAGTCGAACGGCAACTCTGGCGCCTTCAGACGCAGCCGGGCGAGCTCGCGCTCGATGTAGTCGAAGATCGACTCGCTCAGCGTGCGCTCCGGCTCGCCCGCGCTGCGCACGAGCAGGCACCGCTCGCCGACGTCGTAGGAGACCACCTGCGCCAGAGGCCCGGACGCGTCGCCCATGAAGGAGAAACGCGAGCGCGAGGGCTCCTCGAGGTCGGCGTCGAGCCAGAACGCCTCAGGAGAGGACAGAAACAGTCCGGCAAACGCCTGCTCGGGTTCGCAGAGCCAGTCGAGGCGGCGAGTGAGGAGGCGGAAGCCGGAATCGCGCCGGGTTGGAGCCGGTCGCCTCGCTCGCGCCCGGCGCGGGATCGAGATCCTGGTTGAGCACTCGCGCGCGAGCTCGAGGAAGTTGGCGACCAGGGTCTCGCCGTGCTCGCTCAGAATCGACTCGGGATGGAACTGAACGCCCCACTGCGGCAGTGTCTCGTGACGAAGCGCCATCACCACGCCCTCGTCCGTCCAGGCGCTTGCCACTAGCGGCGAGGAGACGTCCTCGACGGCGAGCGAGTGGTAGCGAACGGCCCGGAAGCCCTGCGGGATGCCGGCGAAGAGCGCGGAGCCGTCGTGGCGGATGCGGCTTGTTCCGCCGTGCACGATCTGCGGTGCCGGCGCCACACGCGCGCCCCAGGCAAACCCGATCGCCTGGTGCCCCAGGCAGACGCCCAGAATCGGTCTCTCCGAGCCGCGAACGAGCTCCCGCGCGACGCCGAGATCGCCCGCGTGCTCCGGCGTCCCGGGCCCCGGCGAGATCACGATCGCCCCCGGCGACATACGCTCGATCTCCTCGGCCGAGAGCTCGTCATTACGGACGACGACCGGCTCGCGCCCGGCCATCTTCGCCAGGAGCTGGAAGAGGTTGTACGTGTAGGAGTCGTAGTTGTCGATCAGGAGCGTCTGCATGAGCGGGCACCACGGTGGGGGAGTTGGGATCGTGCCAGTTCGCTCCGGCAGGCATCGAAAGGACTGGAAGCGGCCGTGTTACCGACGAAAGCGAAGAGGCTTTGTAGGGTTCCTCATAGCCAGATTCGACGAAGAGCGCGTGGGAAGGGCGAAAAAAGATGACCGATATGGAAACCGCGAAGCACTATTCCAGAGAGCATCTTTCTCTCCGTGAGGATGTCCCGGGAGCCAAGATGTGGGCAGTCGCCTTGGAGAAGACGATGCTGACCTATTTCGAGGTGCAGCCTCATTGTCGTTTCGAAGGCCACAGTCACGAAAGCGAGCAGATCACTCTGGTGCTAGACGGCGAGCTGTTCTTCGATACGAACGGAAGAGTCGTCGGAGTCAAGGCAGGAGAGGTTATCGCCATTCCATCGAACCTCCCTCACTCGGTATTCACGCTGGAAAAGGCCGTAAAAGCCGTTGACGCTTGGTCGCCTGTGATGGGCAAGTACAACCGCTAGCCGAAAAGGGCCGCAGACCATGAACGATCTCGAGATCAGGCCCGTCACCAGCAGCGACAGGGATGTCGTCTTCTCTCTGCTGAAAGACGCCGCCCTCTGGCTGCGGGCCAACGGCATCGACTACTGGCAGAGCTGGTTGGACCCGTCCGACGCGCACGTTCGCTGGATCAATAAAGGACTCGAGAGCGGCGAGTTCTTCCTCGTTGAATCAAATGGGAGTTGTATCGGCTGCTTCAGGCTGCAGTTCTCGGACGAGATGTTCTGGGGCACGAGAACCGAACCGGCCGGCTACGTTCATTCGATGACGATCGCGCGCAGCCTCGCGGGGCAAGGCATCGGTCGTCTTCTGCTCGCGACGATCGAGGCCCGTCTGCGGGCCGACGGTAAGCGCTACTTGAGACTCGACTGCGGCAGCAGTGTGGTCGGGCTTCGTCGCTACTACGAGTCCTGCGGGTTCCGGGCGGTTGGAGAAACCAGCGTCGCAGGTGAGGCTCTCACCCTGTACGAGAAGCCGATCGCAGCAACGACCTGATCGGCTACCAAGCGCTTCCAGCGCATCGGCCGCCGCTGAAGCGCCCAACCTTAAGTCGCCCGCAACGAAGCACCGGCGCTACACGATCGCCTCCGGAGCCAGCCGCTCGATCTCCTCGGCCGAGAGCTCGTCGTTACGGACGACGACCGGCTCGCACCCGGCCACCTTCGCGATGAGCTGGAAGAGGTTGTACGTATAGGAGTCGTAGTTGTCGATCAGGAGCGTCTGCATGATTGGGCACCGGGGTGGGGGAGTGAGTTGGGATCGTGCCAGTCGCCGGTCTTGGTGTGCGAAGGACGTTCCAACCACTCATCCGCCGAACGTTCGGCTCGCCTTCGATGTGCTGCAGTATCACTTAGTAAGTGATATGATGTGTTACCAGCGTTACTAAGGAGGTTGAGGCCTTCATGACGACGACGAACGTAGCACAAGTCCCGGCGAAGCTCTACGAGCTGCTCGCACCGCTCACGCCCGAGGAACGATTGAGAGTTGTGCAAGCCACCCTCATTCTCTTTGGAGATGACAAAGTAGGCGCTGCCTCACCTCTACCGCCGCTTATCCAATCACCGAGCAATTTCGCCACTTCCGACCCAGGCGGATCATCTTCCGACGCAGTAGCTTTCTTCGAAGAGAAGGCGCCTAGGAACAAGGGCGAGCTTCTAGCCGTCGCAGCTAGGTTCCGTGAGCTCGTTGAGAAAGAGGAGTCACACTCCAAAGCCGACCTTAAAAAGGTGATCACGGATGCTCGAAGGAATTTCGATTCCAACAACTACGCGCGTGACATCGGCAACGCAAAGCGACAGGCGGGTTTCTTCAATCTCGGCACCGGTCGAGATGCGACTACGCTTTCGTACTTTGGTCAGCAGTTCGTAGACGCGCTGCCTGACAGGGACGCTGCAGGGAAGCTGAAGAGGCCGAAGGTTGGCGGTTCTAAGAAAAGGACCGCAAAGAAGAAGAGGCAATCGAAAACGGCGAAGTGAAGCCACACCGATCTATCGCCGTTGATCGGAAGCAGAAAAGGTGAACACCAAACCATTGCTCCTGGAACACGATCTCCTCGCCGCCTTACCAACGGGACTTCGTGCCGAGGTCGTTTTCGCCTACGGAGAAATCGTGCGCAACTTCCGCGAGCGGCGATGGGAGCCCGCGGAGCTTAACGGCGGGAAGCTCTGCGAGATCGTCCATTCGATCTTGAAGGGGTACGTCGACGGATCCTTCCCGAAACAAGCAACCAAGCCGGCGAACATGATCGATGCCTGTCGAGGCTTCGAGCAGGCAGGATCGGCTTTCCCACGCTCGGTACGGATTCAAATACCCCGTATGCTCGTTGCTCTTTATGAGATACGCAACAACCGCGGCGTTGGGCACATCGGCGGCGACGTAGACCCGAACCACATGGACGCTGTATGCGTCCTAGCGATGAGCAAGTGGGTGATGGGCGAACTAATTCGCGTTTTTCATGACGTCTCGACCGAAGACGCAAGCGCCGCAGTCGACGCACTCGTTGACCGGACGCTTCCAGTCGTGTGGAAAGTCGGAGACAACCTACGCGTCCTAGACGCGTCGATGTCGATGAGAGACAAGGCTCTTGTGTTGCTTTACCACAATCGACGGGCGGTAGATGAGAGCGATCTTGTGCGCTGGGTCGAACACTCAAACGCGTCGGTCTTCCGGCGAGATGTTCTTCGGCGCGCGCATAAATCAAAGTTGGTTGAACACGATCCAGCGAGGAAGTCGGTTGAGATCTCTCCGGTCGGGATCGCGTACGTCGAAGAACACCTGCTGTAGGCGAGATCTCGCGTGGTCGAGCTAAACGGGAAAAGCTGGACACGAAGCGCGTGCACGATAACCAACGTTATGTCAAGTAGAAGAATTTCTCGGGCGCTGGCGCTCCTCGCACGCCTCCCCCTCCGAGCGAAATCGATTTTCAGGGCTGAACTGGGCTCTCCGCGGTTACCGGCAGCCTGTTGTTCGCGCGGATGATCCCCAGCGGGATAGCAACGGCGACCGCGCAGACTCCGAGCAGCTGAAGCGCCGACGGCGTCTCGCCGAGAATGATCATCGCCAGCACTACCGATCCGGCAGGCTGAAGTGTCAGCACGAGCGCGGTGACCGCGGCGGCAATGCGTGGCAGCGCCCACGTGATCAGCAGCCAGCCGGCAACCTGTGAGCCGAGCGCGAGCAGGATCAGCCAGGCCTGGGCGCTCGGCCCCGGCACCTTGGCGAGTTGGCCAAGCCAGAGCGCGATCGCTCCGGCCATGATCGCGGAGCTCAGAGTCATCTCGAACAGGCGTGCGCGGGTGTGGCGCGCCTCGGCGTCACCCGCGAGCTTCATGCACATCAGCGAGGCCGCATATGCCACCCCCGAGGCGATCCCGTAGATCGCCCCCAGCGCGGGATTGCGACCGTAAGCCCCGGCGCCGATCTCGCCCGAGATGAACACGACTCCAGTGAGCGCGATCGGAATGGCGACGGCCAGCCGCGCCGACGGCCGTTCCGAGAGCAGGAACCAGGCGGCGAGCGGGACGATCACGACCTGAATGTTGGAGAGAACGGTCGCCAGGCCCGCACCGACGTAGACGATCGACTGGCACCAGAGCACCAGGTCGATCCCGAAGAAGAGACCGGCGCCGACAGCGAACAGATGGGCTCGTAGCGGGCGCCCTCCCCTTCTCCGACCCTCGCGGAAAGCCATCGGTGCCAGCACCGGTAGCGCGTATAGGCAACGGTAGAAAGCCGCCGCGGCCGGAGCGACGTGCGAGAGGCGGATGAAAATGGCGCCGAAGGCGATGCAGATCGCCCCGGCGATTGCCGGTGCAACGGCATTCCTGTGTCTATCTAGAAATGCCAATCTGGTCGATCTCACCGCGTCTCCTCTCGCTGCCATTCTCGTGTCTAGCGTCTATGAACGCTCTTGGTCTCGCCTCGGCCTGTTCTGCTAGCCGGCCCGGAGACGAGAAGACGCGAAGCCGGCTAGCCGCGAGCGGCGGGCGTGGCAGCGTGCGGCAGGGCGGTGCTCACCGACACCGGAGGAAGATCGGGAGAAATCGTCGAGCCTGCCATCGCGGGAACCCTAGCGGGAGCCGCCACCGGCCCGCAAACGAGAACTCTTCTCGGAATGAAGACCCGTCGACTGGGTGAGCTCAGACCCGCGCCAGGAACTTCCGCAGTGCGGCCAGGAAGAGCTCCGGCTCCTCGTAGGGAATCATGTGCGCCGTCCGCGGCAGGACGACCTCCTCGGCGTTCGGCAGCAGCTCGGCCAGCTCGTGCGCGGAGGCGGGCGAGGTGGTGCGGTCGTAGGCGCCGATCAAAACGAGCACCGGCTTCGGGAACGAGCTCAGCGTGACCCGCTGGTCGACCATTCCGTAGTCGCCGCCATTAGCGAAGTGCCGTAGAACAGCGGGTTGGTAGACGGTTCTGTCGCGAGCGATCAAGTCGGCCACGAGCGGGCCTTCGGGATCGGCGAGATGGAAGGGCATCTGGTCGTCGAGGATTCGCTTGCACTCCTCGGCCGTCTCGACGGTCGTTTCCCGCGCCCAAGACGAGCTCACCTGCTCGCGCAGGTACTCGGGCTCGAAGCGTGCCAGCTGGTCATCCACCAGCTCCAGCGCCGCGGGCTCGGCGATCGTGCCCATCAGCACGTAGGCGGCCGCCGTCCCATGCCGAGTCATGTGGCTCTGCGCGACGAACGAGCCGAACGACCAGCCCATCACGACCGGGCGCTCGAGCTCGAGCGCTTCGATCAGGGCCTCGATGTCGTCGGCCATGCGGGGCACCGTCCAGAGAGCCGGGTCGCCGGCCTGGGAGCGTCCGTTCGCACGCAGGTCGGGAGCCAGGACCCGCCAGCCCTCGCTCGCCAGCGGATCGAGCCCGGGGAACCAAAACGAGCCGTCCAACCCCGGACCGCCGTGCAGCGCGACGAGCGCCCTCCCCTCCCCCTTTTCGTGGACGAAGAGCTCGACGTCGCCTACGGAAACGCGCACGACTCGATTCTAGAAGTTGGCCCCGCGTACCCCGGAGACGATCAAGATCAGCAGGGCGAGCGCCAATACCAACCGGTAGATGACGAAGAGCGAGTAGTCGTGGCGGCGCAGGTAGCCGAGTAGAGCCCAGATCGCCACTAGCCCGCTACCGGCCGCGGCCAGCATGCCCACGACGAAGGGCCCGCTCCAGCCGGCCGGAAGCCCCGGCCCGAGCAGGATGTCCTTGACGGACTTCAGCACCACTGCGCCGAAGACGACCGGCACGAGCATCAGGAACGAAAACCGGGCCGCGGAGTCGCGGTCGAGCTTGAACACCCTCGCGCCGGTGATCGTGATTCCCGAGCGCGATACACCTGGCACGAGAGCGAGCATCTGAGCGACGCCGAGCGTCAGCGCGTCGCGGTAGCGCAGCGTCGACATCGCCTTTTTCTCGGGTAGGCGATCGGCGAGCCAGAGAGCAACGCCGAGGACGGAGAGCGCGATGGCGATCTGCCAGGGCTGGCCGAGGCGCTTCTCGATCAGGCTCTCCCCCGCCGCGCCGCCCAGCGCGGCCGGGATCGTGGCGATCAGAAGCAGCCAGGCGAGGCGCTCGTCCTGCGCCTTGATGCTCCTACGCTTGACGCTCCCGAACCAGGCGCGGAGGATGCTGACGATGTCCGACCAGAAGTAGGCGACGACAGCAACGAGCGTCCCCGCGTGAAGGGCGACGTCGAAGGTCTTGTTGAAGACCGCGTGGGTCTCGAGGTAGTGCCAGTTACCGAGCCAGGGCACGATAATCAGGTGCCCCGAAGAGGAGATGGGCAGAAGCTCGGTCAGTCCCTGTGTGATACCGAGGATGAAAGCCTGCCAATCCGGCAGGGCCTTGGAGTTGTCCCCCACGCTGAGCACGGTGAGTACCGTGGCCACGGCCAGCGCTGCCCCCGCGATCACGAGCAAGAGCCGGTGGGAGAGAAATGAAGAAGGAGCCTGTCGCGATTGATTTACCTCGATATCCACAGATGTGTCCACAGCGTCACCTTTTCTTTGTGGAAATTGTCGAAAACATTATGCCGCAATTTGCGCGTTTTTCTGGCTTTTCAAGCCTTGCAATTGCGTAGTACGTCCTTTAGATTCCCTATTGCGCTGAGCACGGGGCGTAAGTAGAGCGAAGCCCCGCCGGGGGGCACTAGGCGGAAGCCGAACGTCAGACGGCAGGGCGGACGAAAGCGTCAACGGCTCAGCGAAGGGAGCCGAGTAGGGAGCGAGAGTAGGTTGAAGTCGCCCCCGTAGGTCGAACCGCTTCGGCGGGACGTTCGACGGGAGTGGCTGACGAAATCGCCACCCGCTCGGCTCCGCTATTTGTGCGTCCAGGCGCTTCCTCCGAGCCATTGCTGGAGAAGAGTAGCCGCCAGGCGGACGCCCTAAACTCCTGACCAGTGCGAGGAGAAGTGTCGAGTGCGAGAAGGGCTCAGGCGGCCGGGTCGCCGGCGGCCGCGTGATCGGTCTCGCGGGCGAGCGCGCGCAGGAGCAGCTGGGAGAGATCGGGGCCGAGCGCCCGCTGCAGGCGAACGCGGGCAGGCTCCCGCTGGCGGAGGCTCATCTGCTCAACGGCGGCGAAGTGCTCGAACAACAGCCCGGCGCCGCGACTCGGATTGCGCATTCTCATCTCCCCGTTCATTGCATATTGACTATCGGTTTAGGTCGTACACAAACTCCATCCCCATTCCGAGGGGAAACGGTCACCCCGCCAAAGGTATTCATTCCTCTATAGCCCTAATGATCAGCCCGCTGGGGTTGTCTTCTCCCCCATATGCGTTATCAACCCCGAGCCAGAATCGGTTCCGATATACGAGTGCCGTCAAAGCCGTATTAACGAGTGGACTTCGTGTCCGGCGAGTCGCCGGCGGCCGTCAAGCAGCTCGATCTCGACCACGAAGAGGATGCCGATGACCTCCGCGCCCAGCTCTTCGACCAGCTCGACCTTGGCCTGAGCCGTCGCGCCGGTGGCTAGCAGATCGTCGTGAACGAGCACGCGCGTGCCGGCCGGGAGCGCTTCGATGGGCAGCTCGAGCGAGCCGGGACCGCCCTCGAGCTCCCACTCGGGACTGACCGGCTCCGAGCCGAGGACGCCCGCTTGTCGCGCCGCTACAAACCCGGCGCCGAGCTCATGAGCCAGGGCACCACCGAGGATGAAGCCCCTCTCCTCCGCTCCGAGCACGATCTGAGGTCTTCGCGGCCGTGCCCAATCGGCGAGCAGTTCGATCACCGTCCGGAAACAGTCCGGATCCGCAAAGAGAAGCGAGAGGTCCTGAAAGACGAGCCCCTGCTTGGGGTAGTCGGGAATTTCCCGGATTTTCGCGCGCAGGTCTTCGACGGAAATCATCAGCCCGTTACCAGATCATGAATATCGCGCCAGACGAGGAGGCGCAGGAGCTCTTCGGACTGTGCCAGCAGCGTCTCGATGTCGGCGAGTGTTGCTCGGCGGCGCTCGGAGCTGCGTGAGTGAAGCGCCGGTGCGGTGATCTGCTCAATCAGTCCGCTGACGCGATCGGAGGCGTGGCGGAAAGCTCGCAGGTGGCGTGCGTCGATTCCCTGCGCGGCGATCCTGGCGCAAACGTGAGCGATCTCGGCGTCGCTCTCGGAATAGACGCGCTCGCCTCCTTCGACACGCGGGCGCAGCAGGCCCTGCTCCTCCAGCTCGGCCGCGAACTCCGGTGTGAGCTGTGCCCTTCGGCAGAGCTCGGACAGGTCGATCTCGGGCTCGGCCTTGCGTAGCGTCAGACTCCGCCGCCGACGCGCGCTTCCGGTTGGGGAGGCCAGTTCCTCGCGGATCACGCGCAGCGGCAGGTATTCGTCCCGTTGTAGCTCCAGAACGCGGCGCAGGCGCTCGATATCGGCCTTGTTGAAGAGCCGGTAGCCGGAGCGCGTGCGACTTGGGGCCAGCAGGCCCCGACTCTCCAGGTAGCGGATCTTGGAGATGGAGATGTCCGGAAACTCGGCCAGAAGGAGCTTGCGCACAGCTCCGATCGTGAGCATCCGCGACGCTTTACCGATCGGCGCAGGTCGCGGCGCCGCGGCCATCAGGTAAGGAAGGTCAGCCGGTACTTGCCGATTTGCACCTCGTCGCCGTCGGCAAGCTCGGCGGACTCGATCCGGCTCCGGTTGAGGAAGGTTCCGTTGAGGCTCCCCTGGTCCTGGAGAACGAAGCGCGGGCCGTCGTGGATCAGGACTGCATGCCGGCGCGAGACGGTCACGTCGTCGAGGAAGACGTCGCAATCCGGCGATCGCCCGATCGTCATCCGCTCAGCGCTGGACGGGAAGACCGCGCCCGCGAGCCCTCCCCCGGCGCGAACGATCAGAGCCGGTCCCTTGATTCCGAGCTCGCCAAGGTCGAGATCCGCCTCTTCGACCTCACCGGCCGTGAGCGAGACCGTCGTCTCGGAGCCGGCCTCCTCGTGTACGAGCAGGGCTGCGCACTTGGCGCAAAAATTCGCGGCTTCGGGGTTCAGGAAACCGCATTGAGGGCAGTAGACGTGACTCACTCGAACTCGTCGGGTGGTGGCGCCTTGGCGGCAAGGATCTCGGTCAGCTTCTCGATGTCGGCGCTGAGCGCACCCTCACCACCCTCGACCGACTTCTGCAACCGGGCCACCAGCTCGGCACGGAGGATGTCGATCTTCCCGTGGAGGAGGCGGCGCTTGTAGGAAAGCTCGTCTTCCTCCTTCTTCAAGTCCGCGATCAGGCCACGGAGTTCATCGTCTGAGAGGGTTGCAAGGTCAGGAAGCGGTTCCACGCGTCAGCCTTTCGTCCGGTATCGGGCTGTGTCCAGTAAAGCAGGCGTCCTTCCAGGGGTCAATCAACTGGAGGGTGATGAAGCGCTCGCGCCCGCCTCGGCACCGATGATTCCCTCGACCAGGGTGCGCATCTCGGTTTCCAGCTCGCCCGAGATCTCGAGGTCGCTGCCTTCGGTATAGATGTGCAGAATCGGCTCGTCGGAGTCGGCGATCACCTGCACCCAACCGCGCTTGTCGCCGGCCTTGATGCCGTCGGTGAGGTCGAGCTGCCGATCCTTCATTTGCTCGACGAGAACACGCATGACGAGGCCCTTTCGGCCCCAGGGACAGTGCAGGCGCCGGTGGATGAGCGTGCTCTGCGGCAAATCGGAGACGATCTCCGAGACCGGCTGCGAGACGGGCGCCAGCAGCTCGAGCAGCTTGCAGAGGCTGGCGACGGCGTCGTATGCGGAGAGAAAATCCGGGAAGAGGTAGCCTCCGCCGACCGATCCGGCGAAGATGACATCGTTGTCGGAAGCCGCTCGGGTCAGATCGGCGAGCGAGGCGCGCGTGCGGATCACCTCGAGCCCGGTCTTCTCGACGAGTTTCTCGACCTGACTCGTGACCGTGACCGGGAAGGCGACCTTGCCGCGGCGCCCGTTCGATCCGATCAGGCGCAGGAACAGGAGCAGCGCCTTTTCGACCGGAATCTCGATCCCTCGCTCGTCGATCAGGTAGAGGCGCTCGCCGGCGCGGTCGAAGACGGCGCCTAGGTCGGCGCTGGCGGCGGTCACGAGCTTCTTCGCCTGCCCGATCGACTCGACGATCGGTTGCGTCTGGCTTGCGCGCTCGGCGGTGAATCCGTGCGCCGACACGGCCTCGATCCCGAGCGGTCCGAGCACGAGCGGAAGAATGTAAGAAGCGGCCGAATATCCGTAGTCGACTACCAGCCTGAAGCCGCGTGCCCGCATCAGCTCGACGTCGATGGTATCGAGCAGGTCCTGCGCATAGCTCTCCCGCGCGCGGGCCGGGTAGCTGATCCTTCCCACCTCGTCGGCGGCGGTACGGCGCAGCTCCAGGCGCGAGAAGTGCTTCTCGATCTCTTTCTGCAACTGTTCGCTCAGCTGGATCCCGGGCGGCTCGAAGAAGCGGATCTGAACGACCTCGGGATCGGCGGCGCTGCAACCGACGTGGATGCCGAGCTCGTAGCTCTCCGCCTTGAGCAGGTGGCGGTTGACCGCGGCCGGTAGTACGCGCAGGTCGGCGACGTCGACGCCGGTCGAGTTGAGCCCGGAGATCATCGCCCGCTTGATCATGCGGCAGGCGGTCGGCGCCTCGCGGCTGGTGACCACCCGGGCGCCTTGCTTCAACGCCGTGCCCGCGGCTGTCGCCAGACGAACGGCCACCTCGGGCGTGAGGTCGACGTTGACCAGCCCGAGCACTCCGTCCTGACCGAAGAGGCGCGTGGTCGCGCGCGACTCCCAGATCAAGCTCTCGTGGATCTGGGCGCCCGACTCGACCTCTTTGTAGGGATAGACACGGACTCCCGGCCAGATCACGCTCTCGGCACCGATCGTCACCTCGTCGCCGATCGCCACGCCTTCGTGCAGGCGAACGTGCGAGCGGACGTCGCAAGAGCGCCCGATTACGGCGCCCTCGATCAGGGTACTGCGTCCAACGTGAGTCGAGGAATCGAGCACCGAGTGCGAGACGCGCGCGCGCTCGCGCAGCGTGACGCTGGTGCCGAGCACCGAGTAAGCGCCGAGGCTCGCGTCTTTGGCCAGTCGCGAGTAGTTGCCGATGAAGGCCGGGCCCTCGATCGACTCCAGGTCGTCGATCTCGACTCCCTCGCCGATCCAGATGTCGCCGCGCAGGCGGATGCCCGGAATCTTCAGGCGTACCTTCTCGTCCAGGGCGTCGAAGTTCGCCTGGCGGTACTGGTCGAGATTGCCGATGTCCTGCCAGTAGCCGTCGAGCACAAAGCCGTAAAGCGGCCGCCCCATCTCGAGCAGGAGCGGAAAGAGATCGGCCGAGAAATCGAAGGAGCGATCGGCCGGTACGTGACGCAAGACCTCGGGATCGAGCACGTAGATGCCGGTGTTGATCGTGTCGGAGAAGACCTGACCCCAGGACGGCTTCTCGAGGAAACGCTCCACGCGCCCGTCCGCGTCGGTGACGACGATGCCGAACTCGAGCGGGTTCTCAACCGACTTTAGGCCGATGGTGACGGCGGCGCCCCTCTCTTTGTGGTACTCGATCAGCGCCTGGAGGTCGCTGTCGCAGAGCGCGTCGCCGGAGATGACGAGGAAGGGCTCCTCGAGATCGCGCGCGGCCTGCCTGACGGAGCCGGCCGTGCCCAGCGGCTCCTCCTCGACGGAGTAGTCGATCGACATGCCGAGCGCCTCGCCGTCGCCGAAGTAGGTACGGATCGCCTGCGGCATGAAGGCGAGCGTGATCGTGACCTCGTCGATTCCGTGCTGGTGCAGGAGCTCTAGGATGTGTTCCATGCAGGGCTTGCCGACGACCGGAACCATCGGCTTGGGCTGGTTTGAGGTCAGCGGGCGCAGGCGCGTCCCCTCCCCTCCGGCCATCACGATCGCCTTCACCGCGCCAGCACCACCTTGAGTGCGCGACCCACGTAGAGCAGGCCCGCGCTCAGTGCCAGCGCCAGCCCCGACCAGAAGACGTATAGCGGCCAGTCGGTGCCCGTCTCGGTAATGAGGACGAAGGCGATACCCGCGTACAAAAGCCAGGTACCGGCCTTGCCGATCTGATTGACCTTGAAGTCGTAGCCGCGCTCCATGACGAACTTGTACCCACCCAGGAGAAGAAGATCCCGGCCGAGGACGAAGACGAGCGCGATCAGCGGCAGCCTGCCCGCGTGCCAGAGCAAGATAACGGCTGAGTCGATCATCAGCCGGTCGGCAAGCGGATCGGCGAGCTGCCCGAAACGAGACTCGACTCGCCAGCGCCGGGCGAGCCAGCCGTCGATCTGGTCGGTGATACCGGCAACGCCGAAGAGAATGGCGCCGGCGACCGTCCAGCCCGCATCGGAGCGCAGAACGAGCACGACGAAAAACGGGACGAGCGCGATCCTGAACACGGTCAGAGCGTTCGGGATCTGAGCCTGCGAGCGGCGGATCGCGTGCTCGGTCATGCCTACAGAATACTTTCGGCTGCTCGTCGCGGTGTTTTCCGCGCCTTCGCGGAGGTGTTTACGAGCCCGAGCCGGAACTCGGGACGATCTTGCGACGGCGAATCGATCGCTACTGACCGATCTGGGCGATCGCCGCGTTCAGGCTCTGAACGCACGTGGCGCAGTAGGGCGCGACCTGCGACGCGGTGGTCGAGAACTTCTGCCTAGCCTCGTCGGTGCCGAGCAGACTCTCCGCGCTCTGAACAGCGGCTATGTACTGCTGAGTCAACTGCGGCAACGAGCCCGGGTCCGAGGTCATGGCGATCGTCATGTTGGCGTTGATCGCCGTCAGGTTGGCCTCGGCGGTCATACGATTGCCGTTGGAGATGGGGTTGTTGCTCGTCTGGCTGCCACTGGTATGGCCACAACCCCCGAGCGCGAGTGCGGCGGCGATGGCGACGACAAGTCCTGCTCGAGATAAACCTGCACGTTTCACCCTGACGAAGTCGGCCGCGCTGAGAGATTCCTTTAGGCTGAAGATCTGGACCGACACCTCGGAGAAAGGATGAGAGCGATGGCTAGTAGCAAACACAAGTGCGAAGGGTGCGGTATCCGTAAGTTCGCGGAGTCGAATCCTCGCTCCCTGCGCGCCCGCCTCTGGCGCTGGCACACCGGCTGGTGTCCTGGCTGGAAGGCCTACCAGCGCTCGCTCGCCGACGCGAGGTAACACGGCGACGGGTCGCGCGGCTTTCATCGCGCAAGCGTCTTCGCTTTGCCGGGGTTCGCGCTGTGGGGCTAGACGGCGGTAGGCCGGGCTGAAAGAATCCCACCATGCGTCGCGCTGCGGTACTCGCTGTTCTGGCGGTTCTTCTGGCCTCGCTCGCCGGCTGCGGCGGCAGCTCCTCCAAGGCGAAGACCTCGAGCACCAGCTCGTCTCTCCCCTCCTCCGTCCCGAAACCAGGTCTGGCGAGGATCGTGCCGGCGAACTATGTGGTGAAGAAGGTCTGGTACGCGAATCTCACCGGCCAGACGGTACCCGATGCCGTCGTCAGCTCAAAGGGACCTGCGGTCGGCGAGCTCGGCCTCCATCCGGCCGAGCTGCAAGTGGTCTCCTGGGACCCGATCGCCAAGCGCTGGAACGCCATCTTCGACGCCCAGAAGAACAAGGTGCTGCAGCAGCAGTACGGAACGATCGTCAGCAACGAGTACGTCACCTCTCCTCCGGACATGACCCCGACGGCGGAGCCAGTCCTCGACCCGACCGCCGAAGGCGATGTCAACCAGGTCGCCTTCGTACGTTTCGGCGGCGAGAAGACGCCGGATCTGGTCTTCACCACCACCCAGAACTACGGCGGCTCGGGCGTGCCCGGCAACCTCGCCGTGGTCGGCTTCAAGCGCAGCGAGGCGAACGTGCTCTATCTCTGGTACGGCGACGGCGGAGCCGGATTCCGGGTCGCCGGCTCCGGCCTGAATCAGACTCTTGACGCGTCAGCGCAGTTCTGGACGGCGGTAGACGCTCACTGCTGCCCGATACGCGCCTACTCGTTCGTGATCGGCAGCGGCGGCGAGCAGGGGATCACTTCCATCCGCGACGACCGCCCCTGGCTCGGTCTCTTCGTCAAGGCCGAGCGCGAGATGGATTCCACCTCGCCGGTCAGGGTTGTTGGCGTCGTGCCCGGCACCCCGGCCGCGTCGGTCTTCCAGGAGGGCGACGTGATCACCGCGCTCGTAGGCGCGAAGGTCTCGGAGGACCAAGGCCTGCTCGGGCCGGCGCTGCTCGATCAGATCGCTCTGCTCAAGGCCGGCGTGACCGCTTCCTTCAAGGTCGATCGCGGTGGACAGACGCTCACCCTCACGGCCAAGCTCGGCTCCTACATCGACTCCTCCGCTCAGAGCGCCTCGCCACCGAACGACCTATCCGTGTATGCGATCTGATCTGAGCAGCTCGTAGGACAGCGAGACTCGTTCGCCGGCGGCACCCCGGACGACGTACCAGCGCCGGAGTGCCGCGATACGAACGATTCTCGTCGGAGCCGGCCTCAGCCGATCATCAACACCTGCGGATCGTCGGGGCTGACGCGCACCGGAACGGTTGAGCCCGGCTGGAAGCCGGCGATCGCAAGCCGGGAGACGACCTGCTTGAGCGACGCCTTGTAGGGCTTGCCGCCCGGGACGGTCACGGTGAGCGCGAGCTCGATCTCGGGGTTCTCGTTGATCGTGACGCCGGTGTCGGTGACCGAGTCGATCGTCGCCTGGCCGACGACGCCGGTCGCCATCAGCATCTGCGCCTTCTGCTGCTGCTCGGCGACGTCACCGAGCATCGCGTTCGCCTGGGCGACGCCTTCCTTCATGGCGCGGAATCCTCCGACCACTCCGCGGTGCTCGGGCGGGGTCATCTCCTTGCCGGTCTTCTGCAGGTCGCGAATGTCTTTCATGAATCCCATCTTCATCCTCCTTTTTCCGGTGTTTCGCCCTCGGGAAGCTTTCTGGTGTCGAGCGGCTTGGGCGCGGTGGCCGCGATCAGCTTCGAGATTCCGACGGCCGAGACCCTCGGCGCGCTGTCATCGCTCGAGCCTCGCCGGAACCAGATCGCCAAGGCCAGGTAGAGGAGTCCCATCGCGATGAAGGTGGCTCCGACCGTATATCCGGCGACCGCGCCACCGGCGTTACCGGACGTCGCGCCCCCATACAGCATCGCAGCGCCGATGGCCGTGAAGCCCAGCCCGCCCGGAAGCGCGAGGCCGACGCCGGCGACGGCCACGCCGATCAGCGCAACGAAGAGCGCTCCGATCAGCAGCCCGATCAGGGCTCCCGTTCCGCTCGGGCACTGGCGCGCGATCACATAGGGCGTGTTCCCCGAGGCGCAGGTGCCCGTGTGGATCAGGCGAACGAGCGCGTAGCCGAAGCCGCCGACGCCGCCGGCCAGCATCGCCAGCCCGATCAAAACCCGCAAGACGCGCGACGGCTTGCGCGGCGAAGCGCTGCGCTCGGGCTTCTCCTCGCCGACTCCCCTCGCCCGGTCGACGATGCTGCGCAGATCGTCGCTATCGGCGGGTTTACTCAAACCAGCTTCTTCTTTGTGCTTTCGACGGCGGCATGGCGCCAGGCAACTATAACCGGGCGATCGCTTCCGGAAACGCGACGGGAACGACCCTATCCCCTGGCCCGGTATCGCCTCGCTCGGCTCGCGCGACGGCCGTGAGAGTGCCAACCCCTCCGAAGCCTGTGCTCGCTAGGGGATTTGATCCCACAGATCGCTGACAGGGTCGGGAGGATTGACGTCCATCGACATCACGACGTCGGCGTCGCCGTCCAGGCCGCCGTGAATCCAGTCCACCTCTCCGTCTTGGGCATAGAAGGCGTCGGCGCCTGCCTCGCCCATAAGGGTGTCGTTGCCGGCGTCGCCGTAGAGGGTGTCGTTGCCGGCGTCGCCGTAGAGGATGTCGTCGCCTTTTCCGCCGTAGATCCAGTCGTCGCCGGCGCCGCCATTGATGGTGTTCGAGCCCGTACTGCCAAAGAGCGCGTCATTACCGGAACCGCCTTGTAACCACTCGATGTCGCTGCGGGCGTTGTCGTACTCGGCGAACGGAGTGCCGTCGTCGGCAGAGTCGTTGAGCGAGACAGTAACGCCGGCGGTGCGATACGCGTAACTGACCCCGTCACTGCCGTCGCCGCCCCAGAGATCGTCGTTGCCGTTGGTAGCGGCGCCCTCGACTAGCCAGTCGCTGCCGGCCTGGCCATACTCGTGGTCGTTGCCGTTCTCGCCGTAGAGGTAGTCGTCGTCGTCTCCTCCGTAGAGGTAGTCGTCGCCCTCGCCTCCGTAGAGGGTGTCGTTACCGCCGTTGCCGTTGAGCGTGTCGTTGCCGGCCTCGCCGTAGAGGTAGTCGGCAGCGGCACCGCCGTTCAGTGTGTCGCCGCCGCCCTGTCCGTAGAACGTGACCGGATTCGAACCACCGGTCAGCGTGTCGCCGCCCGAGCCGCCGTAGACCACCTCGACGTCGGTTGCGACGTTGTCCCCTTCGCCGCTCTCGCCGTCGTCGCTTGCACCGTTGAGGTCGACCTCGACCGCGTTCGTCCGGGCGGCGTAGGTGACCGTGTCCGTTCCGGTGCCGCCGCTGATCGAGTCGGAACCACTGGTGGAAATGCCTTCGTCGAAGGTGTCGTTGCCGCCGCCGCCCGAGAGGGTGTCGTCGCCGTCGCCGCCGGTGAGAGTGTTGGCGGCCGAGTCGCCCGTCAGGGCGTCGCCGCCCGAGCCGCCGGAGACGTTTTCGACATCGGTTGCGACGTTGTCGCCTTCATTAAACTGGCCGTCGTTGGCCGTTCCGTCGAGCGTCACCGTCACGGCAACGCTGCGGCTGGCGTAGGAGACTATGTCGGTGCCGGTGCCGCCACTGATCGAGTCGGAGCCGCTGGAGGCGGAGCCCTCGTCGAAGCTGTCGTTACCGATTCCGCCTGAGAGCGTGTCGTTGCCGTTGCCTCCGTTCAGGCTGTCGCTGCCGTCGCCGCCCGAGAGGGTGTCGTTGCCGTCGCCGCCCGAGAGGGTGTCGTTGCCGTATCCACCGTTGAGCGTGACAGCGCCCGAGCCGGCGGTCAGTGTGTCGTTGCCAAAGCCGCCGTTGAGCACCTCGACGTCGGTTGCGACGTTGTCCCCTTCGCCGCTCTCGCCGTCGCCTGCGACACCGTTGAGGCTGACCGAGACGGGATTCGTCCGATAGGCGTAGGTGACCGTATCGGTGCCTTCGCCGCCGGATATCGAATCGGAACCATTGGCTAAAAACCCTTCGTCGAAGGTGTCGTTGCCGGCGCCACCGTTCAGCGTGTCGTTGCCGGCGCCGGCCGGGAAAGTGTCGTCGCCGCCGTTACCGGTAAGGACGTTGGCGACCGCCCCGTTGCCGGCAAGCGTGTCCGCGCCCGAGCCGCCGGAGGCGTTCTCGACGTCACCGAAGACGTTGTCCCCTTCGCCCGACTCGCCGTCGTCGGCCGTGTAATCCAGCGAGACCGAGACCGCCGTGGTGCGCGAGGCGTAGCTGACGGTGTCGGTACCGTCGCCGCCGATGATGGTATCGGCGCCGTTGGAGGAGGAGCCCTCGTCGAAGCTGTCGTTACCGTCGCCGCCCGAGAGCGTGTCGTTGCCGGCGTTACCGGTGAGGACATTGGCGGCCGAATCGCCCGTCAGGGAGTCGTCGCCCGAGCCGCCGGAGACGTTCTCGACGTCGGTTGCGATGTTGTCGGCTTCGCCCGACTGGCCGTCGTTGGCGACGCCGTCGAGCGTAACCGTCACGGCGGCGCTGCGAGCCGCGTAGGAGACGGTGTCCGAGCCCGAGCCGCCGTTGAAGGTGTCGTTGCCGGTACCACCGCTCAGTGTGTCGTTACCGCCCCCGCCATAGAGCGTGACGGGACTTGAGCCGCCGGCCAGAGAGTCGTCGCCCGAGCCGCCGTGGACGATCTCGAAGTCCGCGGCGATATTGTCCCCTTCCCCACTCTCGCCGTCGTTGCCCGCGCCGTCCAGATAGATAGAGACCGCGTTCGTGCGCGAGGCGTAGGAGACCGTGTCGGTGCCCGCGCCGCCCGAGATCGAGTCCGAGCCGTTCGCAGAGGGGCTCTCGTCGATCGTGTCGCTACCGTCGCCGCCGGAGAGCGTGTCCGAGCCGGCGCCGCCCGAGAGCGTGTCGTTACCGGCGTTACCGGTGAGGACGTTCGCAGACGAGTTCCCCGTCAGGGAGTCGTCGCCCGAGCCGCCGGAGACGTTCTCGATGTCCGCGGCGATGTTGTCGGCCTCACCTAGTTGGCCGTCGTTGGCCGTCCCGTCGAGCGTCACCGTCACGGCGGCGCTGCGAGCCGCGTAGGAGACGGCATCGGTGCCGGCACCGCCGTTGAAGGTGTCAGAGCCATTCGAGGTTGAGCCCTCGTTGAAGTTGTCGTCGCCGTCGCCACCGTTCAGCGTGTCCGAGCCGTCGCCGCCCGAGAGATAGTCGTTGCCAGCGTTACCGGTGAGGACGTTGGCGGCGGAGTCGCCCGTGAGGATGTCGTCGCCCGAGCCTCCGGAGACGTTCTCGATGTCCGCGGCGATGTTGTCGGCTTCGCCCGACTGGCCGTCGTTGGCGACGCCGTCGAGCGTCACCGTCACGGCGGCGCTGCGAGCCGCGTAGGAGACGGTGTCCGAGCCCGAGCCGCCGTTGAAGCTGTCGTTGCCGGTACCGCCGCTCAGAGTGTCGTTGCCGCCCTCGCCATAGAGCGTGACGGGACCTGAGCCGCCGGCCAGAGAGTCGTCGCCCGAGCCGCCGTGGACGGTCTCGAAGTCCGCGGCGATATTGTCCCCTTCCCCGCTCTCGCCGTCGCCTGCGACGCCATCGAGGCTGATCGAGACGGGATTCGTCCGAGCGGAGTAGCTGATCGTGTCGGTGCCGGCGCCGCCCGAGATCGAGTCCGACCCGTTTGCAGAGGAGCCCTCGTCGATCGAGTCGTCACCACTACCGCCCGAGAGCGTGTCGTTGCCGGCGCCGCCCGAGAGGGTGTCCGAGCCGCCGTTCCCTGAGAGGACGTTCGCGGACGAGTTGCCGGTGAGAGAGTCGTCTCCCGAGCCGCCGGAGACGTTCTCGACGTCCGTCTCGACGTTGTCCAGCTCGCCCGACTGGCCGTCGTTGGCCGTTCCGTCGATCGTGACCGTGACCGAGGTATTTCGACTCTCGTAGGAGACGGTGTCCGTGCCCGCGCCGCCGTTGAAGATGTCGGAGCCACTCGAGGATGAGCCCTCGTTGAATGTGTCGTTGCCGTCGCCACCGTTCAGCGTGTCGTTGCCGTCGCCGCCCGAGAGGGCGTCGTTACCGCCGTTTCCATTGAGTACGTTGGCGGCCGAGCTCCCTGTGAGAGTGTCGTCGGCGGAGCCGCCGGAGACGTTCTCGATGTCCGCGGCGATGTTGTCGGCTTCGCCCGACTGGCCGTCGTTGGCGACGCCGTCGAGCGTCACCGTCACGGCGGCGCTACGAGCCGCGTAGGAGACCGTGTCCGAGCCCGAGCCGCCGTTGAAGCTGTCGTTGCCGGTACCACCGCTCAGTGTGTCGTTACCGCCCCCGCCATTCAAGGTGACCGGACTCGAGCCGCCGGCCAGAGAGTCGTCGCCCGAGCCGCCGAAGACGATCTCGAAGTCTGCGGCGATGTTGTCCCCTTCTCCGCTCTCGCCGTCGCCTGCGACACCGTCGAGGCTGACCGAGACGGGATTCGTCCGAGAGCCGTAACTGATCGTGTCGGTGCCGGCGCCGCCCGAGATCGAGTCCGACCCGTTTGCAGAGGGGCCCTCGTCGAAGCTGTCGTTTCCGTCGCCGCCTGAGAGCGTGTCGTTACCGGCACCGCCCGTAAGGGTGTCGTTACCGCCGCCGCCGCCGAGTGAGACCGCTCGCGGGTAGAGAGATCCGGTGCCGAGCTCACCCTGTGCGGAAAGAACGTCGTTACCGGCGCCGCCCGAGAGAGCCAGCTTCTCAACGCCCTTGAGCGTTATGTCGGCGTCGTTGTCTCCGTTCAGGTTGACTCCGCCCGAGCCGGCACGGATGTTGTCGCTGCGGGACGACCCCACGACCTTGACCGTGTCCGAGCCCGCGCCGAGGTCGACCTTGAGCTCGATCTCGGAGACGCCGGAGCGCTCCCTGCTCTTCCCGGGAGCGAAGGGACCGCCCGAGAGATCGACTGTGAGAGTCTGGCTGCGCGCCTTGCCTGTGACCACGATCGTGTCCGTGTTGGTCACCTTGGCGGCAGCGCAAGCCTTGCCGTTGAGCTGGATCTTTTTACCCGAGCGCTTGAGCGTCGCCGAGCCCGCCTTGGCGCCAAACGACACCGTCACCTTCTTCGTTGATGACTCGTAGGAACACTTGACCGCAGCCTCTGCGGTCGGAACGATCGCGCAGGCCACGGCGAGAGCGCCAACGATCGTCGAGAAGCGAAGGAAAAGGGAAGAACCGGCCATCGTTTTCAGCTCCTCCGGGGACGACGGGCCTCGAGCTGTGAGCGCCGGGCAAGCGACAGCGTCTAACGGCGGGCGCCTTACCCGACCGCACGGCTTCGCAGTACGTTCCGTAATCTACAACAGTTCGAACCGGCCTCAAAGCGAGACGCCTTACTGCTAAAAGTCACACCTCGCGTGGGCGCCACAGCGCCGAGACGACGATTAAGGCGGCGACGATTGATCTCACGAGACCTTGCGAGAACGAAAGTCGATCATCGCCGCAGGCGCGATTCGCCGACCGCTAAGAGATCGCCGGGAAATCGAAAGATTTCCGGGCGTTAATCGGGACGGGGAGATTTGAACTCCCGGCCTCTTGACCCCCAGTCAAGCGCGCTAACCAGGCTGCGCCACGTCCCGTGACACAGACCTTAGCGTGCCGGACCTCGCCTCGCCGAGTCGCCTGTACGGGCGGCCCTCGTGCGCCGATTCAAGTGAGGAAGTGACGTCAGTGCTACTCGCTCGAGAGGCGCTTGTAGAGGCGGTCGACCAGATCGGGCATGCGCTCGAGGCGCTCAGTGATGACGCGGATGCGGTACTCGCGGAAGTGCTCGGGCTCGATGCCGAGCGCTTTGGCGATCGTTCCGATAACGTCGTTTGTAGGCACCGGGCGGTTGCCGTGCACGATGTGATTCAGATACCCGGCCGAGAGCTTCGTCTTCTCGGCCAGGCCGCGGTAGCTGACGCCAAGCTCGTCCATCAGCTGCTCGAGGGTGGGGCCGAAAGCGTCGTCGCTAAAACGCCTGCGCCGGGAGGGACGCTGGCTCACGCCAGCAGCCCCGCGACCGCGGTCGCGGCCTCGTCCGCCGTAACGCGGCGCTGCTCGCCGCTCGCAAGCAGGGATAGATCGACGGCGCCGTCCTCGAGTGTCTTCTTGCCGACGGTGATTCGCGCCGGCGCTCCGATCAGGTCGGCGTCGGCGAACTTCTCGCCCGGGCGGGCTTCGCGATCGTCGAGCAGCGTCTCGTGACCGAGCTCGGAGAGCTTCTGCACGATCTCCTCGGCCGTGGCGAGAATGCTCTCCCCCGCCGCCTGAAGCGCAACCACCTCGACCTCGTACGGGGCGATCGAGCGTGGCCAGACGATCTTGTTGCCTTCGTGGTTCTGCTCGATCGCCGCGGCCACGACACGGCCGGGGCCGATGCCGTAGGAGCCCATCACGACCGACCGCTCCTTGCTGTTCTCGTCCAGATAGAGCGCGCCGAGCGGCTCCGAGTAGCGCAGGCCGAGCTTGAAGATGTTGCCGATCTCGATCGCCGGCTCGACGGTGACACGGCCGCCGCAGTGGATGCAGGCGTCCCCGTCCATCACCTCGCGGATGTCGGCGAACTCGGGCTGATAGTCGCGCCCGGCCTCGACGCCGCGCAGGTGGAAGCCGTCGCGGTTCGCGCCCGAGACGAACTGGCCTTCGCGCAGCGCCTCGTCGGCGATCACACGCAGCTCTACTCCAACCGGTCCGAGCGAGCCGCCGGAGGCGCCGAAAGCCTCCTCGATCTCCTCGGGATGAGCGGGCCTGAACTCGCCCCCGAGCACGGCGGCCGTCTTCAGCTCGTGCAGGCGGTGGTCGCCGCGCACGAGCCCGAGCACGAGCTTGCCGTCCGGACCGACGACGGGCATCGCCTTGGCGGTCGCGCGCGGGTCGATCGAGAGGAACTCCGCCACCTCTTCGATCGTGCGGATCTCGGGTGTCTCGACCTCGCGCGGCGCATCGAGGCGCTCGGGGAAATCCGGGGCGCTCGGCAGGCTGCGCGCGGCCTCGACGTTGGCGGCGTAGTCGCCCTTCTCGCAGAGAGCGATCTCGTTCTCGCCCGCCGGGCAGGGCGCCAGGTACTCGTGCGCCATCTTGCCGCCCATCAGGCCGACGTCGCCCTCGCACTCGTAGAAGCGAAGGCCGCAGCGCTCGAAGATGCGCCGGTAGGCGCCGGCGTGCTTCCAGTAGCTCACGTCCAGCCCGTCCTCGTCGCGATCGAACGAGTAGGAGTCCTTCATCACGAACTCGCGCACGCGCAGCAAGCCGGCGCGGGGCCTGGGCTCGTCGCGGCCCTTGACCTGGAAGTGGTACCAGAGCTGCGGCAGCTCGCGGTAGGAGCGGATCTCGCGCGCGTGGAAGGTCATCGTCTCCTCGTGCGTCATCGAGAGCACGAAGTCGCGACCGTGGCGATCCGTGAGCCGGAAGACCTCGGGAATGTCGTAGCGCCCGCTCTGTTGCCAAAGCTCGGCCGGCGCGATTACGGGTGCCAGCATCTCCTGGGCGCCGATCGCGTTCATCTCCTCGCGGATGATCTGGACGACTTTCTGATGCACTCTCCAGCCCAGTGGCAGGAAGGAGAAGAGCCCGGCCCCGACCTGGCGCGCATAGCCGCCGCGCACGAGCAGGCGATGGCTCGGAGCCTCGGCGTCGGCAGGGTCGTTGCGAAGGGTTGGGACGTGCAGCTGAGAGAGGCGATGCATGTGTGCCAGAACTTACCGGATCTCGATCCTTCGGCCGGCGGCTCCGAACGCCCGGGCGCGACCGGTCGTCCGGAGCCGCCTGGCGCCGCTGGCGGCACGATCCTCTCCGGGTTCGTGTGTCAACACTGCCCCCTCCGGGCTCGCACCGCCGGCCGCGCCCCGAAGAACCGAGAGCACGTCGATAGCTATCGGGGCTTAGTTGAAGCCGCGGCGGCTTCCGCCATCGCCACTGCGGCGGGCTTGACGATTCGAGGGCGCCTCGGCCGCGCCATGCCCGCCTCGATCCAGCGGTCGAGCTCGGCGAAAAGCTCGTCGATCAGCTTTTCGGTCGGTACCTTCCGCAGCACCTCGCCGTGCGCGTAGATGAAGCCGACGTCTCGTCCGCCGGCGATACCGAAGTCGGCCTCCCCCGCCTCGCCCGGGCCGTTGACGGCGCAGCCCATCACCGCCACCTCGAAGGTCTGCGTGTAGCCACGCAGCCTCTCCTCGACCTTCTCGGCCAGCGCCTGGGCGCCGACGTTGTCGCGGCCGCAGGTGGGGCAGCTGATCATCACCGGGCCGCGCTCGCGCAGCCCCAGCGCCTTGAGGATGCCCCAGGCCACGTCCATCTCCGCGACCGGGTCGGCGGTGAGCGAGACGCGGATCGTGTCGCCGATTCCCTCGGCGAGCAGCGTGCCGATCCCGACCGCGCTCTTGATCGTGCCGCCGAAGACGGTACCGGCCTCGGTCACGCCCAGGTGCAGCGGGTAGGGAACCTTCTCGGCGAGCATGCGGTAGGCACGGATCGTGTCGGGAACCGCGGTCGACTTGACCGAGATCTTGAAGTCGTGGAAGTCGAGCCGCTCGAGCAGCTCCACCTCTTCCATCGCCGCAGCGACAAGCGCCTCCGCCTGGTCTTCATGCGCGAGTGAGCGCAGGTGCTCGGGCAGCGAGCCGGAGTTGGCGCCGATGCGCAGTGGAGTTCCCGCTTCCTTCGCGGCCAGCACGACCTCGGCGACCTTGTCGGGACCGCCGATGTTGCCGGGATTGATGCGCACCGCGGCGACGCCGGCCGTGATCGCCTTGAGCGCGAGCGATGAGTTGAAGTGGATGTCGGCGACAACCGGCAGCGTCGAGCGGCGCACGATCTCGGGCAGCGCCTCGGCGTCGGGGAGACCGGGAACCGCGCAGCGGACGATCTCGCAGCCGGCCGAGGCGAGCGCCTCAATTTGAGCCATCGTCTTGGAGACGTCGCGGGCGCGGGTGGTCGTCATCGACTGGACGGCGACGGGAGCGCCGCCGCCGATCTTCACGCCGCCGATCGAGATCTGCCGGATGCTGGCCATGCGACCGATTGTAGATACGACCTCGCTTCCTCGACCGGCGGCTCCTCTCTCGCGCACTCGGACGGCGGCTCCGTACGACCAGGCGAGACTGGTCTCCCGGAGCCGCCTGACACCGCTGAGCGCACTTCGCTCTCCGGGGCCGTGCTGAAGCACTGTTCCCTTCGGCGAAGCACACTCAGCAGCGCCCCGAGAACGCGAGAGGCGATTCGTACTCTCGTAACTCCGCGGTGCTACCAGGCGCGACTGGCCTCCGGAGCCGCCTGGCGTCGCTAACGGCACGATCCTCTCCGAGCCCGTGTGTGGAACTCTCCTGGGGACGATCGCCCGCCGGCTGGGCGTGATCGGTGGTGCGAGGCAAGGACGCAGGGAGCGTTCGTATCGGATCTAGATACGGGCGCGACTGAGGACGCAGTATCGCGCCGCCGAGCGCGTTCAGACGGTGGCGTGCATCGTTTCCAGGCGAGTTCCCTTCACTGTTCTCTCCGGGCTCGCACCGCCAACGGCGCCTCGAGAAAGCGAGGGCACCTGCTCGTAATCGAACTACGGCCTAGAGGCGGTGAACGTCGTTGGAGAGGCCGAGCACGAACAGGAAGAGTACGAAGGCGATCCCCGCCATCGAGACGCGCTCGTAGATCTCACGTGAGACGACGCGGCCGCGAGCCCGCTCGATCAGAGAGAAGGCGACGTGCCCGCCGTCGAGGGGGAGCAACGGCAGCAGATTGAGAACGCCGAGCGAGAGCGAGATCAAAGCGATCACGAACAGGAAGTCGGCGGCTCCGTGCCTGTAGGCGTCCGACGAGCCCTTGACGATGCCAACGGGGCTGGAGATCTGCTTCTGGCCCTGACGCTCGAAGAGACGGCCGAGGCCGTTTACGAAGATGTCTCGCGTGATGCGCCAGGTCAGACGGAACGACTCGCCGAGCGCCCCGGGGGGAGAAAGCGCGAGGTTCATCGGCTTGACGGTGCGGAGCGTTGTCAGGCTGCCGTGGCGGCGGACGGTGAGCGTCAACGGCCGCCCGCCGGAATCGCCGATGCGCTTGATCATCGTCGAGCCGGTGACTTTCTCGCCGTTAATCGTGACGACGACATCGCCGGCGCGGAGGCCGGCGCGCGCGGCCGCCGAGTTGGCAAGAACCTTCTCGACCTGAGTCGTGGTGGCGCCGGTCTTCGGGTTCGCGGCGACGTTGAAGCCAAGCCGGTAGGTGTTGAGCATGTACAGCGCGGCGAAGATCAGGACGGCGACGAGAATGTTCGTCAGCGGCCCGGCGCCGATCACGACCAGGCGCTTCCAGGTGGGCTGGCGCCAGTAGGCGTCGGGCGCGAGAGCGTCGTCCAGCTCCTGGAACCCGCGCCCGGCGAAACGGGCGCTCGCGGGCGAGAGCCGGGCGCTTTCGATCCGTTCGTTCAGAAGCGCAAGATCCGTTCCAGCGGGATCGAGATCTTCCGACTCGAGTGACCGCCCGAGCGCCTCCACCGGCTCGGCCAGGCTCTCGTCCTCCGCCAGCGCCGGGCGGAAGTAGAGCTGCACATCGCGCTTACCGGGGCGGAACATGCCCGGGATCTTCACGTAGCCGCCGAGCGGGATCGCGCCGATCCCGTACTCGATCCCCTTGTGCGTCACCTTCGCGATCGCCGGCGGAAAGCCGATGTAGAAGCGGCGCGGCCGCATCCCTGTGACACGTGCCATGGCGAAATGGCCGGCCTCGTGCACGAGCACGAGCAGGGCGAGCCCAAGAATGGCGATAAGGACGCTCACAGGCGTTCGATCCTAGCGACCTCTTCCGTGGCGACCCGTCTCGCCGCCGCGTCGGCCTCGATCAGCGCCTCCAGATTGCGCGCCGGCGAGGTGTCGGCGCTCGTCAGCGTTTGCTCGATCACTTCGGCGATAGCCAGGAAGGGAAGCCGCCCGGCCAGAAAGGCATCGACGGCGACCTCATTCGCGGCGCTATAGGCGCAGGGTGCGCTGCCGCCGGTTCGTCCCGCTTCCCGCGCCAGCGAGACGAGCGGGAAGGTCTCCTCGTCGAGCGCCTCGAACTCGAGCGTCAGTCCCGCGGCTAGGTCGAGAGGCTGGATCGGAGTCGCCGGGCGCTCCGGGTAGCCGAGCGCGAAGGAGATCGGGACGCGCATGTCGGGATAGCCGAGGTGTGCGAGCGCGGCGCCGTCGCGGAAGCGCACAAGCGAGTGCACGATCGAGCTCGGGTGCACGATCACCTCGATCCGTTCGTACGGCAGCCGGAACAAGAAATGAGCCTCGATCACCTCGAGCCCCTTGTTGGCGAGCGTGGCCGAGTCGATCGTGATTTTCGGCCCCATCTGCCAGGTCGGGTGCGCGAGCGCCTGTTCTGGCGTAACTCGCTCGAGCTCGGCGCGGCTGCGACCCCGGAAAGGCCCGCCCGAGGCCGTCAGAACGATCGAGGCGACTTCCTCCACCGTTCTTCCTTCCAGGCACTGGAAGACCGCAGAATGCTCGCTGTCGACCGGGAGGAGTAGCCCTCCTCCCCGCTCCTTTGCCGCCAGCGCCAGCTCGCCCGCGGCGACCAGGCTCTCCTTGTTGGCGAGCGCCAGCGTCACCCCTTGCTCGAGCGCCCACAACGTCGCCCGGCAGCCGGCGAAGCCGACGACCGCGTTGAGAACGAGATCGGGACCTGAGGCTTCGAGCAAGGCAACGAGGTCTCCCCCGCTCTGGAAGTGCTCGATACCGCGCTCGGCGGCGAGTCCAGATACATCCGTACTTCCGGCCGCTAGCGCGCACAGCTCGAGCTCAGGGGCGGCATCGATGATCTCGAGCGCCTGGCGCCCGATCGAGCCGGTGGCGCCGAGGAGGGCGATCCGTTTCACGGTTGGGAGTCTACGGTCGGCGAGCCCGGCTCAGACTACCGAGAAGGCGACGAGAGCAAAGTAGGCGGCAGTCCCGGCGAAGAGAAGCGAGTCGATCCGGTCGAGCATGCCGCCGTGGCCGCCGAGCAGGCGACCGGTGTCCTTGACGTGCATGTCGCGCTTGAGCGAGGACTCGAACAGGTCGCCGAGCGCCTCGGCGACGGCGATGATGGCGCCGAACAGGAGCGCCTCCCCGATCGAGAGGAATTCGGCCCGGTTCGAGTAGAGGGCAAAGAAAGAGACCAGGATCGCCGCGACCACTCCGGCGACGAAACCCTCCCACGTCTTCCCGGGCGAGAGCACGGGCGAGAGCTTGTGGCGCCCGAGCAACCGACCCATGCCGTAGGCGGCCGAATCGGCCGCGAACACCGCCAGCAGCACGGTAAAGGCGGCGAGTTGGCCGAGGTGGTGATGACCCGCCGGGATGGCGCGGATCAGTTGGAACAAGGCGAGACCGCCGCCGATCCAGGTCACGCCGAGAAGCGTCGAGCCGATGGCGATCGTCGCAGGTTGGCGCGTCTTCGCGATCCCGTACTGGGCAAAGGCGAGCAGTATCGTCCCGAAGAGCCCGCCAACCATCCAGGGCAGGCCGCCTTGCTTGGCTCCGAAGAGCGTGATCGCCACGCCCACATAGCCCGAGAGCACAAGCGGATGTAGCGAGCGAATCAGCAGGTAGTACTCGTGTATCGCAATCAGGGCCGCCACAACGAGCAGGGTGAACAGCCACCAGCCCCCGCCCCAGACGAGCGCCAGCACGATCGGCAGCCCGACCGCCGAGACCACGAGACGCGAGGCGAACGGCGACAACTAGCGCACCGCCCGAGAGGCGCGGCGACAATTCCGGCGACCGGCCACCACGCCCCGGCTCTTCACTGGCGCCCTCCGAAGCGCCGGCGCCGGCGAGTGTAGGCCTGTAGCGCCGCCCGCAGATCGGCGGGACCGAACTCGGGCCAGAGCTTGTCTACGAAAGCGAGCTCGGAGTAGGCGATCTGCCAGAGCAGGAAGTTAGAGATGCGAGACTCGCCGGAGGTGCGGATGAGCAGGTCCGGATCGGGTAGCTCCGGCGCGTAGAGGAAGGACGTGAACACTTCCTCGTCGAGCTTGGCGGGATCGACTCCGGCCTCGAGCATGCGCCTGGCCGCCCAGACCAGCTCGTCCCGGCCGCCGTAGTCGAAGGCGATCCAGAGATCGAGACGTTTCTTCGACGCGGTCGCGGTCTCGATCCTCTCCATCGCGCCTCTCAGGTCTTTGCCGATCCGGTCGCGGCGGCCGATGAACCGGGTGCGCACGCCCTGCTCGGCCAGATCCGGCAGTTCCCTCTCGATCGTCTCGGCCAGGATCGTCATCAGCGCGTCGACCTCGTCCTTGGGCCGCGACCAGTTCTCGGTCGAGAAGGCGTAGACCGCAAGCGAGCGCACATTCAGCTCGATGCAGGTCTCGACAGTGCGCCTGAGCGCTCGCGTCCCGGCCCGGTGTCCGGAGGCGTTCGGCAGGCCGTGGCGCCTGGCCCAGCGGCCGTTGCCGTCCATGATGATGGCGAGGGAGCGCGCCGTCGTCGGAAGGGTTTTCTCCCTCGCGAAGGAGATAGCGCGCAGCGCCCTCAGTCTCGTACGCAATCCAAGCATCGCCCGATGTCCCGCTGCCGGGTCAGACCTCCATGATCTCGGCCTCTTTGACCTTGAGCAGCTCGTCGATGATCTTGATGTGCTCGTCGGTCAGCTTCTGGGCCTTCTCTTCGGCCCGGCGCTCGTCGTCGTCGCCGATCTCACTCGAGCTCGAAAGCTCTTTCAGGTGATGGTTCACGTCGCGGCGTACGTTCCTGACCGCGACGCGCCCCTCCTCGGCCATGTGCCGAACCAGCTTGACCAGCTCCTTGCGGCGCTCCTCGGTCAGCTGCGGGATCGGCAGGCGGATCACGCGGCCGTCGTTGGAGGGCGTCAGGCCCAGGTCGGACTCCATGATCGCCTTCTCGACAGCCTTGAAGGAGCTGGGATCGAAGGGCTGAACGGTCAGCAGCCGGGGCTCCGGCGCGGAGATGGTGGCGAGCTGCTGCAGCGGTGTTCGCTGCCCGTAGTACTCCACCTGAATGCGATCGAGCAGTCCGGTCGAGGCGCGACCTGTGCGCACCGTGTTGAACTCCGAGCGAATCGTCTCGACCGACTTGTCCATGCGATGAGCGGCGTTTACGAGCAAATCATCGACGGGCATCAGGCCTCCTCGTTGGAGATGATCGTGCCGACACGCTCACCGGCGGCAACGCGCTTGATGTTGCCGGCGGCGAGCTCGAAAACGTAGATCGGAAGCTGGTTGTCCATGCAGAGCGAGAGCGCCGTCGTGTCCATCACCTTGAGGCCGCGATCGATCGCCTCGAGGTAGGTCAAACGGGGCAGGAAGTGCGCACCCGGATCGCTGTTCGGATCGCCGTCATAGACCCCTTCGACGCCGTTCTTGGCCATCAGAATCGCCTCGGCGCCGATCTCGAGCGCACGCAGTGCGGCGGCGGTATCGGTGGTGAAGAACGGGTTTCCGGTACCGGCTGCGAAGATCACGACCCGACCCTTCTCGAGATGGCGGATGGCGCGCCGGCGGATGTACGGTTCCGCAACCTCCGAAGCCGCGAGTGCCGACATGAGCCGGGTCTTGCCGCCCACCCGCTCGAGCGCATCCTGCAGCGCCATCGAGTTGAGTAGCGTGGCCAGCATGCCCATGTAATCGCCGGTCGCCCGGTCCATGCCCTCGGCCGCCGCCGCCATGCCGCGGTAGATGTTCCCCGCCCCGAGCACGATCGCAAGCTCGAGCTTGCTCTCCTGAACCTCGAGGATCTCGGCTGCGATCGCGTCCACGGTGGCCAGGTCGATTCCGTATTCGCGCCCCCCCATGAGCGCCTCGCCAGAGAGCTTGAGCAGAACACGACGGAAGGCGGGCGAAACCGCCTTCTGCGCGCTCGTTTGCTCTTCGGCGCCGGAGCTCACGCCGTCACTCTGACAGGGCGAAGCGACGGATTGCAACGACCTTGGCGCCGATCTCGGCGAGAGCCTGGGTGACGGTCTTGGCGGAGTCGTGGATCCAGGCCTGGTCGGAGAGAACCTGCTCGGCGAAGAAACGCTTCTTCAGCATGCCTTCGACGATCTTCTCGCGTACCTGCTCGGGTTTGGCGAGAACATCCGGCTGCTTCATATAGACATCGCGCTCCTCGGCTACGAGCTCGGCCGGTACCTCGTCGCGGGTTAGGTAACGGGGATTGGCGAAGGAGATGTGCATCGCCAGCAGGCGCCCGAGCTCGGCGTCGCCGCCCTCGAGCTTCACCAGCACGCCGATCTTGTTCGCGGGCGGATGCACGTAGCCGGCGAGTACCTCTCCGGCCGTCGCCTCGAAGCGCTCGGCATCGCTAATGACGACGTTCTCGCCGATCTTCGCAACGAGCTCGACGCGCGCATCCTCGAACGAGTCGACCGCGCCGGTCCCGTCCGCCTCGACACGCGCGAGCACGTCGGCGGCGAACGACTTGAACGCTTCGTTCACCGAGACCGGCTCGCTCTCACACGCAACGGCGACCATGGTCGCCACGCTCTCCGTGAGATTCTGGAGCACGACTCCTTCGTTGGTGGCACGCGCAGCGCGCTTTCCCGCCTGCGCCATTCCTTTCTCGCGCAGAAGCTTCCGCGCCGCCTCGATGTCGCCCCCGGTCTCCTGCAGCGCGCGCTTGCAGTCCATCATCCCTGCGCCGGTCTGGTCGCGCAGATCCTTGACGAGGCTGGCCGTAATCTCAGTCACTGTGCCGACTCCTTCTCCTCGCTGCTTGCTTCCTGCGCCGGCTCTTCGACGGCAGGCGTGCTCTCTTCGACCGCGGCGGCTTCAGGCACGAACGTAGCGGCCTCGGGAACAACCGTGGTGGCCTCGGGCACGGCCGGAATAGCGTCGGGCTCGACTGCGACGGCCGTATCTGCCGGCGCTTCCTCGGCGCCGTCCTCCGGGCGCGTCATCTCCTCGACCGTCGTCACGCTCTTACCGGCCATGATCCCGTCGGCAATCGCACGCACGATCAGGTTGCAGGAGCGGATGGCGTCGTCGTTGCCGGGGATGACGTATTCGGCCTCCTCGGGGTCACAGTTGGTATCGACCAGAGCGACCACGGGCAAACCGAGGCGCTGCGCCTCGCGCACGGCCAACTGCTCCTTGCGCAGATCGACGATGAAGATGGCGTCGGGCTGGCGGCGCATGTTGGCGACGCCGCCCAAGTTCGTCTCCAGCTTCTCGAGCTCGGCGAGCATCGCCAGGCGCTCCTTGGCGGGCAGCAGCTCGAGCTGGTTCTCCTGCTTGAGGCGGCGCAACTCGTGCAGGCGCTCGATACGGCTCGAGATCGTGCGCCAGTTGGTGAGTAGTCCGCCAAGCCAGCGGTTGTTCACGTAAGGCATACCGACGCGTTCCGCCTGCTCGGCGACGGCGTCCTGGGCCTGCTTCTTGGTGCCGACGAAGAGCACGGTGCCGTGCCTCTCGGCGATGTTGCGCACGAACTGGTGCGCCTGCTCGAGCAGCTCGAGCGTCTGTTGAAGATCGATGATGTAGATGCCGCCACGCTCGGTGAAGATGTAGCGGCGCATCTTTGGGTTCCAACGCCGGGTCTGGTGTCCGAAATGGACGCCAGCCTCGAGCAGTTCCCGCATGGAGACCACTGACACGGGTGCTCCCTTCTGGTTCGGTTTCGTTTTCAGTCGGTGGAGACAGATGGAACCGGCCTCGAACAGGCCGGCACCGCCATCCGCCCGACCCACCGGGTCGTCGGGATCTAGAAACTCCTTTCAAGACGAAGCACTCCGCCGCCTGGCCGCGCTCGGCAAGCACGATCCGTTGTCCTCAGCCTCGCCCGTAGCCTCCGGCTACGAACGAGGCGCTCCGTCCTAGCCTCGCACTCACCGATCACACCCAGTCGGCGGGTCTTCATTCTGAAATGAGTTTGGTGCGGCCGCATTCTAGCGCTCACCGGCCCGCGCGCGCTTAAGCGCACGCTCCAGATCGGCCGGAAGAGGCGAGTTGACCTCGATCCTCTCGCCGCTGATCGGGTGCTCGAAAGCCAGCCGGCAGGCGTGTAGGAACTGGCGCCCGAGGCCGAGATCGCCCGCCACGCCATAGACCGCATCGCCGGCCACGGGGAGATTGATCGCGGCGAGATGGACGCGGATCTGATGCGTTCTACCCGTCTCGAGCCGAACGCCGAGAAGAGCGTGGCGCGGTAGCAACTCGAGCAACTCGAAGTGAGTGACGGCCTCTCTGGGCTTGGCGGTGTCGAGCGAGCGCCTGGTCGGCTGGCGACGATCGCGGCCGATCGGGGCCTCGATCGTGCCCCGGCGCGAGCGTGGCCGGCCGCGCACAAGCGCCCTGTACTCGCGCTCGACCTCGTGCCTGCGGACGAGCCGGCGCAGGCCGAGGAAAGCCGGCTCGCTGCGGGCGACCACCATCAGCCCCGAGGTATCGCGGTCGAGCCGGTGAACGATCCCGGGCCGATCGAGCGCATCTCCCCCGCTCGCCCCATAAGCGACGAGCGCATTCGCGAGCGTGCCGCTCGACCGGCCGGCGCCCGGATGCACCGACAACCCCGCCGGCTTGTCGACGATCAGCAGGTGCTCGTCCTCGTAAGCGAGCAGTAGTGAGCGCTGTTCATGCTCGAGTGCGGTCTTCTGCGCGGGCGGCTCGAACTCGACCGTCTCTCCCCCGCGCAGGCGCTCGCTCTTACGCGGCGTCCTGCCGTCGACCGTCACCAGCCCGGCATCGAGCATGCGCACGGCGAGAGCGCGCGAGCCTACCTCGGGCTGGTTGGCCAGGAAGCGATCGAGCCTCTCTCCGGCCAGCTCGCTAACGACCTGGAGCCTTATGCGATTCACCGGTCGAGCGTGGCAGATAACGGTCGGGGGCGATAAGAAAGAAGGCGAGCGCGGCCACGCCAAGGACGATGAAGGAATCGGCCAGGTTGAATGAGGGCCAGAAGTTGAAGTCGATGAAATCGGTTACGTGACCACTGGTGACACGGTCGAGGAGGTTCGAAACGCTGCCGCCGATCACGAGCCCGAGCGCGGCCGGCAGTAGTGGATGGCGCGCGCCCGAGCGGGCGAAGAAGAAGACCATCCAGAGAACGACGGCCGAGGTCAGGACGATCACCATCGAGGTCGCCTGTGAGAAAAACCCGAAGGCAATACCGGAGTTCTGCACGTGGCTGATCTTCAAAGGCCCGGCCACCGTCACACTCGATCCGAGCGCGAGGCGACTCGAGACCAGCCATTTGGTGAGCTGATCGGCCCCGAATGCGCAGAGAGCGACGGCGCCGAAGCTGAGCCACTGCACGGGCCCCGCTCCAAGCCGTTTCTCGACCACCGAGATCGGCGTCAGGCCATCGGGAGAGGAGCCGACCCGAACCTCGGGTAGTTTTCTCACCTGCTCGCTCAACCGCGCTCCTCTCGTCGTTTGCAGTCGATACAGAGGCTCGCCCACGGCAGCGCCTCGAGCCGCTCGGATGCGATCTCCGCGCCGCACGAGGTGCAGAGGCCGTAGTTCCCGCGCTCGATCCGCTCCAGTGCCACCTCGATCTCCTTCAAGCGCTCGTGCGCGGCCTCTTCGAGCGTGTAGTCGATCTCTCTGTCCAGCGTCAGCGAACCCGCCTCTGCGAGGTGCGCCTCTGCGAGGGAGTTGAGCTCGGACCCCTCCTCGTCGTCGACGCCCGGGTTCTCGGTGTGCAGGTTCTCGAGAGCCGAGCTCAGGTGCTCTTTCCTTTCGAGTAAAACCTTCCGATAACCGTCAAGCTCGCTTGCTTTCATTGGCCTCGCCCTTTCCGGCCGAGGCGAGCAGTAAGCGCTCGCTTTCCTCAGCGTCGATTCCAGTCACTTCTACAATCTTGTCACGCGAGCCGATCCCTGAGACGACTCTTAACCGAGAACGCGTAACCCCGAGTGCCCCGGTCAAGAGCTCGAGCAGGGCTTCGTTGGCTCGTCCCGACTCAGCCGGAGCCGCCACTCGGATCTTCCACCGCTCTCCGTAGCGACCGACAACTGCGCTCGACTTGGCGCCTGGCGATACGCGCAAGGAGAGTCGCGTCTGCGACTCCGACATGCTCGCAGTATAGGAACTCTCACTCGGGGGAACACTCGCGGCCGGCGTCGCTCGCCGCTCGACTCGATATTGGCTAAAAAGGGCTGTTAGAAGGACCTCTTTACCAGGGCAGGCGCAAGCGCTCTCCGGCCGTAATCGCCGCATCTTCACCTAGACCGTTGGCCCGCTCGAGCTCCCACACACCACGGCGCGTGTCGCCTCCGTAGGAGCCGGCGACGATCGACCAGAGCGTGTCCCCGGGCTTGACGACGTAAGCGTGTCCGTGCCCCGAAGCACCCGAGCCACGCGCAATAGCGCCCCAAAGAGCGAGCGCAATGAAGACGACCATTATCACACGCGGGAACATATGTTCGCTATACTAAGGCGAACACGTGTTCTTGTCAAGGCGTGACGATCGACGGCTCGATCTTTCCTTCTACGATCGTGAGCTCGATCAGCGTTGCGCCCAGAGTCGAGCGCGGAGCCGTCGGGCTACCGGGATTAAGGACGAGGCAGCGATCGAGGCGCTCGATCCCGGGAACGTGTGTGTGCCCGAACACGATCGCATCGCAGGTCGGGAAGTCGGCGGCGAGTCGGAGCGCCCGCCCCCGAACTGGGCCGGGATCGTGAACCAGACCGATGCGGACGCCTCCTATTTCCGTTATCTGGCGCCTGGGCAGCGCCTCCTTCAGCGCGAGCGCGTCCATGTTGCCGGATACGGCTTCGAGTGGGGCCAGCTGCGCCAGCTCTTCGAACACCGACAGCGCGACGAGATCGCCCGCGTGCAGAATCATGTCCGCTCCGGCGAGCCGGCTTAGACACCAGCCAGGAAGTCCTCCGCGGCGGTGCAGGTGAGTGTCCGAGAGGCAGATGACCCTGTGGGCTCCCATGCCAAAATCGTCTCACGAATCGCGTAGAGGCCGATCTCAGTCGAACACGTAGCCGACCGTGACCACGCTCACGCGCCCGCTCACGATACGGAAATCGCTGATGATGCGGCCGGGCTCCCAGCGGCCGATCCAGCAGTGATGAACGCCGAACTCCTTCTTGCAGGTCTCGCCGCTCAAGCCGGCACGAAGCTGTGTCAGCGTCGAGCCGAGCCCGACGCCGCTCGGCGTCCGCTCGAGCTTGCTCGTCGTCGTTAGGTTGGTCGCCCTCTTCCCACTCTGGAAGAAGACGGTGACGCGCCGGTACACGAGCTGGCGCCAGGGCCCGAACAGATTGGAGCCGTGGCTGACGCTTTTCGGCGTGCCGAGTCTCGCTCTCACCTGAACCTCCGTCGTGCCGAGCTTGACGCCGGCGATCGAGCGCTGCGGAACGATCACGGCCTGAGCCGACTCTGAGAAGACGAGTACCGCGAGCAGCGGTAGAAGAAGAAGGGAGCGGAATCGCATGAGCACAGACTAATCGCCGGAGCCGCGCACCGGAAGCAAGCGCCGACGTCTCGCAGAGTTCGCTCTTCAAATTCAGCGCCGGATGTGCGAATGTGCTCGCGTGCAAATCCGCGTGCGCGTTTGTCTGATCATGTCGCTGACGGCAATGCTCGCAACTGGCTGCGGTAGCAGCTTCAAGCCGAACGCGCCCTCCACCACTCCGGCGACAACGCTGTCCATGCCGGTAGAGACCGTTTTTATTCGCGCCTACTTCCTCCGGGGCGGGAGATTGGCGGCGACCGGGCGCAAGACCGTACGCACGCTCGGGGTCGGCAACGCGTCGATCGGTGCGCTGCTTGCGGGCCCGATTGCAGTCGAGCACCGGATCGGTTTCAAGACGGCGCTTCCGGCGGAAATCCAGCAGAGGCGAGTCGTGCTCGACAAGAAAACCTTGACGGTCGAGTTGACGAAAAACCTCAACCGCACCGCTCGGGCGCAGGTCGTGACAACGCTGACCCAGTTTCCGACCGTTCACAGTGTTGTGCTCGTAACGCCCGCGGGCAGCAGTCGCCCGCTGACTCGCGCCGATTTCGAGAACCTGCTTCCCGCCGTGCTGATCGAAAGCCCGGTGCCGTTCGGGCAGGTGAAGAGCCCGCTCCGGGTACGCGGATCTTCGAACACGTTCGAGGCCACCTCTCAGCTCGAGCTGCTGGACGAGAACGGCAAGCTCCTCGCTGCGAAGACCATCACCGCAAGCTCCGGAACCGGAACCCGAGGCACGTTCGACGTAACGCTCAGCTTCAAAGCGCCCGCCGGCCCTGCAACGCTCGTCTCCTACGAGAACTCGGCCAAGGACGGCTCCCGGATCGACGTGGTGCGGATCCCGGTGCGCATTTCCGGTTGAGACGAAACACTATGCGGGAGAAACCGGCCCGAGCACCGGAACGGTCACGTCGACGGCAGCGGCGGTGATGGCTTCCGGATCCGAGTCGCCTAGAAGGCTTCGTCGATATCAGTAGATGAGCACGTGAGCAACACCGACGGCCAGACCGCCGACCGTTCCTATGGCGAGGATCGGCAGGTAGGCGCGCGTGATCAGGGCCGAGGGAATGCTGAGCCCGAGCCCGAGTAGGGCGCCAATCACGAGCCCGTTCGCACTTAGACCTTCCGCCACCGGTCCGACCAAGAAACCGATCAGGAAGCGATCGACGAACGCCGCTGCCATCGCCTCTCGCTTCTGCCTGGGAGAAGGCGCGTCGATCTTGACCATCGAGCCCGTCGAGACCGTTCCGAAGACGAGACCGGCGATGAGCGAGAAAACGAGCACGGCGCGAGTCTAGTAGCAGCGGCGCCGAAATCGATCGGCCTGATTGACGCCGATACCGTTAGTGTTATAGTCCAACTATATCAACGGTGGTATTCCCATGAACGAGCGAGATAGCGGATCGTCAGCGGAGAAAGGCGGCCGCCGGCGCTTGCGGCGCCTGCGCAACCGGCTCTCGTACGACGATCCGGACAAGCGCCTGATCGGAGAGATCGCCGAGCAGGTCACCGAGCAGAGAATTGCTCGCGATCTCTCGCAGAAAGAGCTGGCAGAGCTTTGCGCTACCAGCCAGCCGGCGATAGCGCGACTCGAGGCGGGCTTGCGCCCACCCAGGATCGACACGCTGCAACGCGTTGCGGGCGCTCTCGACTGCGAGCTCGAGGTGCATCTCCGCCCGCGAACCAGAACGAAAAAGGAGCGGCAAAGTGAGGAGTGAGAAGGTAGACATCGAGGAGATCGCCTCGACCAAGAGCGAGAAGCTGCTCGCAGTCGTGCTCGCGATCTTCCTTTCCATCGGAGTGATCTGGGCCTACACACGCATCGATAACGCGGTCGGTTCTGCTATCAGCCGGCCTAGAGATGCCGCGGTCGAGGGCGCTCAGAGAGAGTTAGAAGCCGCATACCGCCGAAGCGAGCTCGTCATAGAAGCGTTCAACCGCGCGGATTCGAAGCTCACGTTCGCCCGCGAGAGCTATCGAACCGCGCTCGAGTCGAAACAGCCAGCCGCAGCGCTCAAGCGCAGATACGAGGCCGCTAACGCTGCCTTCCTCCGGGCTACCGCGAACCAGCATCGAACCGCGGGCGATCTCGCCCGGGCAAGATCCAGATACGCGCGGGTCGTAAGTCCCTTCTCGAGGCGCGTCAATCGCGTCAACCGCGAGCGAACTCTTACGACAATGGTCTTTCGCGTGTTGCTGGCGCTCTTGATTCTCGGGCTCGGTTATTGGGTGCTCGCGTTTCTTCGCCGCCGGCGCTCGCGCTACCTCCCGCTTGCATTCGCCGTGATCGCCTCCGGATCGTTGCTCTGTCTGATCGGCGCAGCGGACTACACAAACGAATACTTAGACCTACGCGACCTCGGACCGATCGTACTCTCGCTCGCCGGCATTGCGGCGACGCTCGGAGCCTTCTTCGCCCTGCAGCGGTACCTCGCTCGCCGCATCCCCGTCAGGCGCGTCCGCAAGGGAGAGTGCCCTTTCTGCGGCTACCCGTCGCGCGGCGGCGGCGTGCACTGTGAAGGTTGCGGGCGCGAGGTGATCGGCGAATGCTCGAGCTGCGGCAGGGAGCGCCGCGTCGGCACCGCCTTCTGCGCCAGCTGCGGCAGGGCGTAGCGCGAAACCCCATCCGCTTTCATGAGGAAGGCGCCAATAACGCGCGGGTGCCCCACTTCAATCAATCGCCTTCTCGGCGCGCTGGGGCGGCGCTGGGAAAGGAGGCGAAGGTTGCGGAGCGCGGGACAGTACCCCCGTACGGACAAGCGACGCAACCGAAGCATCCTGCAGCCAGCGTCGTCAGCCGCAAGTTCGGCGGGGCTTGCGGCGGCCAGCACGTCGAGAATGCGCCCGGCAGGAATCGAACCTGCGACCTCGCGCTCCGGAGGCGCGCGCTCTATCCCCTGAGCTACGGGCGCTCGTGCTCAGTCTAGTGGTCTCGTTTTAGGGCGCGTGTAGCCGAGCTGGAGGTTTTCCCTACGGTCAAGAAGCTCGATCAAGCACTCAAGAGGGATACCCGTCTCTATATAGTTGTGCCAATATAGGTCTTAGTACGGGCGATCCCGGTGCGGCGGAGATCGCCCGAATCGATAGCCCACACGGGAAGTCCGTGCGAGGCGACGAGGATCCTTCCTCAAGTCGGGAAGCGGAGCAGGCGGCGCTCCGCTTCCCTTTATCTCTTCCGGGATCGGCGCTGTACCGCGGTTGACCGCCGGCACGCGCTTCGTTTGGGAGTTGCCTTTGCTCGCCGTCAGTGGTAGGGATTGTCTATGACTCTACTGCGGCGCGCGCGAAAGAACCCGCTGCCGCCTCTCAGTGAAGCGGATGTGTACGCTCGCTGCCACGGCGCCCGGGGCTTTGACGTACGCATCGTCAAGGTCGAGCCGAAGCGACCGCGCTACGACCTCGAACCGTCCGGTGAGGGTCTCCACGAGGCATTGGAGAAGCGGCTGGAAAGCCGTGATTCGGCCAAAGAGGAAGATGCGCCGGCGGCGAAAAGCTGACGCCTGAACTCCGCGCTGATACGAGAGCCCACATGACCGATCCACTCTGGGCACCATGGCGTCTCGAGTATGTGTCGAATGCCGCCGATCAGCAGGGTTGCGTCTTCTGCCTCGCGGCCTCTGCGACCGGCGAGGAGTCGCTCGTCGTTCATCACGGCGAGTTCGCCTTCGTGCTGCTCAACCGCTTCCCTTACTCGTCCGGCCACCTGATGGTCGCACCGTTCCGTCACATCGGCGATCTCGCGCAGCTGAGTAGCGAAGAGGCGAGCGAGATTCACGCTCTTACCGTCCGCGCCCTCGAGGTGCTCGGCAGCGCCTACCGGCCCGACGGTTTCAATATCGGCTGGAACCTTGGCATAAGCGCCGGAGCCGGAGTCGTCGATCACGTGCACGAGCACGTGGTTCCGCGCTGGCAGGGCGACACGAACTTCATGCCGGTCCTGGCCGATATCAGGGTCATCCCGGAGCACCTCCAGGCGACATACGCCCGGCTCACGGCCGGCTGGAACGCATAGACCGAGTCGGCGATCGGCGCGCGCCTCAACGTTTCACGATTCGGTCCGCCAGGCACAACCCGGCAGGTACGGTCTCGTTCACTAGAAGAGCGCGTTCTCCCCTGTACTGAAAAGGCTCGACGAGGGCAGATCGAGTAAGAACGGATAAGCGGTGAAGACGAGTACAATGCCGGCTTCTACGGTGTACGTCGGTCACGAGTCCACCGCCGAGATCCCTACCTCTCACACACATCCGCTTTGCTCTCCAGACTAACCGGGTCAGGCGCCCGTCGTCTCGGAATCCGTGTAGCGGGAATGCCGTCCAGTCTCCGCAGAGCGTTCACACCGAACATCGACTTGCCGATACATCCGGAATGAAAGCGGCAGCTAAAAAACGCGACCCGGTCACCCTCGAGCATCCGCGCTCGGGGCATAGGCGTACCGCCGCAGAGCCGGCGCGCTTTGGTGAACTGGCTGCGGAGATTGATCGTCGCTTCGAAGCCGCCGTGTTCGATTGGTACGGCACTGCGGTCGCCGATCGCAAGGCCGATGCGAGCGAGCTACGCGAGCTTCTCAATACGCTACTCGAAGCCGGTTTCGATCTCGCGCTGATCACCGGTACTCAGATCGGCAACATCGACAAACAGCTCGGCCTTCGCCCTCACGGGCCTGGTCGGATCATCGTTGCTTGCAACCGCGGCTCGGAGGTGTTCGAGCTGACAGCAATCGGCCCGGTCGATCTCGGGCGCCGCGTTGCCAGCGACGAGGAGGAGAGGCTGCTCGACCTCGCCGCCGAGTTGACTGTCGAAAGCCTGGCGAAGCGAGGACTCTCGGTCGCGGTTATCTCCGAGGGGCTCAACCGTCGCAGGATCGACCTGATTCCGCCGCCCGAGTCGGCCGATCCACCAAAAGCGCAGCTACCCGAGCTGTTGAAGGCCGTGGAGGCGCGCCTGCAGGAGGCGGGCATCGTAGGTTTGTCCGAAGCCGTCGAGCTCGCGCGCAGATGCGCCGTCGAGGCCGGCCTCCCCGATCCGCGCGTCACCTCCGACGCCAGGTACGTCGAGATCGGCCTCACCGGCAAGGCCGACTCGGCCCGTTACGTTCTTTCCTGGCTCGCGCGCCGTGGTATCCGTCCGGAGCAGACGCTGATCGCCGGCGACGAATTCGGACCGCTCGGCAACCACCCCGGCTCGGACTCCCTGTTGCTCGTACCCAAGGCGGCGGGCGCGGTCTGCTTCTCTGTCGGTCCCGAGCCCGGAGGCACACCCGAAGGCGTTCTCGATCTCGGCGGCGGTCCCGAGCTCTTCTACGAGATTCTTTCCGACCAGCTCCGCCGCCGCAACGAGGGCGAGCTTCCCGAGCGCGTCTCGGAGCAGGGCTGGCAGCTGGTCATCGACGGTCAGGGAGGCGCCGAGGAGACCGTTCGCGAGACGTTGCTGACTATCTCCGACGGTCGCATAGGCACGCGTGGCACGTTGCTTCCCGGCACCACCAACGGCCCGTCGGTTCTCGCCGGCGGACTCTACGCCGGTCGCGGCTCCGAAGAGGAGATCCTCGCAGCTCCGATCTGGAACAGGATCGAGGCTTCCGAGGCCGAGCACGTGCGCCGGGTGCTCGACCTGCGCACCGGCACACTTCGCCACGAGCTCACGAGCGGAGACGGATCTAAGCTCGATGCGCTGCTCTTCCACTCGCTCGCCCGACCGGAAACGGCTTGCCTGCGTGCGAGCGGCCCGGGCAAGATGCTCGACTCCCCCTCGCCGCTGGTCGCGCCCGATCAGGCCGGAACGGAGACACACTTCCATCAACTCGGCGACGTGACGATCGGCGAGTCCGTGAACGTCGAGCGTGTCGTCGCTGCGGCCAGCGAGAAACGGGGAGAACGTTCGCTCGAGCGCATCGTCAGCTACGGCCGCTCCGAGCTCGAGCCCATGGCTGCGCTCCGGTCGGCCCGAGAGGCGGGATTCGAGCGGCTCTACGCCGAGCACCGCGAGCGCTGGGGCGAGCGCTGGCTCGACTCGGACGTCGTAATCGAAGGAGATCCGAGCCTGCAGCTGGCTGTACGCTACTCGCTCTTCGAGTTGATCTCGGCCGCACCCGACGTCGGTGAAGCCGCGATCGGCGCCGGGGCTCTCTCCGGCTCCAGGTACCGCGGGCACATCTTCTGGGACACCGAAGTCTTCTCGCTCCCCTTCTTTGCCGGCACCCATCCGGCCTCCGCGCGCGCGATCCTGCGCTACCGGATCAATCGTCTCGAACCGGCGCGTGCCGCGGCACAGGCCTGCGGCCGCCAGGGGGCACGCTTCCCCTGGGAGTCGACCCGCTCCGGGCTCGACGTGACTCCGCAGAGCGGACGGCTACCGAACGGCGAGATCATGGCCATTCGTACCGGTCGCCTCGAGGAGCACATCACCGCCGACATCGCCTGGGCCGCTGACTGCTATCTCGCCTGGTCGGGCGACGAGGCCTTCGCCGTTGAGACGCAGACGATCTTCGTCGAGGCGGCCCGTTACTGGGCTTCGAGGATCCGCTTTGACCCGGGCGGCGCCGGCCACATCTACACCGTGATCGGGCCCGACGAATACCACGAGCCGGTGGACGACTCGAGCTTCACCAACATCATGGCCCGCTGGACTCTGCGACGGGCCGCGCGCTCGGTGCGAAACCGGCCCCGCGCCGGCGTCGAGGACCGTGAGATCGAACGCTGGCTGGAGCTCGCGGACGGCCTGGTGGACGGGTACGACCCCGAGACCGGCATCTACGAGGAGTTCGCCGGCTTCAACAAGCTCGAGCCGATCATCGCCGCCGAGCTGGGGGAACGTCCGTTCGCGGGCGAGTCCGTCCTGCCGATGACGCGACTGCGTAACTCGCAGGTCGTCAAGCAAGCGGACGTCGTGCTCCTGCACCACCTCGTCCCCGAGGAGGTGGCCGAGCACTCGCTCGAGCCGAACCTGGCCTTCTACGAGCCGCGTACCTCCCACGGCAGCTCCCTCTCCCCCGCGGTCTACGCGCTTCTATTCGCCCGCACCGGCGAGCTCGAGCAGGCCGAACGCTATCTGCGCATGGCCGCGAACTTCGACCTCGAAGACCGGAACCGCACCAGTCACTGCGGCTTGCACACGGCAACCATGGGCGGCGTCTGGCAGGCGCTAGCCTACGGCTTCGCCGGTCTGCGCCCGCACGGTGACGCTCTGATTGTCGATCCGCACATTCCGGTGCGCTGGAGGGCGCTCGAGCTGACGGTGCGCTTCCGCGGCGCGCGCGTTCACATCCGAGCCGAGCACGAGCGAACGCTGGTCTGGAGCGACACGCCGACTCTGATAGCCACCGGCGCGAACGGCGCGCTGGTCGATGTCGGTCCGGCCGGGATCGAGCTCCAGGCGAGCGCTGACGGCTCGTCACGCATCTCCGCACCTATCTGGTCGCCGGTCTCGGTGCCGGGCATCGACGAGCGGCCCGTAAGCGACGAAGCCGTGGCCTGATCGCTAGCCGAGGACGACCGACAGCATCCCGAAGCCACGCCGTCGGTGCGAGCTCGGTTTTTGGTCGTGCGATTGAAGAGACGGCCAAGCAGGTTCTCATGCCATCTTCATCGTTGAGCTGGAAGCCGTCTTTCAGAGCAACCCGCAACTCCTAGCGGCCGCCGGCCAGGGGTGGAAGCTCCGAACGCGCCACGCCCGCTCGGCCACCCACATCTGCTCGAACGGTGTCCAGTGGTCGGCTGTACCCTTGCGGCGTAGGAGCTTGGGGCCGTAGGCGCGCATGAAGCCGTGATCCATCTGGAGGCCGCCCCAGTACGGAGCGCCGGCGTCGGTCCAGGCAGCCTCGCCTCGATGAATACAAAGCCACTGGCGCAGGTGCGGCGGGTGGTAGAGCCTGTAGCGACAGGCGTCCGCTCTGGCGTGCCACTGCTGCTCGAGCGCCTCGAGGTCGGCGGGGCTGGCGTAGCGCTCTTGGTAGCTCGTTTGCGTGCGAGGGAGCTGAAGCGAGTCCTGGCAGATCCAGGTTGCGTACCGCTCCACCGTCACGTCCTGCGGCGTCGCGCTCCTCCCGAGCTCGGGCCAGAGCATGAACCAAGCGAGGGCGACGAGGACGCCGTTGACGATCAGGGCAGTGGTCTTCATCGGAAGTGGATGAAGTCGAGATCGGCAACCTGGGCAGCGAACGCGAGCAGCAACACGACGGCGACGAGCAAAGAGACTCTCATCGGTCATCTACCATCGAACTCAACGACGCCATAGATGCGGAGCATTACCACAAGAGCGACAGCGCCCGCGAAATACGAGTACCTCTCGAAGTAGACGATCGACGCGATCGCGATGATCACAGGTAGCAAGTAGCAGTAGGGTTGCCGCTAGGAGCCTCATCTCCGCGGCGCAGCCTCGGCCTTCCAGGATCCGGGCTAGCTAGAGAACCAGCGCCTCGGTCGGGAGGAGCTGATCCGACTCCAGCGGCTCGAATCGAGCCCGGTACTCATCGAGCGAGGTGAAGGGACGCCATAGCGGACGATCCCACTCGCTTCCGTGGCACATGGGGCAAACCGGCGGCGGTGTGGTGAGGGCTATTCCGTAACCACATCCAGCGCAGATGTAGTCGACCTTGTGATCAGACACGGTGTCCACCAGCGGCATTTGGGGGCTCCCTGACGACGTTAAGGTTTCTTTCAGGATTCTAGCTCGGAACCGACTCCGCGAATAGGAGAAAAACCCGCGTTTTGGTCGCATTTTCCGGGTAATTTGGTCGCTCGTACGGCTTATATAGCGAAAGCGCTATCAACTCCGGTCACGGTTCTCGTGGCCACACTGAGGCCGGGATGTGCCTGGTTTCGGGCATCCGGCTTGTACGTGGTCGAAACCGCCGGTTCCTACGCTGCCGTCACACAGTCCACATGCCGACAGGCCAGTCGCCGTCGAAGAGCAGTCGCTCCGGCTCAACAGCGATCGCTCGAAGACACCAGCGCTGCGACTTCATCATGAGCTGGATGTTCGCCACGACTCTCGTACTGATCGAAGCGGGCACGAAGGTTAGCCGGGCGGGACCGCCTTTCAACAGCGCTTCCCAATCCTCCTCGAAGTGCTGGAAGAGATCGAGCGAGCGCCATGTGCCGTTCGTGAAGAGCGGTGTGCAGTGCGCCTCGCTCTGCCAGACGCCCTCCGGCGCACCGGCGACGACGTAGCAGCCCCGCACTCCCGGAAGCTGCCGGGCCGCGACCATCTTGTAGATGTCCCAGAGTGTCCAGTCGAGCGTCTTAAGGTCGCCGCACCACTTCAGCTCGCAGAGATAGTGGGGTGACACCCCGGCCTCGTCGTGGACGATGATGTCGATGCCGCCGAGACGACCTCTCCAGCCAGGGAGCTTGAGCCTCTTCTCATACTGCGAGACCCGATCTCCTACCCTCTCTCGCAGGGCCTCCTGAAACGCGGGCTGGAGATGTTTCCGCTCGCCGATCCGGTCCAGGTCAAGCCCGAGCGAGAACTGAGCAAGCGCAGCACCGGCGCGCTCGCACGCGAACTCGATGAGCTGATCGCCGGCTATGTCAGCGCTAGTCACGAAGTCTCGGCGAGATCGGCAATGATGCGCTCCGGGGTCGAGAGGCACAGCAGCACGCCGTAGGAAGGCTTCTCCTTCGTCCCTCCGATGAGGAAGGCCGGGCAGGCCGCGACGCTGCAATCATGAGCGCTCAGCGCCTCGAACACCGGCTGGTATTCGATCGCGTCGTCGCGGCTTAGATGGCCAACCTTGCCGCTTAGTTGGCCGACCTCGCCGACGCCTACCGCGTAGATGGCGATCGCATTGCAGTCGTATTTGTTATCAGGCTCGCAGATCAGCGCCGCTCGGAACCATCTCTCACCGCGATCCTCCTCGGCGGCCTTGCGAGCGTAGCCTGTCAGCTCGTCGAGGAATGGTTCGGGGCTTGTCGCAATGGCCGCGACGCATCGGAGAGCATCCTGGTAGTAACTCTCCCCGACAACCTCGACGAGGTCGCCAGCGTGGACGATCATGGCGTCGGTTTTGAACGTCTTTATGCCGCCGGAGCGGCGCGAGAGGAATCCCATCGGTCTAGCCTACGCCCGAATTCGCGGCCCTTCCAGCGCTGACCCGTCAGGTGAGCAGGGAGGCGAGGCATGCGATCGCCGCGGCCGACGTGTGGACGGCGAGTTCGGGAATACCGTCGGGGATATCGCTAATTTGGGCACCCTGACCGTGGCCGCCCCATTTGTTTCGGAGAAGCGAAGTCGCGAGAACTGAGTACTCGGTCGGCTTCTCGACGATGCCGTTATCGAGAAGCGTCTGCCATAGCGGACGCGCCGTTGCCTTTGCGGGCTTTGATATCCCACGATCATCGAGAACGACCTTCATCGCGCTCTCGACCGCTTTACCCGCCTCTTCGATGGCGTCCTCGCGATCCTTCGCCGTTCCCGCGCGAAGGTGGCCGAGCGCCGCCTCGAACTCTTGTCGGCACCCCGCAAGGCGCGCGTCATCGAGCGCGTCGAGAGCCGGACGCACTACCTCGGTATATGTTCCCTCGTCGCCGTGCCATTGGGCGCGCCCGTTCTCGTCGAACTTATACGCGATCCGACGTGCGGCGAAAAGATCGTTTACGTAGTGAACGGGTTCTACGATAACGCCCACGGTCGGTACGCCGAAACCGTCCTCGACGGGTATGTCGCCAAACATCTCAATCGCCTCTTCGAGATAGTCGAGGTACAGGGGAGCCGGAACATGAAACGGAGACAAGGCATTCGCTTCGTCATGCCCACGTTGCTTGCCGCGCGGATCGGCTCGCAAGTCGCGGTAGAAGAGACCGAGGGCGTCTTCACCCCAGCGATCGCGGACATCGTGGCCGACATCGTTGATGATCCCGTAGCCGTGCTTCTGGAAGAACCGGCGACGAACATCCTCCGGCTCGATGTTCCTCTCGACAAACCAGGATGCGATCGCATATCGGACACCGGACGGAATCTCTGGCCCTAGCGGTCGAGGCGGTGGACCGTGGCGCTCCGTGAACGAAGACATGAAGTGTAAGCCTACGACACTCGCTGGATCGACCGAGTCAGACTGACGGCGAGCCTCCCTCAGACGCTTCCACGCAACCCCCGGAGGCGCGGCCGAACTTCGTGAGTGGCGGCTCGCCAGCCTTCACGCTACGCGACCGAAGGCCGCTCCGCTAGACGCTCTTTCGGACAAGGCTAGAAGGGACACAGCTCGGACGCTGAATCGCAGCCGGAGTGACTCGCAGGTTCGGCCCCGCCCAGGTTCCGAGGAAGCCTGGCGCCCTTTCCTCGTCCAGAAGGCCCGCTACCTTCCTATCGTGAACTCCGATCCCATCGATGACGCGTTTCGTGCGAGTCCTCTTCTCCAGGAACTTGCCGAGCTCGCTTCTTCTGACGACCTCACTTCTCTCGCGTCGGACGCGAAGAGACACCACTTCATCCCCCGTTTGCTTTTGGCCCGCTTTTCCAGTACCCGCAGTCCTGAACGCCTATTTCAGCTCGACGTTCACTCTGGTAGGCCTACACCGACGTCTACCGCAAACGCGGCTCTTCGTTGCCACTACTACTCCTTCCTAGATAGCGACGGTGTCCGCGATAACCGCGTCGAAGCTCTGCTCTCGAGAGTCGAAAACCACTCAGCTCCTGCTCTACGCCGGCTTCTCGCGCAGCCTCTGTCCTTAGCTCCCGAAGACCGCGCGACCCTCTCTTTCTTCTTCGCTCTCCTCGGCGGTCGCACACCCGGGAGTTTCGATCAGACGATGCCCTTCTCAAACAGCGTCATGAAAACCCTATTCGCGTTTGAGTTCTCTAACTTCACGGAGTTCGCTCGCAGATACCGAACCGTCTACGGTGACGCCCCTGACGACAAGATCGCTGAATACCGCGACGACATCCTCCTAGCCCTGAAGGAAAACCGCATCGAGCTCGCCGATCCTCGCGCCCACGCTTTCGGCCTTAACTTTCGCGCCGCGGGTGTGATAGCCCCCGCAGCTTACGCCATGCGCTGGTCTCTTCTGCAACGTCCAGGCGCGTTTATCACTTCCGACCGCGGTCTCGCGATGCACGATCCGACCCCTCCTCTCCCGTGGACCTCACACGCCTGGCTCAGTTCACCGAACGTCGAAGTCACCATTCCCCTGTCCAGCGACATCTGCCTACGCGTTGATTTTCCTGACCGTGGAACGGTTGTTCTGGAGGACGTCAACGAGAAGGACGCCGACACAATCAACCTTCGCACCTACGGCTGGGCCAAGGACTACATTTATGGCCATTCGCAGGACTTGCTCGCCCGCGTACGTCGTCTCTCCAAGCAACGACCCGGCGACGTCGTTCGCCCTAAGCCACCGCAGCAAACGATTCTGCTCGATCGAGACATCGACGATCCGTCACTCGCCCGCGAGCACAAACGTCGAGGTTGGCCCGAGTACATTCCCTCCGGCGGGATCCTCTTCGACTACGTCGTAATTGGTCCCGACAGTAACCCCATCGAAGCTGCAGCGTTCGTCGACGCGAAGGTCAAAGAACGAGTCCGTAGACGCCTCGACCTTGCGGGTGACGAATCTCTCCCTGGTCACCTTTCGTTCGAACCCGGCGATATCGACTAACCCGACGATTAGCCGCAGAGCGGCGTCTCGAGCGCCCTTTCTAGGACCTTCTCGAGGCGCACTTCAACTGGATCGTAGAACTCCCCCGACAGCACGAGCGCTGCGCGTACGGGCTTGCTTGGAACCTAAATGGAGCTGGACGCTTGCAGAATCGCTTGCAGTTAGCTCGTTGGCGATCTTGCCCCTAAAGCGAAAAGCCCCGACTAGCGGGGCTTTTCTTTTAGCGGACGACGGGGATCGAACCCGCGACCCTCGGCTTGGGAAGCCGATGCTCTGCCAGCTGAGCTACGTCCGCGCGCCGAAAACGATAGCGCACTCCCCCTCTCCGCCTATTGCTCTTGCCTCCGGGCTTCGGTTGTGTAATAAGTCCGCCAGTGTCTGTTTGCGCTCGTCTTCTGGTGATGCTCGTCCTCGCCATCGGCGCCGCCGCGACGGCCGTCGCAACCGCGCAGAACGGCGGCTCCCACAAGGCCGCGAACACCAAGCCGGCAAAGACGATGCCGAGTCCGCCGAAGACGCAGCCGGGGCCGCCGCCGGTTCGCCATCAGACCACGCCCGCGACGCCGCGCCCGCTCGGCAACGTGCCCGCGATCAACGACGCACGCGACCGGCGCGAGCTCGACGCCTTCGTCGCGGCCCGTCCGGCTCTCGCGCCCTGGCGCGATCTGATCTGGTACTCGGCGCACTACAGCTACTCGAACGTGAGCGCCCGCGGCCTGGCCGGGATGCTCTGGTGCATCGACTTCCGCGTCGCCGCCTGCAGCCGCGCCGAAGACGCCAGAGCCGAGCAGCTGCTCGGCGGCGGCTGAGAGAAGCTACGGAGACTGCTCGCCGGGTTGCGGCAGGCCCGCCACTTCGCTGATCGCAGTCTCGGCCGGCTCGCCAAGCACGACCACCGCTCCGGCGATCAGGACCAGCGCTCCGCCCGCGGCGACAGCGAGCCCCAGCCGCTGACCCAGGAGTAGCCAGGCCAGAAGTGACGCCGAGACGGGCTCGATATAGGAGAGGAAGCCCATCGCCTGTGCCGTCACGTGGCGCAACAGGAGCAACCAGATCAGGCCCGACAGTGCCGTGAAGACAACACCGACGATCGCCAGGAAACCGAGCTCGCTCGGGGTCGGAAGGACGCGACCCGCGAAGGGCAGCACCGGCAGAAGCGCGACCACGGCGAAGGCGTCAATCCAGAACGAGAGCCCGATCGGGTTGACGTCCCGCACGATGTGCTTCTGGATGATCACGAGAAAGGCGAGCAACAGGGCGCCGCTGACGCCGATCACGATCGCAAGCGGGCGTGCATGTGCGCTCTCGCCGCCTTCGAGCGCGATCAGAGCGAGCCCGGTGAGCGCGACCGGCAGAGCGATCAAGACAACGCGGCTGAGGCGCTCAGGCAGGAAGAGCGGCGCGAGCAGGGCCAGAAAGATCGGCGAGGTGTAGGTCGCGAGAACGGCAACGGCGACGGAGGAGAGCTTCATCGCCTCGAAGGAGCAGAACCAGAGCAGAGCGAGACCGGGCCCGAGCAGGAGCGTCCAGCGGCCCGTCCGCCCGATACGAAGCAGCCTTGTCCTGCCGCTAACCGCGGCGCCCAGCCCGAGCGCGAGCGCGCTCAACGCGATCCGCCAGAAGACGATCGAGAGCGCCCCCAGGTGGAGGTGATCGGCGATGATCCAGATAAAGCCCCACGAGCTGGCGAGGGCCGCGACTCCGAGGTTCCAGCGCATGGCTCGATGCTAGCTGGGTGCGGAAGAAGAATCGGCGCTTACATCCGCTCCGGTGCCTCGACTCCGATCAGGTCGAGACAGCGTGCGATCGTCGAGCGGGTGGCCCGACAGAGGCCAAGCCGGAAGGCCTGAGCGCGCGAGCCGATCACGCGGCGATGGTGGTAGAAGCGGTGGAAGTCGTCGGCGAGGCGGATCGCGTAGGTCGGGATGGCTTGCGGCGCCCTCCGTGTGGTCGCCTCGGAGACGAGACCGGGGAACTCAATCAGGCGCTTGAGTAGCCCCTTCTCCTCCTCCGACAGCTCCGAGGGCGGCTCGGCGCCGGCTTCGAGCTCGCCGGCCTTGGCGAGGATGCTCGAGATGCGAGCGTGGGCGTACTGGACGTAATAGACGGGGTTCTTCTGCGAGTGCTCGGCGGCCAGCTCGACATCGAGCTCGATCGTCTGGTCGGGGCCTCGGGAGACGAGGTACCAGCGCGCAGCATCGAGCCCGATCAGCTCGATCAGCTCGTCGAGCAGGACGACGTCGCCGCGGCGCTTGGACATTTTCTTGGTGCGCCCGCCCTCGAGAATGTGCACGAGCTGGTAGAGGATGACCTCGACCTTGTCGGGATCGTCACCGAGCAGCCGTGCCGCGACTCGAAACCACTCACGAACGCCGTGGTGGTCGGCGCCGAGTACGTAGATCGCGCGCTCGAAGCCCCGCTCCAACTTGTCGGCCAGGTAGGCGAGATCAGCGGCCTCGTAGGTGGGAGTGCCACCTCGCTCGGGCGAGCGCACCAGCACTCTGTCCTTCTCGTCATCCAGAGCGGTCGAGCGGACGTAGAGCGCGCCGTCGGCGGTGTAGGTGTCGAGCTGCTCGAGCAGCGCCGGCAGGCGTTTCTCCATCTCGCTCTGTAAAGCCCAGTTGTCGATCTGAACGCGGAAGCGCTCGAGCGTCTGGCCGATCGACTCGATCATCGAGCGAACCGGGTCGCCGCCGCCCGAAGCGATCTCGAAGACGTAGTCGCCGAGATAACCGCCTTCGGGCGGCTCCTCTCCACGCTGCCTGGCCTCGACCGAGGCACGGAAGAGATCGATCTGGGTGCCGAGGTCGTTGACGTAGTACTCGCGCTCGACCTCGTTGCCGGCGAAGGAGAGCAGGCGCGCCAGCGAGTCGCCGTAGGCGGCGTTACGTCCGGAGCCCACGGTCAGAGGGCCGGTCGGATTGGCCGAGACGAGCTCCACCTGGATCCGCTCGGGACGCTCGCTCGAGCCGGCGCCGAAGTCGCGCCCGCCGGCCAGCATCTCCGCCAGCGCCTCTCCGTACCAGCTCGGCTCGAGAAAGAGGTTCAGAAATCCGGGCCCGGCCACCTCGACCCGCTCGACTCCGCCGATGCGCTCGGCGACTTCCTTCAGCTCGGTCGCCAGCTCGCGGGGATTGCGGCGGCGTTCGGGCGCAAGTCGCAAAGCGACGTTGGTGGCGAAGTCACCGTGCTTGGGATCGCTCGGCCGTTCCAGTTCGACCGCAGCCCCGACCGCGCCGGCGAGCTCACCGGCCAGGCGCTCGAGTGCCAGACTCATCGCCTCTCCCGCCCGCCGGCGACAGGAGTGAACAGTTCTTCGAGGGCGCGCAACTCGACGGCCTTGCCGACGCCGATGATGATGTCGCCCACATCCATACGGAGCGAGGGCGAAGGAGCCGTGTCGAAGCTGCCGTCGGCCTTACGCACAGCGATGATCATGGCGCCGGTCACGTCGCGCACGCGCAGCTCCCCGATCGTCTCGCCCGCGTGCAGGCAGCCCGGAGTGACGACGATCTCCTCGAACCGCATCTCGTCGGAACCGGTGGTCGCGGCCACGTCGAGATAGGCGGCGACCTGGGGTTTCAGCACCAGCTTGGCCATCTCGCGACCGGCGGACGAGTAGGGCTGGACGATGCGGTCGGCGCCGGCCAGGCGCAGCTTTTTAGCGGCGTCGTCGTCGGAGGCGCGAGCCACGATCAGGAGGTCCGGACGGGCCGCTCGGGCCGAGAGGGTGATGTAGAGGTTGTCTACGTCAGAGTCGGCCGAGGCCACGAGCCCACGCGCGCGCTCGATTCCGGCCGCGAGAAGGTTGACGTCCTCGGTGCCGGAGCCCTCGATGACGATGTCGCCGTGCTTGCGCGCCGCTTCGAGCGCGTCCTCGTGGAAGTCGACCACCACGTAGGGCTCGCTCGACTCGCGGAACTCGCGCCCGGCGCGGCGGCCGACGCGGCCGTAACCGCAGATGATGAAGTGGTTGCGCATCGCTTCGATCGTCAAGCGTCTCCTCCGCTCCTGCCAGGCTCCGGTGACCAGACCGCGGGCGATCGCCTCGGCGATGGCGCCCGCAACGTAGAGGAAGATTGCCACGCCGAGGAGCAGGATGATGATCGTGAACACCTGCGCGCCCTCCGAAGAGGGCTTGGAATCGAGCCCGGTGAGGGAAACCGAGACGACGGCACGGTAGAACGACGGTATCCATTCCTCGCCGAAGGCGTGAAAACCGACGGTACCGATCCCGATCACGACGAGCAGGGCCAGAAAGGCCAGAACGAAGCGGCGAACGCCGATGCTGCGAAGACCCTTCATCGTCTGGGCTGTATCGTAGAGGTATGGAAGGCGAGAACTCAGACAGACACCTGAACATCCATCTCGATCCGGATATGCTTGCCGGCGTCTACGCGAACTTCGCCAACGTCAGCTTCTCCGACTACGAGTTCACGATCACCTTTGCCCGCATCGATCACGAGGTCGAACAGGGTGACGTTCCCGGCGTCGTGGTCTCGCGCGTGAACGTCTCCCACGCCTTCATGCGCGAGCTACTCGACGCCATGGAGGATTCCTGGTCGAAATGGACGACCACCCAGGGGATCAAAAACCTTCCCGAGACTCCGCCCGACCACCACTAGGAGAGGGCGAGAGGCATGCGGGTCGCCGTCATCTCCGACGCACACGCGAACCTGCACGCGCTCGAAGCGGTCAGGCAGGCAATCGAGCGCGACCGGCCCGACGAGATCTGGAACCTCGGCGACACCGTCGGCTACGGTCCGCGGCCGAACGAATGCTGTGACCTGATCGAGCCGCTGGCCGCGATCTCACTGGTCGGTAACCACGATCTCGCCGCCATCGGCCAGCTTCCACTCGACGACTTCACGCCGGTCGCCGCCGCCGCCGTGACCTGGGCGAAAGAGCACCTGAGCGAGAGCGCCCGTGCTTATCTGGCCGCGCTGGCACCGATGAGCCGCGTCTCGGGCTGTGCTCTCTTCCATGGCAGCCCGCGCGGGCCGGTCTGGGCTTACGTTCTCAAACCGTCTGAGATCGCCGACTCCTTCGCCCGCACCGGCGAGCCACTCTTGCTGGTGGGGCACACGCATGCCGCCATGGCCGCCTCGCTGATGAACAGACAGCTGGTGCTCGAGCGCGCCGACGCCGGAGCGATCGTCGATCTGACCCGCGGCCGCTGGCTGCTCAATCCGGGCTCGGTCGGCCAGCCCAGAGACGGCGATCCGCGCGCCGCCTATCTCCTGCTCGATCTCGATGCCGGTCGCGCCGAGTTCAAACGCGTCGAATACGACGTCGAGCGCACCCAGATCGAGATCCAGAAGCTCGGTCTTCCCGAGCAGCTCGCCGCCCGGCTCTCGCACGGCCTCTGACGCAGCACAACAGACTCAGCTACGGGCGCCCGCGACCTCGCGCCGGCCGCCGAGCTCGACGCCCTGTTCCTCGAGCGCCTGCTGCACCTCGTCGCGAGCCTTGAAGATGCGCCACTTGACCGTCGCCAGCGTCACATCGAGCGTGTCGGCGATCTCGTTGTAGGAGAGCCCGGCGATGTCGCGCAACAGCAGCGCTTCCTTGAGATCGGGGCTCAGCGCCTCGACCGTTCGCCAGAGAACGGCGATCGCCTCGCTCAGCTCGATCGGCGCGTCCACGACCTCGAGCCGGGGAACATCGTCGATCGCCATCAGCGATCGTGGCCGCCGCTCTTCGGAGCGAAGCTCGTCGACGACACGGTTCTTGGCTACCTGGAAGAGCCAGGTGGTGAAGCGGGCACGCAGCGAATAGCCGCGCAATCCCTGGTAGACGCGCAGGAAGACATCCTGGGTCAGGTCCTCGGCCAGCGTCCTGTTTCCGACCATGCGCAGCACGTAGTTGAAGATCGGCGCCTCGTAGGAACGGACGATCAGAGTGAAGGCACGTTCGTCACCACGTTGCGCCCTGCGAATGACTGCGATATCGGGCTGCTGAATCGCCATCGCAACCCGATTGTCATTCCTCTACCTGATCAACAGATGAGAGAAACCCCTGTCATGACTAAGGGTTTCCTAAGACTTAAAAGGGCAAGTGCGGTCGGAATCAGATCAGAGAGCTCGCCGTCGGAGCGAAGCTCGGCGCCTTCGACGGTCACGATCAGCGGCACCGGGCTGGTGGTGTGAGCCGTGAACGAAGAGACTCCGTCCTCGGCCAGCATCTGCTCGGCGTTGCCGTGGTCGGATGTGATCAAGCAGACGCCGCCCTGAGCTTGAACGGACGCCACGATCTCGCCCAGGCACCTGTCGACGGTCTCTACCGCCTTGATCGCGGCCGGGATCGAGCCCGTGTGGCCGACCATGTCGGCGTTGGCGAAGTTGACCACCGCGAAGCTGTACTTGCCCGTGTCGATCGCCTCGCAGAATCGTCTTGCGACCTCGGGCGCCGACATCTCCGGCTTGTGGTCGTAGCTGGGAACCTCGCGCGGCGAAGGAACGAGAATCCGGTCCTCGCCCGGGAACTCCTCCTCACGGCCGCCGTTGAAGAAGTACGTGACATGCGCGTACTTCTCGGTCTCCGCGACGTGCAGCTGCTTGAGGCCGTTCTCGGCCAGGAGCTGGGCGATCGTGTCGGACACATCCTCGTCGCCGTAGGCGACGGGGCAGTCGAGCTCGTCGTCATAGCTCGTCATCGTGGTCAGGTCGTAGCCGCGCTCGAGTAGCTTGGTCGAGAGCTGGCGGGCCCGGTCGGGGCGGAAGTTGAAGAAGATGAGAGCGTCCTTCTTGCCGATGCGCGGCCGGCCGCTGACGACGATCGGCTTGATGAACTCGTCGGTGAGGCCGTCTTCGTAGCTTTCCTGGACGGCGGCAACCGGATCGGAAGTCTCCCTGCCCTTTCCCTCGATCAGGGCGTCGAGCGCGATCTCGATCCGGTCCCAGCGCTTGTCTCGGTCCATCGCGTAGTAGCGGCCCGTGACGCTTGCGATTCGCTCGGCCGGTAGCTCGGCCAGATCCTCCACCGCCGCGTTCGGCGAGACGTCGCGACCGTCGGTGAAGGCGTCGACGTAGGTTCGCTCGTACATGCCCTGTTTCTCGGCCATCTCGAGCAGAGCACGGAGGTGGTCGATGTGCGAGTGGACTCCGCCGTAGGAGACGAGTCCCATCAGGTGAACGTTCCCACCCCGCTCTCGCGCCCGTTCGAACGCGGCCCTGAGCACCTTGTTCTCGAGCAGGGTGCCGTTCGCGGCGTCGTCGTTCATGCGCTGCAGGCTCTGCTTGAGGACGCGGCCCGATCCAATCGTGAGATGTCCCACTTCCGAATTTCCCATCTGGCCCTCGGGCAGGCCGACGGCGGCGCCGGAGCACTTGATGGTCGTGTGCGGATAGGTGGCTAAGAGGCGGTCGTAGACCGGAGTGTCGGCGAGCGAGACGGCGTTTCCGGGGCCGGGAGGTGCGTAGCCCCAGCCATCCATGATGACCAGGGCGACGAGCGGTACCGCGGAGCCGGACGGGGAAGCCGCGCCGGACTCGGCGTCAGCTCCCCCCCGCTCCGACGATTTGCTCTCTTCCGTCATCCGACGACTGTCTGCCGGGCCGCCTCGCAGATGCCGATGAACGACTCGACCTCGAGCGAGGCGCCGCCGACGAGGGCGCCGTCGACGTCCGGCTGGCCCATCAGCTCGCCCGCGTTCGAGGGCTTGACAGAGCCGCCGTAGAGGATGGGTACGTCGAGGAGGCCGCGGATGAAGGCGTGCGCTTCCTGGGCTTGCGCGGGCGTGGCCGTCTTACCGGTGCCGATTGCCCAGACGGGCTCATAAGCGATGACGAGACGCTCGTGCGCGCCGATCTCCTTGATGATCGGGGTCATCTGCCGTTCGAGCACGGCCTCGGTCTCGCCGCCGTCGCGCTCGGCTTCTAGCTCTCCGACACAGGCGATCACCTTCAGCCCGGCCTCGAGCGCGGCCTTGGCTCGTAGTGCGGTCGTCTCGTCGTTCTCGCCGAAGTACTGGCGCCGCTCGGAGTGACCTACAATCGCGCCCCCGACGCCGAGCTCGAGCAGCATCGCCGCCGAGACCTCGCCGGTGAAAGCGCCGTTCTCCGCCCAGTGCACGTTCTGCGAGTAGACGGCAACCCTGCTACCCGCGAGCACCTCGATCGCGCTCATCAACGAGACGTAAGGTGGGCAGACAGCTATCTCGATCTCGGAGAAATCGCCGAGCGGCTGGCGCAGCTCGCGGCAGAAGCCGGCCGCCTGCGACGGCGTCTTGAACAACTTCCAGTTACCCGCAATCAGCATCTAGTGCTCCTTCTAGTAATGCTTTCGAGGTTCTGGGTCGCTAGCACCAAGCGATGCTAGGACGCAGGGAGCGTTCGTACTGGTTAGTACGGACGCGACTGAGGACAACGCAGCGCGCCGCGTGATAGCGGGCCAGAAGCCGAAGGGTATTGCTGGATGGAGCACTAAACCTCCTCACACCTCGGGAATTGCAAGGACTCCGGGCAGCTCCTTGCCCTCGAGCAGCTCGAGCGAAGCCCCGCCGCCGGTCGAGACCCAGGAGATCCGGTTCTTGTAGCCGAGCTCTTCGAGCGCCCGTACCGAGTCGCCGCCGCCGACCACCGAGTAGGCGTCGGCCTTGGCTACCGCCTCGGCGACCGCACGCGTTCCCTCGGCGAACTTCGGGAACTCGAACACGCCCATGGGGCCGTTCCAGAAGATCGTCTTCGCCTTGGCGATGATCGAGCAGAAGCGCTCGCGCGTGCGCGGGCCGATATCGAGCCGCTCCCAGCCCTCGGGAACGTCGAAGTAGTCGACGACCTTCGCCTCCGCGTCGGCCGCAAAGCGGTCGGCTATCACGGTGTCGTCGGGCAGCTCGACCTCCCGGCCGACCGGGTTGTCGGCATACACCTGCTCGGCCATCTTGCCGCCGATCAGGAGCTCGTCGGCCCGCTCGCCCAGCTTGCGCAGGACGCCGATCTTGTCCTCGACCTTGAGCCCGCCGACGATCACCACGAAGGGCCGCTCGACCTCGCCGAGCAGCTTGCCGAGCTCGTTCAGCTCGCTTTCGAGCAGAAGCCCGGCGTAGGCCGGAAGCAGGTGAGCGACCGCCTCGGTGGAGGAATGGGCGCGGTGGGCCGAGCCGAAGGCGTCGTTGACGTAGACGTCGGCGAGCGCGGCTAGCTGCTTCGCGTACTCGGGGTCGTTCTTCGTCTCGCCCGCCACGTAGCGGGTGTTCTCGAGCACGCAGACCTGCGCGCTCGGGTCGTCGAAGGCAACCTCGCGCCCGAGTAGCTCGGCCAGGCGAGCCGCTACCGGCTTGAGCGAGAACTTGGGATCGGCGACTCCCTTCGGCCGCCCCAGATGCGAGCAGCAGATGACGTTACTGGCGCCCTTCTCTAGCAGAAGCTGGATCGTCGGCAGCGCCGCGCGGATGCGCGTGTCGTCGGCGACCTTCCCGTCTTCGAGCGGGACGTTGAAGTCGACGCGGACGAGGACGCGCTTGCCGGCGACGTCCGCGTCACGTACGGAACGTGGCTTGTGCACTGGTTTCGACCCCCTGGTCTAGAGCAGCTTCCCGATCAGGTCGACCAGGCGGCAGCTGTAGCCCCACTCGTTGTCGTACCAGCCGAACGCCTTGGCCATCGCGCCGCTGGCCATCGTCAGCTCGCTGTCGAAGATGCACGACGACGGTGAGTTGATGACGTCGGTGGAGACGATCGGGTCCTCGGTGTACTCGAGGTAGCCCTTGAGCGAGCCTCCTGCCGCGGCCTTCTTGAAGGCAGCGTTGATCTCCTCGACCGTGGCCTCCTTGCTCATGCGCACGACGAGGTCGGTGACCGAGCCGGTCGGAACCGGGACGCGCATCGACATACCGTCGATCTTGCCCTTGAGCTCCGGCAGCACGAGGCCGATTGCGCGGGCGGCGCCGGTCGAGGTCGGGATCTGGTTGATCGCGGCCGAACGCGCGCGGCGCAGGTCCTTGTGCGGGAAGTCGAGGATGCGCTGGTCGTTGGTGTAGGCGTGGATCGTGGTCATGAAGCCCTGCTCGATAACGAAGTTCTCGTGCAGTACCTTCGCCATCGGCGCAACGCAGTTGGTCGTGCAGGAGGCGTTGGAGATGATGTTGTGCTTGTCGGCGTCGTAGAGCTCGTCGTTGACGCCGAGCACGATCGTGATGTCGGGATCGGTCGCGGGGGCCGAGATGACGACCTTCTTGGCTCCGGCCTCGAGGTGTGCCTGAACCTGCTCGCGCTTGCGGAAGACACCGGTGGACTCGAGCACTACGTCCACACCGAGCTCCTTCCAGGGCAGCGCCGCGGGATCCTTCTCCGCGAGCACGGCGAACGACTCGTCGCCAGCCTGGATGCGCCCGTCTCCAACCTTGACCTCGCCCGGGAACCGTCCCTGGACCGAGTCGTACTTGAGCAGATGTGCCATCGTCTTGAGATCGCCGAGGTCGTTCACGGCGACGATCTCGAGGTCGGCGCCCATCTCTGCCTGGGCGCGGAAGAAGCTGCGCCCGATCCTTCCGAAACCGTTGATTCCAACGCGAGTCGCCATTCGAAATCCCTTTCTTTCTTCTTTCGTCTTGAGCTCGGCGACGAGTGTAGCGGTGGTCAGCTGATATCTGTTGACCAAAGCGGCTTGTTTCCGCTCAGGTTCTCCTGTCGGCGAGCGCTCGCAGACGGCGCAGGCGGCCGTGAAGGGTCGGTTTCGGAATACCCGCCCGCCGGGCCAGCTCGGTGACCGAGCGATGAGGGTTGCGCAGGCGTAGCTCGGCCGCCTCGCGCAGGGCCGGCGAGAGGCGCTCGAGCGCGCCCCGTCGCTCGAGCCGGCGAACCGCCTCGAGCTGGGCGATAGCCGCCCGGCTGGCGCGGGAGATATTGGCCTGATCGGCGTTGGCGAGCCTGTTAGCTCCGGCACGCGTCTCGCTGATGACCGAGCGCTCGGCCAGTGCCAGCACCGTCTCGGAGGCGCCGGTCAGCGCCAGCACACCGGCGATCGCCTCAAAGCCCTTGGCGTAGACGTAGGCATACCGGTCACGCTCGCCGATGTGGAGCTCGATCTCGTCGCGTGCCGCGAGCTCGGCCAGGAAGCGGGCGCCCTCGATGCTCGTGGTGCGGATCTCGAGATGAAGCGACGGCGGCGCGCTGAGCGAGCCCGAGCCGAGCAGCGCGCCGCGCAGGTAGGCGGCGCGACAGCAGGGACGAGCGATCACGCGCAGCGGCGGCGTCTCGATCGGCGCCAGGCCGGCGTCGAGAACGCCCGCCTCGTTCAGGAGCTGGAGCGCGCGCGGCGAGCCCGCCACGTGCAGCTGGAAGCGATTGGCATGCTCGAAGGCGCGCTGGCGGTAGGTGCGGATCTCGGAGGTGACTCCGAAGTTGCGGAGACTGGCGAAGGCCCGCCGGGCAACCGCGGCGCCGGCCAGATCGAGATGCACGGAGATCCGCCCCTTTCCTTCCAGATGCGCCCGTCCGGCGCTGTGAAAGAGCGCCGAGAGCTCGGCCAGGCGGTCGCACTCTCGCCTCAGCTCGAGGTGGGAGAGCTCGTCGCGCAGGGTCTCCGACAGAGCCATCAAGGGCAGCGTAGCTCCCGCAGCCAGGGTGCTCCGGCCGGTCTCGAGGCGACCGCCGAGTAGCAACCGGCGCTGACGTCCGCCCCGGTACCTCTAGAATCTCGATCCCATGACGACTCATGCGCTTTTTCACGCTCCCGGTCCGGTCAACGAGCCGAACCTCTCCTTCGCGCCCGGAACGCCCGAGCGCAGCGAGCTTCGCGCCCGCCTCGACGAGCTCCAGGCGGAACGCGGCGATGTCCCTTGCATCATTGGCGGCGAAGACGTCCGCGGCTCCAGCCCCTATCAGGCCGTGATGCCGCACAAGCACGCGCACGTGCTTGCAGACGTTCACCGCGGCGGCACAGACGAGGTCGAGCGAGCAATCGCCGCCTCCGCAAGAGCGTGGCCCACGTGGTCGCGCACGCCGTTCGCGGATCGGGCCGCCATCTTCCTGCGTGCGGCCGAGCTCCTCACGGGGCCGTGGCGCCAGCGCCTGAACGCGGCCACCATGCTCAACCAGTCGAAGACCGCCCACCAGGCGGAGATCGACTCAGCCTGCGAGCTGGCCGACTTCTGGCGCTTCAATCCCTACTACCTGGAGCGGATCTACGCGGATCAGCCGCAGTCGGCGCCGGGCGTCTGGAACCGGATGGAGTACCGGCCGCTCGAGGGCTTCGTGCTTGCGATCACGCCCTTCAACTTCACCTCGATCGCCGGCAACCTCCCGACCAGTCCAGCCCTGGCCGGTAACACCGTTGTCTGGAAGCCGGCCTCGAGCGCGGCTCTCTCCGCGCTCCTGATCATGCGCCTGCTGCAGGAGGCGGGCCTGCCGGACGGCGTCATCAACCTGGTCTTCGCCGACGGCGCCTCGGTCTCGAAGGCGGCACTGACGAGTCCTGAGCTCGCGGGCGTTCACTTCACCGGCTCGACGGCGGTCTTCCAGGCGATGTGGCGAACGATCGGCGGACAGATCGAGCGCTACAAGAACTACCCGCGCATCGTCGGCGAGACCGGCGGCAAGGACTTCATCCTCGCGCATCCCTCGGCCGACCCCGACGCGCTTTTCACGCAGGTTCTGCGCGGCTCCTTCGAGTATCAGGGACAGAAGTGCTCGGCCTCCTCGCGTCTCTACGTCCCGTCCAACCTCTGGCCCGCTCTGCGCGAGCGCTTCGCCGCCGAAGTTCCGCAGATCAAGATGGGCGACGTCAGCGATTTCTCCAACTTCATGGGCGCCGTCATCGACCAGAGCTCCTTCGATGGCCTCTCGAAGGCGATCGACGAGGCGAAGGCGGCCCCGGAGATGGAGATCGTCGCCGGCGGCGGCTCCGACTCGAGCGTCGGCTGGTTCATCGAGCCGACCGTGATCGAGACGACCGATCCGCTCGCCAGGCACATGCGCGAGGAGCTGTTCGGGCCGGTGCTAACGGTCTATCCCTACGACGAGCGGCGCTGGACGGAGACGCTGGAGCTCGTCGACAGCAGCTCTCCCTACGCACTCACGGGCTCGGTCTTCGCCACCGATCGCAGCGCCGCCGCCGAAGCCGAGCACGCGCTCAGACACGCGGCCGGGAACTTCTACATCAACGACAAGCCGACCGGTGCGATCGTCGGGCAGCAGCCGTTCGGCGGCGCCCGCGCCTCGGGCACCAACGACAAGGCAGGCTCGATGTGGAACCTGATCCGCTGGGTCAGCCCGCGTGCGCTCAAGGAGACGCTCGTCCCGCCGACGGAGTATCGCTACCCGTTCATGGCCGACGAGTAGGACGAGTGGAGCCTCGGCGGAGGGTGTACTAGGAGACCATCGTGCTCCTGCCGCTCGCCTTCTCATTCCACGCGATCTTCCACGGCGTCCGGGTCTTCTTCGACAACCTGGCGAACGTCAGCTGGACGTTTCTGGCCGTCGCAGCGTTCGTCCAGCTGCTGAAGATCGGCTGCGCCGGCCGCGCCTGGCAGAACTCGATCACCGCGTCCTACCCCGATAAGCGCGCCTCCTATCCGATGGTCTTCGGTGCGCTCTGCGCCGGATCCGGCGTCGGCGCGATCGTTCCGGCGCACGGCGGCGATGCGGTTCGAGTCGTGATCGTGAAGCGGCGCATGCCGGGCAGCACGTACACGACGATCGCCTCGACTCTGCTCGTGCGGGCGCCCTTCGACATTCTCGTCGCCCTCTCTCTCTTCCTCCTCCTGTTCGCGGAGGGCGTGCTCCCCGGCCACTCGTTGCTTCCCCACCTGCCGGCGTTCGACTTCAGCTGGTTCTTCGGGCACCCGCGCCAGACGGTCTTCATCGCCGGCACGATCATCCTGCTCTTGACGGCTCTCGTTCTCTGGGCCTGGACGACGATCCAGGAGTTCAAGGAACGCGTGCGCCAGGGATTGAACGGGCTGCTCGATTGGCGCTACTACCTGCGCCACATCGTTCCCTGGCAGGCGGCCGACTGGACGCTTCGGATCGTGACGATCTTCTTCGCCCTGCTCGCCTTTCACATGCCGGCGACGGTGTACAACTCCCTGCTCGCCCAGGGCACCGCGAACCTTTCCACGCTACTGCCGATCAGCCCCTCGGGAATCGGAACCGAGCAGGCGCTGCTCGTCTCGGTTCTGCACGGCGTCGCGCCCGACAGCCTGATCATCGCCTTCAGCGTCGGGACGCGGCTGATGATGATCCTGATCAACGTGCTGCTCGGCTTCGCGGCCATCCTCTACTTCTTCGGCACCTTCCGCTACCAGCGTTACGTGAGCGAGGAGCAGAGCCGCACGCAAGGGAAGAAGCGCGTGCGCGCGGACTGAGCTCAGAGCCTATTCCGGTGGGGACGTGCACGGAGGTCTTCAGATCAAGCGCGTAGAGCTTGTTTCGACGGCCCTCCGACCGGGCACCGTGCCATCAGATCGGGCCGCTTCTGATCGCCGATTTCGAGGCGAACACCTTCTCTAAAGTGGCTCAAGTCCAAGCACGGGCAGTGTTTGAGCGAGCCCATCCTCAAAGCTCGTCGGGATGTCTGGGCTCACGTTTGTGCCTACTCGTCTCGGTCCGAAAGCATTATTCGGCTTACTCGACGATGTACTTCGCGTCGATTTCCGGGACGTATCTCTCACCCATTTGTGCCTCATAGGTCTTTGTGCCCACGACGGTGCCGTAGATCGTTAACTTGTCACCTTCGGCGCCGCGCACGTGACCCGTGTAGTTCACCCAGACCTCGTCTGTCCAGATGTCGTAGCCCATGTCCGTCACGGAGAAAAGCATCATCCCGCCCCCATAGCTGCTCTCCTGAATCTGGAAGATCTCGCCGTAATACTTGACCCTGGTTCCGGCATATCCGTCCGCGTTCTTGTTCAGCTGGTTGAAGGGGATGGTGGTGCAAGCATTCATGAACGTCTGCCGACGGACTGCACGCTGCTGAGAAATTTCCGCCGTACTCAGACGCCGGACGACCGTGATTCGCGTGTAACGGCTGGCGAGTCCGGTCTTGTCGGCTCGAACACCGAACACGTTTTCGCCTTGGGAAAGTTGAACCGTCAGTTCGAAGCGATTGCCGGTTACGGACGCGCTGCGCCCGGAGACCCTGACTCGCGCACCCGGCGTCGTTCGCCCCTTGATTGTGTAGGTCGGCTGGCGCACGGTTATGCCTCCCTGCCCGCCCTGGAGAGAAAGCACGACCGGAGGAAGCTGGCGGACAATCGTCAGCGTCTGTTTTTTCACAGACATCCCACTCTTTATTGCTTGGACGTTGACCACGTTCTCGCCGTCGCGAAGAGGGACCACGAGCGAGAACTGCCGCCCTTGACGGGAGGAAGCCTTCCCGTTCACCGTGACTCGAGCATCGCTCGAAGCCGTACCGACGATCTTGTAGCTGGCCTCAGTCGTGACATCCCGCGCGCCCGCGGGCTGAGTAAGCGAGAGCGTGAGTACTGGCTTCTTGGCCGCTGTTTTCGACGAGTTCGGGCTTCCGGCGACCGTTCCGATGATGATCAGGAGGACGAGCAGGCCGAATAATGACCCGCCCGCAATCAGAGCGATCCTCGCCGGCCGTGAACGCTCTCTCCACCAGATCAGAGGTTGACTACTGGCGAGGCGCGAGCCTGGCGCCTTGATCTCCTTAACCTTGGCCGTCGGATCGAGAGCGAGCAGCTCGCGCCGCCGGGTTCCGAGCTCCTCCGTATTCGCCTCTGCTGCCGCAAGATTCGCTTCCGCCTGATCGACGCTATGTGTATCTGCCTCGACCTCTTCGAGACGAGCCGAAGCCTGCTCGATCTCGGAGCGATCGGCGGTTACGCGCTTGAGCTCTTTCTCCGCAACATCGAGGCGCTGTTTATACGTGCGCAACGACTCGGATGCGTTTTTCGCAGCTGTATTGATATTGGCCGCAACCTGATGAGCGGTGGCGGCGGGTACGCCTCGGAAGCTGACGACGCTGTCGAAGCGCGGCGTGCTCAGAAGAAGAAGTCCCTCGGGTATTCCAGAGCTCTTACCTTTCTGAGTTGAGGTTGACATCTCAACAGTCGCCTTGATGTCGATAGAAAGTGGGACTGTGCCCTCCGGCGCCTCGAGCCGGTTGTCGTAGAGGCGAACTGACGCGAGTCGAGCAAGAAGTTCTCCGTTCCGAGCCTCTTCGACCTTTCGCTTCGCCCCAGTAACGCGAGAGTCGTACCCGCTTGTTGCGGATCGAAGCTGTGATTGCGCTTCTTTGAGCGTCTTCTCACGAGCTCGCTTCGCTTGGGCGAGCTTCTGTGTCGCCGAGCGCAGAGCGGCAACGTGAGCTTCCTCTACTTCTTTCAGCCGGAGTCGAGCCTCGCGGATCGCTTTCACACGCGTCTGGTAATCCGTCGTCTGTGGCATCTCTCGCGCCTCCGGCTAGGTCTTGGGTGTCCGAGAGGAAGTTAACCCACGTCAACACAAGAGTAAAGAGCGACTGGGGCTCGGGAGGGTTCATGGTGGCGCGAAACTTCCAATCAGAGTCCTAAGACGCAGTTTCGTGCCGAATCAACGCCGCTCCGTGAGATCTCGCGCAGCTGGTGCTTCTCCGTTTCCGGCCGAGCGCCGCTGAGCGCGGCCAGGCTCAGGCAGCGCCGGCCTTGTGCAGCTGCGCGTAGATCTGGCGCGCGGTCTTCTCCGGTAGGTTCGGTACCGCGATCAGCTCGTCCACAGTCGCCGCCAGGAAGCGCTCCGGTGAGCCGAAGTGGTTCAGGATCGCCCGCCTCCGTGCCGGCCCGACTCCGCGCAACTCGTCGAAAAGAGAGGCGAAGGACTCGTTCGAGCGGCGCTGGCGGTGATATCCGATCGCAAAGCGATGCGCCTCGTCGCGCAGCCGCTGCAGCAGCTGCAGGCCGGGAGAGTGGCGGTCGAGGCGCACCGGCACGGGGCTCCCCGGGAGGAACACCTCCTCCTCGCGCTTGGCCAGCGAGACGGCGGCGATTCTCTCGGTCTCGGGCGCCTCGCCGAGCGCCTCCAGCGCGGCGCCCAGCTGACCCCTGCCACCGTCGACGACGACCAGGTTCGGCAGCGCCTGGAAGCTCTCGTCGAACTCTCCCTCGCTCGCCTCTCCGAGGCGGCTGAAGCGGCGCCCGATCGCCTCTTTCATGCCGGCGACGTCGCTCTGCCCGGCAAGCGAGCGCAAGGAGAATTTGCGGTAGTGCGCCTTGTAGGGAATGCCGTCACGGAAGACGACCATCGAGGCGACCGGCGAAGCCTCCTGCAGGTTGGAGACGTCGAAGCACTCGATCCTGATCGGCAGGCTCTCGAGGTTGAGCGCTTCGCGTAGCTCCTCCAGCGCCTCGATCCGGCGCAGGCGCCCGGCCTCGCGCGAGCGCAGCTCGTTGACCAGCGCCAGCCTCGCGTTCTCCGTCGCCAGCTCCTGCAGGCGGCGCTTCTCGCCTCGTGCCGGCGCCCGCAGCTCAACCCGGGCGCCGCGGAGCTCACTCAGGTACTCGGCCACCGCTTCCAGCCCCGTCGTCGCCGGCGGCACGACAACGAGCGGCGGAATCGACGCTGCGCCGGTGTAGTACTCGAGGCAGAAGGCCTCGACCAGGGCGCTCTCGTCCTGCACCGCCACCCCCTCGAGGTGGAAGGCGTAGCGGTCGACCATGCGCCCGCCGCGAAGCGGGAACACTTGCACGGCGGCGCGCTCGCCCTCGACGGCCAGCCCGAGCACGTCCGCGTTGCCCTCCGAGGGACGATCGGCGGCCTGGCGCTCGAGCAGGTGCCTGATCGCGACCAGCCGGTTGCGGTAGCGGGCGGCCTCCTCGAAGCGCTGCTCGTCGGCCGCCTCGCTCATAGATCGCTCCAGCTGCTCCTGAATCGGCTCGGTTCGCCCGGAAAGAAACTCGATCACGCCGTCGATCAGAGCGCCGTACTCCTCGCGGGAGATCAGCCCCACGCAGGGCGCATAGCAGCGGTCGATGTGGTAATCGAGACATGGAATCCCCGAGCGGCGACCCGGTTTCGGGCCCTCGCAGGGCCGGAAGCGAAAAGCCCTGTTGAGCACGTCGAGCGTCCCGCGCACCTTCTTCGCACTGGCGTAGGGACCGAAGTAGAGGACGCCGCGACGGTGGCGCTCGCGCGTGAACATGACGCGCGGAAAGTCGTCCTCGATCGTGACTGCGATGTAGGGGAACGACTTGTCGTCGCGCAGGCGAACGTTGAAGGGTGGGCGGTGGCGCTTGACGAGGATCTGCTCGAGATGGAGCGCCTCGACCTCGTTGCGGGTCACGATCGTCTCGATCTCGGCCACGCGCCCGGCCAGGCGAGCGATTCCGGGACGCCCGTCGCCAGAGCGCTGGAAGTAGCTGCGCACGCGCGAGCGCAGCGACTTCGCCTTACCCACGTAGAGGACTTCGCCGTCTTCGCTGTGAAAGAGGTAGACGCCCGGAGAAGCCGGAAGCGTCCGCAGCTGCTCGTTGAGCGGCCTGGCCATGGTGCTCCCGTCAGCCTAGCCCGCGCTCAGAGGTATGTGTGCTGCTCGCGCCAGATGCGCCAGATCGCGTAACCGCAAATCGGAAAGACGAGCAGCCAGGCGACGCCGCTGAGGCCGTTGATGTTCAAGCGGTGAGCCCCGAACAGGCGCGCGCCGAAGTAAACGGCGAGATTCGTGATCACGATCAGGATCGCAAGGTAGAAAGCCCACTGCGCACGAGCCGGCCAGAGCGCGATCTCCGAGCGCCGGCCTCGCCAGAGCAGGAAGAGAAAGTAGGCGATGGCGAGAAAGAAGGCGATCTGCAGCAACGCCGAAACGACGACCAGCGTCGCGTAGAGCTGAAAAACCATCACGATCGCGACGATCGCCAGGATGATCGCGAAGGCGCGGAGCGTCGGGTGCCTGTCGCCCGGAGTCCTCACAACGGCTTCTTTAGCCCAGACGCCGTCCGGGCTCGGTTTCCGCAAGGCTCGGTACGGTATAAGAAGATCACGGAGACAAGCTACCTGGCGAGAGAGGACGACGCGAGATGATCGAGGAAGGCACGACGGCACCGGACTTCGAGCTCGAGACCGACGCCGGCGAAATGGTCCGCCTCTCGGACTTTAGAGGCAAGCCGGTGATCCTCTACTTCTATCCCCGGGACAACACGCCCGGCTGCACCAAGGAGGCTTGCGATATCCGCGACGCCTGGAGCGAGTTCGAGCGCCGCGGCGCGGTCGTGCTCGGGATCAGCCCCGACAATGTCGCCTCGCACGTGCGCTTCAAAACCAAGTACCAGCTGCCCTTCACTCTCCTCGCCGATACCGAGCACGACGTTGCGAAGCTCTACGGCACCTGGCGGCCCAAACGAATGGCCGGCAAGAGCTTCCTCGGCATCATCCGCTCGACCTTCCTGATCGACGCCGAGGGCAAGGTCGCCAAGGTCTGGCCCAAGGTCGACCCGGCCAAGCACGCGGACTGGGTGCTAGCGGAGCTCCCAGAGTAGAGGTTGCCGCTTGAGAGAAGCGCCGACACCATCGCTCCCGTAGCGAGCCGGCTCAACTCGGGTCTCTTCCGTCGTGCACGCGAACAACACGACATGCCTAGGTCGTTACTGTCGGATCCTCTATGACTGTCGTCGGCAGGAGGACGTCAAACGCAGCCAGGCGGCGATTCTCATCAAGAGAAAGAGTGCCAACCGACGTTTTCGTCCGTATCGGATAGCGAGTGGACGCGAGCCTTAAGTAAAACGCGTCGACCTCATCGTCATATGACCAATGCATGTCGTCGAATTGCTTGTATTGCTCTATTTCGACAATCCCAACCTGTTCCCGAAGCCCGATTATCTCGACGCTGACAAGGGTTCCGAAATCATCGATGTCGAGCGCACACTCGAAGTCCATCGTTTCAGTCTTGGCGATATCCGAGAAGACGACTCGAACCGAGCTCTCCGTCCGCGTCACAACCGGAAGAGAACTATTCACGACTTGCCTCGGCGCGCACTCATGATCTTGTTCGAAGTCCTGCTGACGACTATCGCTCCGTCATTCTGTCGCTATGCGGATGAAGGGACTTGAACCCCCACGAGCTTTCGCTCACACGGACCTGAACCGTGCGCGTCTACCAATTCCGCCACATCCGCGCGGAACGACATTCTAGCCACCGTACCGAGCAAGAACTTCAACTCACCCCGAAGTTGCCTCGGTCTTCGCAAACCCTTACGCGGCGTTAGGCTGTTTCTTCGCCGGTCCGCGTAGGATTGGCGCTGCCGTGAAGGTTTTTCTCCTGGTAACCGCCTGTCTTTTCGCCCTTTCGGCCGCCGGTAGCGCAGCCACGAAAGAGGCCGCGTCGCCACTCACCGAGGTGATCGTGACACTATCCTCTCCCCCGCTCGCCGGCGCCGAGACGAGCGGGCGGTCGAGTACCTCGGCCGTGACGACGCCAGCCCGCACGCTCGACCTCCACTCGCTGTCGAGCAGCCGCTACCTCGAACGCCTCGCCACGGAACAGGACGCCCTCTCGCGCCGGATCGAGGCGTCGATTCCGCAAGCGGACGTTCGCTGGCGCTACCGCATCGTCGCGGACGCGGTCGCGGTCGCGCTGCCTGCCGGCGAGGTCGCCCGCCTGGCTCGCGTTCCCGGGGTTGCTCACGTCTATTCCTCGTATCGATATGTCCGGCTCGAGAGCACTCCGCCCCCAAACGTCGCGCTGATCGGCGCGCCGGATCTCTGGGGTGCCGACCTCGCCAATGCCGGCCAGGGCGTCAAGATCGGCATCATCGACGACGGCATCGATCAGACGCATCCGTACTTCAATCCAACCGGATACACGATGCCCGCCGGCTTCCCGAAGGGCGACACCGCCTACACGACGGCGAAAGTGATCGTCGCCCGCGCATTTCCACCGCCGGGCTTCACCTATGCGAACGCCTCGCTGCCGTTCGATCCGAGCTTCTCCTCTCACGGCACCCTCGTCGCCGGCATCGCGGCCGGGAATGACAACACGGTTGCGAACTTCAGCGGCAGCGCGCACATGCTCTCGGGCGTCGCTCCCCGCGCCTACCTGGGCAACTACAGGGCGATGACGATTCCTACTTCCAACTTCGGTTTGAACGGGAACTCGGCGGAGATCGTCGCCGCGGTCGAAGCCGCCGTCTCGGACGGGATGAACGTGATCAACCTCTCACTCGGTGAGCCTGATGTAGATCCTCGTAACGACATCGTCGCCCAGGCCTTGAACGCCGCCAGCGCGGCGGGAGTGGTTGTCGCGGTCGCGGCCGGGAACGAGTTCGGCGAGAATGGAGGGGGCTCGGTCGACTCTCCGGGAACCGCAGCCCAGGCGATCACCGTCGCCGCCTCCAGCGGCGGTAGTGTAGGGACGAGTACCGACCGGATGGCGTCGTTCTCGTCCAGCGGCCCGACTCCCTTCGGTCTCCTGCTCAAGCCCGATCTCAGTGCTCCGGGCACGAACATCGTCTCCTCGGTTCCGGCCAGCTCGGGCCTTTGGGACTATGAGAGCGGAACGAGCATGGCCACACCACACGTCGCGGGTGCGGCGGCTTTGCTTCGTCAGCTTCATCCCACCTGGACCGTCGCCCAGATCAAGTCGGCGCTCGTTCTCACCGCCGCGCCCGTGACGACTCCCAGCGGCCTCGAGGTATCGCCGCTACGCGAGGGAGGCGGGCGTGTCGCTCTGGCGGTCGCAGATCAACCGCTTATCTTCGCTTCTCCGTCCTCTGTCAGCTTCGGCTTCCTGAAACGCGGTCAGAGCCTGGTGAAAAACATCGATATCAGCGATGCCGGCCCCCCCGTCGGATCCTGCGAGGTGAGCATCCAGCCCGACGAGTCGGCCGCCGGCGTCTCCTTGCAAGCGCCGACTTCAGCGACAGTCCCAGGCACCCTGCAGCTCGACGCTACGGCGGCGGCCGGAGCACACACCGGCAATGTCGACGGTTGGATAGGCCTCACTTGCGCCGGCCAGATGCGACGGATTCCCTTCTGGCTGCGCGTCTCGACTCCTCAGCTCGGCCGCAAGAAGGCGATCAAGCTCGTCCACGCCGCCACCTACCAGGGAAACACCAAAAAGAAGACGGCGCTGGTCGATCGCTACCTCTACCCCGAGCGCGTCCCCGGTCTACCGACCCTCCTCAAGGGGCCCGAGCAGGTCTTCCGTCTCACCCTCAAGAGCTCCATTCAGAACTTCGGCGTCGTTGTTCTCTCGCACGCCCGCGGTGTCTCGGTCTCGCCCAGGATCGTGCTCGGATCGAGCGAGGACAGGCTCGCAGGCCTCACCGCACTTCCGGTAAACGTCAATCCATACGTGGACCTGTATGGAAGCGTGGAACCGGTTGCCGGCGTGCTTCGACCCGGCCCCGGCCTCTACGAGATCGTCTTCGACACCACCTCGGCAGCGAGGGCCGGACGTTTCCGCTTCCACCTCTGGATCAACGACCGCACGCCTCCGCGCATCCGGTTGCTGTCACGTATGAAGGGCCTCGTGACGGTGCGAATCACCGACGCCGGCGCGGGCGTCGATCCTCTCTCGATCTCGGCGACATCCGGCTCGAAGTCTTTCAAGGTCTCGTTCGACTCCCGTACCGGCAAGGCGAAGATCAACGTCGCCTCGCTCGTGGCCGGTGGCACATTGGTCGTCCGTGTATCCGATTACCAGGAATCGAAGAACGATGAGAACGCGGGCGCGCTTCTGCCGAACACCCGCGAGATCCGCTTCGCGGTTCCGGCCGGCACGAGTAAGAGTGCTTCGCGCTAGTCGCGGTCTTCGATAGTCGGAAGGCGCTCGAGGTCTCGCACGACGCTTTCGGCGAAGGCTTCTCGCTCCTCGTCGAAGTCGCTTAACTCCTCGGTGTCCACCAATACCAGGTGCGAGCGGCGGCGGCGGCGCGCTTTCCTCGAAGCCCGCGCACCGTGACGGCCGACTCCGAGGTGCGGCAGCAAGCGCGGCCACTCGGCGGCAGCGAGCACCGCAAGCGCCGAGACGAACAGCCCCAAAACGATCCAACTCACAACTCGGATTGTACCGCCCCTGAACTCTTAGTAAACACTGCGAAATGCGGCGATTTTCTTACTCGGCTCTCAGTAGCGAGGGCTACTGTGAAGGTGTCTTGGTCGGATACTCGTGATATGTCGAACTGGTTGCCAATCTTTCCGTATCTCGTCTTCTGGGCGGTGTCCATGCAAGCGTTGCTGATCCGCGCGAGACTCGTTCCGCCGCTCTGCGCTCGCTGCGGGCGCTCCCGCGAAGGCCGCTATCTCGGCGAGAAGACCTGCGCCTGCTCGCGGCACTGAAGGGGAACCGGTCGTTTTCACCGCACCGGGCCGCCCCCATCAGACCGAGACGTGGCGAACTGCACCTCCCTAAACGACTCCGACGCTTCGCCGCCGAGCCCGACCTGCGCGGGCACGGCACGCTTCGACTTTCGTATAGGCGTACGAGGGGGCTCGTGGGGGAAACCGGGTTTCCCCCACGTTTTCTCCCCGGGTAGGACTCGAACCTACAACCCTCCGGTTAACAGCCGGATGCTCTACCAATTGAGCTACCGGGGAAGGCAGCCAACGCCGGGATTCTAGCCAGAGCCAGGCGGATTCGAGCCCGGTGTCTCTCGTGTCTCGCGGGTCGCTCGTCGTGCGTGGCCGCCGCGACCGACACGGCGGGCGCGGCCCACTAAACGCCGTCCCCACCGCAAACCGGGCCCCGCAAACATCTCCGGCGAGTCCGCCACGCTGATAGGAGCAGACGAGGCACGCGCGCCGAAGGCGCGGTGACTCGTTCGTAAAGGTCGTACCGCCGAAAGTCTAGGCCCGCGAAGCGAGCCGATTTTCGGCGGGAACTAGGCGAACTCGCGAATCGCCGCTCTCACCCGCGCGAGCTGGCGCTGGAGCTCCGGTAGGTGCGATCCATCCGCTTTGGCGAGCTCGCGCTGGAGCCGGCGCTCACGCAGGCGAAGCAGCAACTGCTCGGCCGTCTGTCTGTCGATCTCGGCGGCACTCGCGCGAGCGTCCAGCTCGGCCACCAACCCCACCACCTCGTCGTCGGGCGTGGCGGGTCCCTCGACGAGGTACTCGCGGACACGCCGGTGCAGCTCGTCGTCGAAGTGCTCGGGCGTCAGCTCCGACAACATCTCTTTCAAGTCGGGATGGGCGACGACGCCCGCGAGAGCATCTCGTTCGCGCCGATCGCCGGCCTCGAGCAGTTGAGTCGATACCGCTGCTCCCGCCCCCTTCCGACCCGCGCGCGGCGCCAGCCCGGCCTGTACTTCCTTGGGCAAGTCGAGCTTGTCGGCCAGGTAGCCCAGCGCCCGCTGACGCTCGGGCGAGTCCTCGAAACGCCCTAGCAGCTCGCGCACGCGCACGAACGCCTCCTGGCGATCGGGTGCGCGCTCGATCTCGATCCGAACGCGGTAGGCGAGGTAGCTTTCCGCCTGCTCCAGCCGCTCTTCGAAGCCCTCGGCGGCGTCGGCCGGGTCGAGTCCGGGCGGGAGCGTGACGACGCGAACGTCGAAACCCTGAGCGGTGGCCAGCTCCATTCCGCGCAGCGTCGCCTCCTGCCCGGCGGCGTCTGCGTCGAAGCAGAGATAGAGGCGGCGGCAGAGCCGCCCGAGCTCCTTCAGCTGGCGCTCGGTGAGAGCGGTGCCCATCGAGGCGACGACGGGCTCCAGACCGCTCTGGCGCACGGCGATCACGTCGGTATTTCCTTCCACTATCACCGCCCGCTCCTGCTTGGCGATCGCGCGCCGGGCCAGGTGCAGTCCGTAGAGGATGCTCGACTTGTGGAAGAGCGCCCCTTCGGGCGAGTTCACGTACTTGCCCCGAAGAGGATCGTCTTCGCGCAGTTTGCGGGCGCTGTAGCCGAGCACGCGGCCGCGCGCGTCGGCAAGGGGGAACATCAGCCGGAAGGTGAAGTAGTCCTTGCCACGCTTGTTCGCCAGGCCGGCGGCGGCGATCTCCTCGATCGCGAAACCCTTCTCCCGGGCCTTGGGAACGAGCCGCGATCCGCCCGGCGAGAGCCCGAGCCGAAACTCCTTGCAGACCTCCTCGCGCAGGCCGCGTGAGGCCAGGTAATCGCGCACCGGAGCCCCCGTCTTCGTCTCCCAGAGGTGGCGCTCGTAGTAGCGCGTCGCCAGCTCCAAAAGCTCGTGCAAGCGCTCGCGCCGCTCGCGCTCGCGCTCGGCTTGCGGCGACGATTCCTCGCGCTCGATCTTGACGCCGAAGCGCTCGGCCAGCCACTCCACCGCCTCGTTGAAGTCGAGCTGCTCGGTCTCGCGCACGAAGGTGATCACGTCGCCGCGCGCGCCGCAACCAAAGCAGTAGTAGAGCTTGTCGGCGGCGTTGACCGAGAAGCTCGGCGTGCGCTCCTCGTGGAAGGGGCAGCGTCCGGTGTAGCGGCCGCCGACCTTGCGCAGGGCGGTGCGCGCCGAGACCAGCTCGACCATGTCGGCGGCGGCCTTGACCTCGTTCACGGTCGTATCCGAGATCCTCGCCATCAGATGCTCTCGTAGAGAGCGAGCGCGAAGCGGTCGGTCATACCGGCAAGGTAGTCGGTGACGCGCTCGACCGGCTCGCCCTCCTTTTCGGGAATCGCGTCGGGATGCTCGAGCAGATGGTCGAAAAGCGTGCGCACAACCAGGATGGCGCGCTCGTTCTGCACCTTCGTGTGCTCGGAGAGATAGACGCGCTCGAACATGAACCGCCTGAGCGAGAGCATCGCCTCGGAGACCTCGCCCGACTGGCGTATGTCGCCCGCCTCGCTCGAGCTCTCGACGATGTCGTGTACGAGCCGGTCGATCCGGCGCGAGCCGCTGTCTCCGAGCACGGCTATCTCCTCGCGCGGGAGATCTCCGGCCGAGACCGCGCCTGCGCGAATGGCGTCATCGATGTCGTGGTTTATATAGGCGACCCGGTCGACCAGGCGCACGATCTTTCCCTCGAGCGTCGCGGGCTCGTTCTCGCCTCTGTGATTGAGGATTCCGTCCCGCACCTCGGCGGTCAGGTTGAGCCCGCGCCCGTCGCGCTCGAGCACGTCGACCACTCGCAGCGAGTGCTCGTTGTGGCGAAAGCCGAGCCCGAAACGCTCGGCCAGCGCCTGATCGAGCGCGCCCTCGCCGGCGTGGCCGAAGGGCGGGTGACCGAGATCGTGGCCGAGCCCGATCGCCTCGGTCAACTCCTCGTTCAATCCCAGCGCCCGCGCCACTCCGCGCGAGATCCCCGTCGTCTCGAGCGTGTGGGTGAGGCGCGTGCGGTAGTGATCGCCCTCGGGATCGATGAAGACCTGCGTCTTGTGCGCGAGCCGGCGGAAGGCCTTGGTATGGACGATGCGGTCGCGATCGCGCTGGAAGGGCGTTCTCAGCCGGCACGGCTCCTCGGGCTTCTCCCGCCCCTTGGTCTCATACGAGCGCACCGCCAGCGGCGAGAGCGAGCGCTCCTCGAGCTCCCTGACACGGGCTTCGAAGGAGTCGGCAATCTTCCCGGCGGGCTCGGGCATCGTAGAAGCCAGACTAGTCGCAGCGCCGGTCATCCGGGCGTGGAGCGCAGGCGCGAGTTTTCTCGAATCAACAGCTCGAAGCCGGTCGCCGCAGTAGGCCCGTTATCGATTCACCGTAGACATGTCCGGGTAGCGCTCGCCGGCCGTGGCGCCGCGCGGGAAGGCTTCGTCGATCCGCGCCAAATCGACGCCGCTCAAGTCGATCTCCAGTGCGACCAGGTTCTGCTCGAGATGGGAGGCTTGGGTCGTGCCCGGGATCGGGACGATGTCATCGCCTTGCGCCAGCACCCAGGCGAGCGCGAGCTGCGCCGGGGTGACGTTCTTCTCGGCCGCGATCTCGGCGACGCTGTCGACCAGTTCGAGGTTGCGCTCGATGTTCCCGGGCTGGAAGCGCGGATTGTGGGCGCGGAAGTCGCCTTCCTTGAGGTCGTCCTGGCTGCGTACTTGAGCCGAGAGGAAGCCGCGCCCGAGCGGGCTGTAGGGGACGAAGCCGATCCCGAGCTCGCGCACGGTCGGCAGGATCTCGTCCTCGACGTCTCGCGTCCAGAGCGAGTACTCGGTCTGTAGTGCGGTGATCGGATGCACCGCGTTGGCGCGGCGGATCGTGTTCGGCGCCGCCTCGGAAAGACCAAGGAAGCGGACTTTCCCCGCCCGGACGAGCTCGGCCATGGCGCCGACCGTCTCCTCGATCGGCACGTTCGCGTCTACGCGGTGCTGGTAGTAGAGGTCGATCGTCTCGACGCCGAGGCGCTCGAGCGAGGCATCGCAGGCGGCCCTCACGTACTCCGGGCGTCCGTTGATCCCGACCCAACTGCCGTCTGGACGGCGCTCGTTTCCGAACTTGGTCGCCAGCTCGACATCGTCGCGGCGATCGGCGATTGCCTTTCCCACCAGGCGCTCGTTTTTGAACGGTCCGTACATGTCGGCGGTATCGAGGAAGGTGACCCCGAGGTCGAGCGCGCGCCGGATGGTGGCGATCGCCTCGCCCTCCTCAGCCGCGCCGTAGAACTCCGACATACCCATGCATCCGAGCCCGAGCGCCGAGACCTCGAGCCCCTGTCCACCGAGTCGCCTCTTCTTCATCTCCGTCCTCCAAGAGTCGTGTGCTCGTGCCGAGCGGATGCTAGTTGACGAACGGCGGCCGCCCGACGAAGCCTCACTCTGGCGATCTACCCTGAGCCGCACTTTTCGAGCGCCCTGGCGAGTTCCGGGCACCTCGCTAATCCTCCCTCCTCCCCCCACCCTCCCACGGGGCGGAATACGGTATCGAGGAAAAGCGCTCGGGAATGTGCCAGCTTCGTGCCGAAAGAGAACACCGGTCTGCCGTACGGTTACGGCACCGTTTTGGCACGGCAGAAGCCCGTGCCACAGAACCGCCTGAAGTACTCAGCGCCTAGATGATGATTGGCACTGTGCCGCCGTCCACGCTCCAGGCGGCGCCGGTCACGTAGCTCGAGCGCTCGGAGCAGAGGAAGACGATCGCCGCGGCAATCTCCTCCGGCTCGGCCAGACGCCCGAGCGGGCGGCCGGCTCCCACGGTGGCGAGGATCTCGTCACGCGATATCTCCTTGCCGGCTCGGGACTGGTCGGCCAGGCCGCCCTCGCCCAACCAGGCGTCGGTGGCCGTTGGGCCCGGCGCGACAGCGTTACAGCGGATGCCTTCCTTTGCGTAGAGATCCGCAACGAGGCGCGAAAGCGAGAGTACCGCCGCCTTCGAGACCGAGTAGTTGGGCATCGTCGTCGAGGGACGCTTGCCTGCGGTCGAGGAGACGTTGACGATGACACCGCCGTGACGGGCGCGCATTCCCGGGAGTACCGCCTGGATCGAGCGCACGTAGCTCATGACGTTGAGGTTCCAGATAGAGCTCCAGTGCTCCTCGCTCAACTCGTCGAAGGCGATCTGGTAGGCGAGGCCGACGTTGTTCACGAGCACGTCAACACGACCGAAAGCTTCCTCGGTCCCACGCACGAGCTCACCCGGCGCGGTGGGATCGGCGAGATCGAGCACGAACGCCAGCGACGCGCCTGCGCTTTCTCTCGCGATCTCGGTGCGCTCACGGTCGCGGCCGCAAACGACGACGCGGGCGCCCTCTGCGGTCAGCATGCGCGCGGTCTCGAGCCCAATCCCAGAACTCGAGCCGGTGACTATGCATACCCTTTCTGCGAGGCCGAGATCCACGTCGCCTATCGTAGGGCCAGCAGGACGATCTCGCTCCGTCCATGCCGTCACGAGCGAAAAACCAAGTCGGAGAAGGCTCTCGTTAGACTGAGACCGTAGTGGAGGACTACACCAACAAGTACAAGGGCGAGCAGGTCGACGTTGCGCTCTTCGGCGGCGAGTATCAGGAGGGCGTGCTGACCGCCTACTGCTTTATCGAGGACGTCGCTCACATCGAGTTGAACGGGCACATCCTCATCCCTCTCCAGAACGTCGCGTCTCTCCACTGCGCCAGTCGATGCGACGCGCCCGAGGACGACTGGCCGCCGCGTGGTCTGCGCGACACCAGCCCAGACGAAGAGCCCTAGAGACGTGACCGTGGGCGTCCGGCTGGCGACCACACGCAACCTGCTCAAGCTCTGGTTGATGCTTGCCGTCTTCGCAGCGCCGCCGACTCTGACCGGAGCTGTGGCGTTGGGTTGGAACGCAGCGATTCTCTTTCTCTTCGCCGCAGCGCTCACCGAGACGGCTGTCTACGTCTACTGCGATCGCTTCCTGCTGACGATGCTCGGAGCGCGCGAGCTGATGGTCGCCGAGCGGCCCGGGCTACACTCCTCGCTCGAGCGCCTGGCAACGGGCGCGGGGGTCGTCAAACCGCGCCTCTACGTCATCCCCGACAGCTATCCGCGTTCCTTCTCCGTCGGTCGAGGCCCAACTGCCAGTACCATCGTCCTGAGCCTTGGACTTCTCGTCGCCGCATCTCCGGCGGAGATCGAAGGACTGATCGCGCACGAGCTCACGCACATCCGTAATCGCGATGTCGCGGTGCAAACGACCTCGGTCGCCATTGCGGCGGCAATTGTCGAGCTGACCCGTATAGGCGGCTATCTCCAGCGCGGTCTTCTCTTCCTGCTCGCACCCGTAGCCGCAGCGATCGAGAAGATCGCGCTCTCGCCCCGGCGCGAGCTGGCCGCGGACTCGAATGCTGCCGCCCTCTGCGGCTCACCTCACGGTCTCGCCGATGCCCTCGTGCGCCTCGAGCATGCGAGCGAGCTCGTCTCCTTCGGCGCCAGCCCGACAACGGAACCTCTTTACCCGATCAACCCTTTCGCGGACGGCGATCGCCTTGCTCGTTTGTTCGACACCCATCCATCGTTCCCAAAGAGACTTCGGCGCCTACGCGAGCTCGACCCCCTCTGGAAGGAGAAGTTGCTCGCGCCTCCTGAGCGTTAGCCGCTTTCGTCCGGTAGAACAAGCGACGCAACAAAAAGAGGGCCGCTCTTGGCGACCCTCGAAAAACTGGCGGCGACCTACTCTCCCAGGGGATTGCTCCCCAAGTACCATCGGCGCGAGCAGGCTTAACTTCTCTGTTCGGAATGGGAAGAGGTGTATCCCCGTCGCTATGACCGCCAAACTTGTTGTTCTCGGTGCTGCGCCTTCCGTTCGCGCGCATCCCGTTTTGCAATTTGTACGCCGGTGCCAGACTGAAGTCAGGCACCGGATCTCGTTTTCCGTTTTGAAGGGTGTGCGCGAGCGCACACCTTCAAAACTCCATAGCGACTCACTTGTGTTCAAGTCAAGACCTCGGGCAATTAGTACGGGTCCGCTGAACACATTGCTGTGCTTACACGTCCCGCCTATCAACGTGGTGGTCTCCCACGGCCCTTACTCCTTCTAGAGGATGGGGAGCCTCATCTCGAGGTGGGCTTCCCGCTTAGATGCTTTCAGCGGTTATCCCTTCCAGACGTAGCTAATCAGCAGCGCCGTTGGCACGACGACTGATACACCAGAGGTCTGTTCATCTCGGTCCTCTCGTACTAGAGACGACTCCTCTCAAGCTCCCAACGCCCATGGCGGATAGGGACCGAACTGTCTCACGACGTTCTGAACCCAGCTCGCGTACCGCTTTAATGGGCGAACAGCCCAACCCTTGGGAGCGACTACACCCCCAGGATGCGACGAGCCGACATCGAGGTGCCAAACCGTTCCGTCGCTGTGGACGCTTGGGAACGATAAGCCTGTTATCCCCGGAGTACCTTTTATCCGTTGAGCGACGGCAATTCCACTCTCAACCGCCGGATCACTAAGACCTGCTTTCGCACCTGCTCGACCTGTCAGTCTCGCAGTCAAGCTCCCTTCTGCCTTTGCGCTCTGAGCACGATTTCCAACCGTGCTGAGGGAACCTTTGCGCGCCTCCGTTACATTTTAGGAGGCGACCGCCCCAGTCAAACTGCCCACCTGACGCTGTTCCCGACCCGGATCACGGCATCGGGTTAGAAGCCCAGAACACGAAGGGTGGTATCCCAAGGTTGGCTCCACGAGAGCTAGCGCCCCCGCTTCAAAGCCTCCCACCTATCCTGGACGACATATCCCAAACTCCAACGGCAAGCTGCAGTAAAGGTTCACGGGGTCTTTCCGTCCAGCCACGGGTACTCGGCATCTTCACCGAGACTACAATTTCACCGGATCCCTCGTTGAGACAGTGCCCAAGTCGTTACGCCATTCGTGCAGGTCGGAACTTACCCGACAAGGAATTTCGCTACCTTAGGACGGTTATAGTTACCGCCGCCGTTTACCGGGGCTTGGGTTCGAAGCTTCACCTTACGGCTAACCTCTCTCCGTGACCTTCCGGCACCGGGCAGGCGTCAGCCCCTATACGTCGTCTTACGACTTCGCAGAGACCTGTGTTTTTGGTAAACAGTCGCTTGGGCCGTTTCACTGCGGCCCCCTCGGGCATTCGCTCGAAAAGAGCTTTACCCTACCGGGGCGCCCCTTCTCCCGAAGTTACGGGGCCATTTTGCCGAGTTCCTTAACGAGGGTTCTTCCGATCGCCTTAGTATTCTCTACTCGCCCACCTGTGTCGGTTTTGGTACGGGCACGTTTTGCCTCCCTAGACGCTTTTCTAGAAGGCATGGCTTCAGGGACTTCGCCTAACTGGCTCGGACTCCCGTCTCAGACTTGCTCCGCGGATTTCCCTACGGAACGTCCT
>Ga0187886_1000072_pt1:117500-146070 | contig 146070 bp, 133 predicted proteins | sample June2016WEW_20_1_FD_133001 | JGI IMG/M metagenome (GOLD analysis project Ga0187886, IMG submission 133001) | Peatland microbial communities from SPRUCE experiment site at the Marcell Experimental Forest, Minnesota, USA - June2016WEW_20_150 | ecosystem: Environmental > Terrestrial...
CGCCGCCGATTCTACGGCCGCCGCTTGCCGGACGCGCTGGAATGACCCCTTCGGTAGACTTCCGGCCCGTGCTTCGCGCTCGCAGAGGCCACTCCGGCCTTAAGCAGCCGCCCAAGCCAAAGCGGCGGATCCGCAAGCTGAGGCTCTTCTCGTTCGTCGGCGTGCTCAGCGTGCTCACCTTCGTCTCCTTCTGCTTCGGCTTCATCGAGGCGATCGGGGCGAGCCTCAGCCAGCTTCGACCTGAGTATCAGCAGAACGTCGAGGTGGACGGCCGTATTCTGGCCCGCGACGGTCACACCGTCCTGGCCGTCCTGCGCGGCTCCGAGGCGCGCACGCTCGACCGCCCCGATCAGATCAACTGGACGATGAAGCACGCGATCGTCGACATCGAGGACCGGCGTTTCTTCCAGCACGGCGGGATCGACGTGCGCGGCATGCTCCGCGCCGCCTGGACGGACATCATGCAGGGGAAAGTGGTCGAAGGCGGTTCGACGATCACGCAGCAGTACGTCAAGAACACCTACCGCCAGAACCAGCGCACGATCGGGCGCAAGCTGCGCGAAGCCGCGCTCGCCTGGGATATGGAGCGGCGCTGGTCAAAGGATCAAATTCTCACCGACTACTTGAACACGATCTACTTCGGGAACGGCGCCTACGGCGTGGAACGGGCGGCGCGAACGTATTTCGGGCACGGCGCCAACAAGCTGACGCTCCCGGAGGCTGCGCTTCTCGCCGGCATCCCCAGAGATCCTGGCCTCTACGACCCCATCCGCAACCCGAAGGAGGCCAGAGCGAGACGTGCGCTCGTGCTCCAGAAAATGGTCGAGCAGGGAGATATCACGGCTGCGGATGCCCGGCGCGCGAATCGCGCCCCCCTCCCCCGCGTCAACCACGGTCAGCGCATAACCAGCTGGGAGCGAGTGCCGTTCTTCACCGACTACGTGAAAGACATGCTGGTCCGTCACCTCGGCGCGGGGACGGTCTATGGCGGCGGGCTGGAGGTCACGACCTCGATCGATCTCGGGTTGCAGAAGCTCGCCGAGAAGGCCGTCGAACAATGGCTGCCCGACCCGCTCGGCCCGGCGGCCGCGCTGGTGGCCATCGACCCCCGCAGCGGGGAGATCCTGGCCATGGTCGGTGGCCGCAACTACAAGCACAGCCAGTTCAACCTGGCGACCCAATCGCAACGCCAGGCCGGCTCGGCCTTCAAGCCGTTCGTTCTCACGGCGGCGCTCGAGGAGGGCCTCTCGCCCTCATCGACGCTGGTGTCGAGGCCGCTCTACCTGTCTCTCGGCGACCGCTTCTGGTCGGTGTCGAACAGCGAGGACTCCTATCTCGGACGGATCGATCTGAGAACGGCGACCACCTACTCCGACAACACCGTCTTCGCCCAGCTGACGCAGATCGTCCAGCCCAGAGCGGTCGCCGCCGCCGCCAAGGCGCTCGGCATCCAGAGCCAGCTCGCACCCTACCTCTCGATCGGCCTCGGAACCGATCTCGTCAACCCGCTCGAGATGGCTCGCGCTTTTGGCACGCTTGCGAACGGCGGCGTACGTATAGATGGCAGCGGCAAGCTCGCAAACGAGCCGCGCGCCGTACTCGGCTACCTGCAGCTGGGCAACACGAGGCTCTGTAAAAAAAAGAGGCTCTGTCTCAACGACGAGGTGCCGACGCCGGAGACGACCCCGAACGACGCCGCTGTCGTCACCTCGTTACTCGAGAACGTCATCAGCTACGGAACCGGCCGTCGTGCCGCGCTACCCGACCGTGTCGCGGCCGGTAAGACGGGTACGACCGAGAACTACGGTGACGCCTGGTTCGTCGGCTACACACCGCAGCTGGTGGTCGCGGTCTGGGTCGGCTACCCGAACAAGCTGGTACCGATGGATCACCTCTACCACGGCCAGCCCGTGGCGGGTGGCACCTACCCGGCGCTGATCTGGAAGTCCTTCATGGAAAGCGCCTTCCCCTATCTCGCGAGAACCGATCCGAGCGGGAGTTGGGAACCCGAGTACTTCCCGAATCCGTCCTATCCCTACTCGGTTGCCAAACAGGTCGTCTGGCGCAATAGCCAGCTGATGCTCGATAACGGCAACTGCCACAACAGCTTCCCGCTTGTTTACTTCGACGGCTTCGGCCCCACCAACGTCGCCAGGTGCAAACCGAACGAGGTCGAGGTGCCGAACGTCGTCGGGATGAAGCTGGACAAGGCGGAGCAGCGTCTCGCTCTCCAGCCGCTCAACGCCGAAGTTCTCTACAAGCGGGCCAAGGCGCTCCAGCGTCCCAACGTCGTGATCGACCAGGATCCCAGGAAGGGGACGCTCTCCTCCTACGACAGCGTGATCGTAGTGCTGGCGAAGCCGGTCAACGGCCTCGTTCCGAACGTGGTCGGACTGACGCTGCTGCAGGCACGCGCGAAGCTGAAATCGCTCGGGCTCCGGCTCGGCGCGGGCGGTTTCACGCAGGGGAGTCCCGGCCTCGTCGTCGCTCAGCGACCGCGAGCGGGCGGCGCCGTCAAGCCCGGGATGACTGTCGCCCTCGTCGTGGGCCGCGGCTGAGGTAGGGAGAACCGGTCAGGCAAACCCTCCAGGGTCGCTCTCGTTCGCGCGTGATCCCGATGCGCGGACTGCGAAAGATCTCCGGCTCCGATTCCCTCGCCAGAAGCTCGAAGGGTCGGCGATCGAGCGGCAGACCGTCATGCTCGCCCGTGATCGCCAGTGCCTGGCAGATCCTGCCCGGCCCGGCACAGAGCTTGAGCAGGTCGTCGGTGCCGCGGCGCTCGATCATCCGCTCGATGCCGTGAGTCGGCTCTAGCGCCCTGACGAGAATCGCGCTCGCCTGGCCGGGCTCAGAGCAAACTAAGTTCAGGCACCAGTGAATGCCGTAAGAGCGATAGACGTAGGCGTGCCCGGGCGGACCGAACATGGAGGCATTCCGCGCCGTGAGTCCCCGGTAGCTGTGGCTGGCCGGATCGCTCTGATCGTAGATCTCGAGCTCGACCAGGACGCCGCCGGCCCCATCGACGAGGAGAGTCGCACCGATCAGCTCCTCCGCGATCCGGTGGACGCCGGCGGCAAAGAGATCACGCCGGAGCTGTGCCATCTAATACCCGGTTAGACACCTAGAAGAGACGCTGATCTTCGCCGGCGGTCGTCCGTTCGAGCAGGTCGCTCGCCTTCTTGCCCAGATCCTTGAGATCGACGCGCGATTCGGCCTTGATCGAGCGGGCGAGCAGGGGGCCGATCTTCTCCGCGTCTTCGGCGACGCGTCCGACCAGCGCCAGGGCGTCGTCGAGCAGCGAAGCCGCGACCGAGGCATCCTCGCCCATGTCCTGGAGGATCGTTCGCTCGGTGCGCGATGCCACCAGCGGCTCGTCTATCCCCTCCACCCAGACGAGAGTGCGCCGGCCTCCGCCCCGCTCCTCACCGAGGATCGGCTCGAGCGCGTAGATCCGGTCGGCGCGGACGTACTTGCCGAAACCGAGAAAGACCATGCGAGGCGCGTGCTCGCTCACACCGGCACTCTAACCCGAAGAGGCGCTCGACCGGAAACACGAGGGATAATTCTTCGCACAACGCGGACTTCGCGGATTGGTCGCACCAGCGTCGCTCTGGCAGTGTTCTTACGGACCGTTTCCACTGACTGGTTTAGTCAAATCACCTCGCGGAATGAGAACGACATTGGACGCACTCGTCGATCGAGCGAACGAGCGGGCCTTCGAGCGCTCCGGTCTGGCTTGTGCTACTCAGCCGCGCAGTCGGGACACCGACCGTGAGTGAGGCTGTTCTCCGCTTCCGGACGAAGGCTCTTTACGCCTCGAGCAGCATCGGTAGTGAGGGATTGATCGAGAGCCGTGGGCTTTGGCTGCTCTACTTCTACGCGCCGCCCTCTCACGCGAAGACGGCGCCCTTGCTCGGAGTCGTCATCGCCGGGGCGGTTCTGGCCTCGGTTCCGGTCGTATGCGCCTTTGTCGACCCGCTTGTCGGCTATTGGAGCGACCGCACGGCATCGCGGCTCGGCCGACGGTTGCCGTTCATCCTCGCTGCGACGCCGTTCTGGGCACTCTTTGCTTTTCTCCTCTTCGTACCTCCCCGAGGAGCCGGAGCGACAATCGCGGCCGTCTACCTCGGCGTCGTCTTCAGCCTCTACTCGCTCTCGAGCATCACGAGCGGCGGGCCATACGAGGCACTTCTGCCCGAGATCGCGACGACTAGCGACGAGCGCTTGAGCGTGAACGGGCTCAAGGTCTACTTCGGAGCCACGGGCGGGGCCGTCGGGCTTGTCGCCAGCGGTCTGATCATCGACGCCTTCGGCTTCCGCGTGATGGCGCTGGTGATGGCATCTCTCGCGCTGGTCTTCCGCTACATCGGAACGGCCGGCATCTGGAAGCACGTAAACCGGACTCAGCCGCCGGCGCGCGTCTCGATCAGACGTGCCGCCCGTGAGACCTTCTCCAACCGCCCTTTCCTCCTCTACCTGCCGGCTTTCGTGCTCTTCCAGGTCGGGCTGACCATGACGCGGGCATCGCTTCCGTACTACGTGAAGGCGCTTCTCGGGTTCACGAAGACGGGTACCACGGTGGCCGTGCTGACCGCGGTTATGATCGTGGCGCTCCTTCTCTCCATACCGATGCACGGCCGCCTGGCGAGGCGCAGCTCGAAACGGCAAACGTTTCGCCGAGCGATGCTTGGCGCGGCAGTCGTCTTCCCATTGCTCGCGTTCGTCGGTCTGCTCCCACACGTGCCGGCGGCGGCGGAGATCGCCGTTCTGATGGCGGTTGCCGGCATCCCGATCGCCGGCATCTACCTCTTTCCGGCCACGCTCACCGCCGACATCATCGACTACGACAGCTTAAGAACCGGGATGCGCCGCGAGGCGACCTACTACCAGCTGCACAGCTTCGTCGAGCAGGTCGCGACATCGCTCGCGCCGGCCATCCTCGCCGGGCTCCTGATACTCGGAGACACGGCGTCCAATCCGATCGGGATCCGCCTTGTCGGCCCGGTGGCGGGTCTGCTCGTCCTTATCGGTTATCTCGTCTTTCGCCGCTACGATCTCCCGGACGACGTTCTCGCCGCGCCGCCCGCAGTTACCCCTTCGTAGGCTCAGCCGCGCCGGGCGGCGCGCAGGCTCCGCAGCATCCAGCCGTTGAAGCGAAGTAGGGCGCCTATCCCCGACAGCGAGATACTCGGGATCGCGTGGTGGAGCGTCGAGGTGACGGTGAGGCTCACCTGTGTGTGCGTGGCTCTGCGGGCCAGGTCGCGTGTCTCGGAAAGCGGAAAGTACTTGTCGTGCGGAGCCGAGGCGATGTAGATAGGCGCCAGCAGCTTCTGCGCCTCGTGGATCGGCGAGAGGCGCTCGATGCTGGCCCGCATCGACGGCGAGAGAGCGGCGTAGAGCCGGTCGAAGCGCCGCGGGTCGCGGTTGGCGAGCAGTCTCACGAGTGGCCTCACGCTCGGCGTGACCTTTCGGATCGGAAGCTCCCGAAAGAGCGCCAGGGGATCGGGCGCGTTCTCCGACAGCCTCAGCAACTCCGCCAGGAGGGTGTCGCGGTCGCGGCTCGGCTGGAGAGTGGCAACCAGCGAGCGCGCGAGCACGAGCCCGAGAAACGGCTTCGCCTGGTACGGGACGAGCCGTCCGTCCTCGACGTAGCTGCCGGTGGTCGCCAGCCGGATCATCTCGGCGAGGTCGGTGTAGGGAGCGACACCGGCCACGACGCTGATGCGGCCTGCGAGGCTCGGGTTCTCGGCGGCGAGAAGCGAGAGCGTGGTGCCGTTCGACACCCCGACGAGCGCCACTCGCCCGTGGCGGACGTCGTGCCGATTCGCCGCCGCGCGGACCAGCGCAATCGTGCCCGCCAGTGTCTTCCTGGTGATCTCGCCCGTTCTCAACCCCGGCGGATCGGGCACGAAAACGATGAAGCCCACGCGCGCGAGCCCGTTCGCCAGGCGCTCGACGTCGGGGTGATGGCTACCGCGGGCCGTGACGCCGTTCACGAACACGATCGCCGGCCACTGGTTTCCCTTGCCGGGCCGGACTACCGTCGTCGGTACGCCCGCCACCCGCTCGTCCGCGACACGCGGCTTGTCGGTCAGCACCCGTGTAGTCCAGGCCAGCACGGGGATCTTCGCCGTGATCGAGAGAACGGCGGCCGCACGCATCTCTGCTTCGATCCAGGAGCGCTCGGCGAAGCCGACGATCGCGAGCACGACGACCAGAAAGAGCAGAATCGTGCGAACCGGGCCCATGACGCGCAGCCGGCGGGCGAAGACCGCGCGCGCGCCGCTGCCACCGAGCTCATGGGGCCATTCTGAGGCCATGGCCCGAGCGAATCGGAATCGGGGAAGTGCGCCTGGGCAACGCGAGCGCGATCATCGGCTGTCTGCCTGTTATATGCCCGCGCGCCCGCCCAGCTCAACTCGGGTCGGGGATCCTAGAAAGATGCTTCCGCTATCGCCGCCGCAAGCGTTGCGACGACTCGTTCCTGATCCTCAGCCTCGAGCGCCGTGTAGAACGGCAGCGCAACCGTGCGCCGGCTCAAGTCCTCGGCGCGCGGACAAAGCCCCTCGGCGAAACCGAAGCGCTCGCGCATGTAGGGCTGGAGATGGATGCAGGGGAGGTAGCGACTGGAAGAGACCTTCTCGCGGGTCAGGAACTCGATCACCCGCTCACGATCGATCTCGCGCGCGAGTTTGACGACGAAAACAAACCAGGAGCGCCGGTGCTCGGCGTCGTCGGTGGCCGGAAGAGCGACTCCGTCCAGTCCCTCGAGCAGCACCCGGTAGCGACCTGCGACCTGCGCGCGCAGCTCGAGCATGCGATCCAGCTTCTCGAGCTGCCCGATCCCTAGCGCGGCGCTGAGGTCGTCGAGGCGGTAGTTGTAGCCGAGACGAACGTGCTCGAGCCAGGGGCCGTCGTCGCCGCGACCCTGATTGGAAAGGCTCTTGATCAGGCGCCACTCCTGCTCGGAATCGGTGACGACGATCCCGCCCTCGCCGGTCGTCATTTGCTTGTTCGGGTAGAAGGCGAAGACCGCAGGCACGCCGTGCCCGCCGACCGGCTTGCCCTTGTACTCGGCTCCGAGAGCCTCGCAGGCGTCGTCGATCAGCGCCAGGCCGTGCTCGCCGGCGATCTTCCTGATCGGGTCGAGCTCGCAGGGGTAGCCGAAGATGTCGACCGCGACGATCGCCTTCGTCTTAGGTGTGATCGCAGCCTCCAGCGCCTTCGGATCGATGTTCCAGGTCGCCGCGTCGATATCGGCGAAGACCGGTGTCGCGCCCTCGTAGAGGAAGCAGTTGGCCGAGGCGGCGAAGGAGAACGGCGTCGTGATCACCTCGTCGCCGGGACCGATGCCGGCGCTTCTGACTAGCAGGTGCAGCCCGCCGGTACCGCTGGACACGGCGGCCGCGAAGCGCGCGCCCACACGCTCGGCCAGCATCTGCTCGAAGCGCGGTCCGGTTGGACCGAGCGACAGCCGTCCCGATCCGAGCACCTCGGCCACGAGCTCCTGCTCACGCTCGTCGAGATAGGGAAGCGAAAGCGGAATCTGCTTCTGGGACGCGGAGCTCACGCCTCGGCCCGCACCGGCGTGACGTACTCCAGCCAGTGCGACCAGCGATCGTCGCGCCCCTGCACGATCTCGAGATAGGCGTGCTGAAGGGCGAGCGTCACCGGGCCGGGATCGCCGATCAGGTAGTCGTCGACCTCGCGCACGGGCGTCACCTCGGCGGCGGTGCCGGTCATGAACGCCTCGTCGGCCAGGTAGAGGTCGGCGCGAACGAGGTTTTCGACCCTGACCTCGTAGCCGAGCGAGCCGGCGATCTCGATCACCGAGTTGCGCGTGATCCCGTGCAGGATCCCGGTCTCGAGCGGCGGCGTGTAGATGACGCCGTCCTTGACGACGAACACGTTCTCGCCCGAGCAGTCGGCGATATAGCCCTTCTCGGTGAGTAAGATCGCCTCTTCGTAACCGCCCAGGGCGGCCTCCTGCACCGCCAGCATCGAGTTCAGGTAGAGCCCGGTCGCCTTGGAGGCGTGCGGGATCACATTCGATGGCATCCGCACCCAGGTGGAGATCTTCACCCGCACTCCGCGTGCCATTCCCTCCTCGCCCAGATAGGCGCCCCAGGGCCAGCACATGAGCGCCACGTAGACCGGGTTGTCGCGCGGCGGAACGCCCAGAGAGCCGTAGCCGTAGAAGGCGATCGGGCGTAAGTAGCAAGACGGCAGGTGGTTGACCGCCACGAGCTCGAGCGAGGCTCGCTGCAGCTCCTCGACCGAATAGGGGATCTTCATGCGGATCAACCGCGCCGAATCGTGCAGGCGCTGCAAGTGGTCGGTCAGACGGAAGACGGCAGTGCCCTTCGGCGTTTCGTAGGCACGAATACCTTCAAAGACCCCGGAGCCGTAGTGCAGGGCGTGAACACCGACGTGGACCGTCGCTTCCGCCCAGTCCACGAACTCGCCGTTCATCCAGATCTTCTCGGTTGCTTGCAGGTCAGCCATCTTTCTCCTTTCCGTGAAGGAAGAGGTTAGCCGCCAGCATCGACGGCGTCCAAAACCTCCGCGCCGGGAAGCGTAATGAGGTCGCCGGGAACAAGCGCCGCGAGCGGGCGAGCAGCGCAGAGAACGATCGCTGTCCTGGCGATCTCGGAGGATGAAACGCCGAGCACGGCGGCGGTCTCCGTGACTGCCTTCGTGCTCGTTTCGAATCCCCGTATTCCTGCCTCGGCACCGCTCGGCAGTAGGGCCGCCGCCACACTTTCGACCGGCTCCGGCCGGCTACTCGAGCGCACCGGCCTAACCGATATCGATGAAGCGTGCGTCTGCGAAGCCCGCCTTCTCGATGCTCTCGGTCAACGCCGGCGTGGCCGGTGCGTCGATCGAGAGGGCCATCAGCGCCGTGCCTCCCTGGCGCGTCCGGGAGACGGCCATGTTGGCGATGTTGACTTTGGCCTCGCCGAAGAGAGTGCCGAGCCGGCCGATCTGTCCGGGTACGTCGTCGTAGCGGACGAACGCCATCAACGGAGAGAGCTCGACCTCGAGCTCGTACCCGAGCGCCCCAACCAGCCAGAGACGGTTGTCGTTGCCGATCGTGGTACCGCTTACGGCGACCTCGCTGCCGTCTCCGAACACCCGCACGCGCAGCAGGTTGGTGAAGTCGCGAGAACGCGGCTTGGACTCTTCGCTCACCTGAATGCCGCGGTCTTCGGCGATGACACGGGCGTTGACCCAGTTGACCGGCCGCTCCTCACGCTGCTCGAAGGCGCCGTTCAGGACTGCGAGGGTCAGCAGTCGCGTGTCGTAGCTCGCCATCGTGCCGAAGTAGGAGACTTCGATCTTTTCGGCGCGGCCGCCGGCGAGCTCCATCGCCAGCCTGCCCAGCTTCACTGCCAGCGGCAGGTAGGGGCCGAGGATGGCGAGATCTTCCTCGCGCAGCGACGGGATGTTGACGGCGTTGGTGACCAGCCCACCCTCGAGCGCCGCCGCAACCTGCTCGGCGACGTCGGTTCCGGCCCGGTCCTGGGCCTCGCTGGTGGAGGCCGCGAGATGAGGCGTGATCACGATCTCGTCCACCTCGGTCAGCGGGCCCGTGTAGGGCTCCTGCGTGTAGACGTCGAGTGCCGCGCCGGCAACCTTGCCGGACTTGATCGCGGCGATCAGGTCGTTGTCGGTGATCAGCGCGCCGCGGGCCGCGTTGATGATGCGGACGCCGTCTCGCATCTTGGCAAATGCTTCGTTGTTGAGCATGCCGGTCGTCTCCGCGGTTCGCGGCGCGTGCAGCGTCAGGAATTCCGCTCGGGCATAGAGGTCGTCGAGCGATTCCATCCGCTCGACACCGAGCTCGCGAAAGCGCTCCTTCGATACGACGGGGTCGTAGGCGATGACGTGCATGCCGAGACCGGATGCCTTGCGGGCGACCTGCTGGCCGATCTTGCCGAGGCCGACGATGCCGATCGTCTTTCCGGCCAGCTCGACGCCCTTCCATTTGGAGCGCTCCCACTTGCCCTGCTTGAAGGCTGCGTAGGCCTGCGGGATGTTGCGCGCCAGCGCGAGCAGCATTCCAATCGTGTGCTCGGCGGTGGAGACAACGTTGGACTCGGGGGCGTTGGCGACGATGATTCCTCGCCTTGTCGCGGCCTCCACGTCGACGTTGTCGACTCCGACGCCTGCGCGTCCGATCACGCGCAGGCGTGTTCCCTTTTCGATCAGGTCGGCGCTGAGCTTGGTGGCCGAGCGAATGATGATCGCGTCGTAGGCACCGATCATCTCCGCCAGATCTCCCTCGAGATCGACGTCGACGTCGAAACGCTCCTCGAGCATCTCGATGCCGGCGTCGGCGATCTTCTCTCTAACCAGGACCTTCGCTCGTTCGCTCACCGCGCCTCCCCTTCTTTCTGATCAGTATGCAGCGAGGGCGCTCGAGACAGCCGCGCCGCGATTGACGTCTACGCCCATATCGGTCAGCACCATCTCGACACCGGCGAGGGCCGTGATGATGTCGAAGATGTCGAAGTAGCCGATGTGACCGATGCGGAAGATATGCCCCTTGAGAATGCCCTGGCCGCCCACAATCTGGATCGCGTAGCGATCACGTAGGGTGGAGACGATCTTCTGTCCGTCTATTCCCTCGGGTGCCTTCGCCGCGGTGACGACCGCCGAGCGGTCCTCGTCCGGTGAGAAGAGCTCGAGTCCCATCGCCTTGATACCGGCACGACAGGCGCGACCGAGCTTGCGATGCAGCTCGAAACGCGTCTCGAGGCCTTCCTCGAGCAGCAGCCCGAGAGCGACGTTGAGACCGAGGATCAGAGTCACGGCCGGCGTGTAGGCGGTCGTCTCGTTGGCGAGCGCCTTCTGGGCGGCAGCCCAGTTGAAGAAGAAGCTCGGGTTCCTGCCTGGCTCCTGGCTGGCGGCCGTGGCCGCCTCGGAGATGGAGACAGCGGCCAGACCGGGTGGAGTCATGAGCGCCTTCTGTGAACCGGCAACAACCACGTCGAGGCCCCAGGCATCGGTCTCGAGCGGAATCGCACCGAGGCTCGAGATCGCATCGACAACCACGAGGGCTCCGTGCTCCTTGGCGACCGCGGCCAGCTTCTCGATGTCGGACACGACACCGGTGGACGTCTCGGAATGAGTCAGGAAGACAACCTTGGCCGGCGCCTGTTTCAGCTCGGCGGCCAGCTTGTCGGGATCGGGAGTGGCTCCCCACTCCTCCTTGACATGACCGACCTCGAGGCCGTAGATCTTGGCGATCTTGACCCAGCGCTCGCCGAAGTTGCCGGCCGAGTGAACGACCACACGCTCACCCGGCGCGCAGAGATTCGCAACAGCGGATTCCATGCCGCCGGTGCCCGAAGCGGCGAACATGATCACATCGTTGGATGTCTTGTAGACCTCTTTGAGCCGTTCGCCGCACTGTACGAAGGCCCGGCGGAAGTCCGCGCCACGGTGGTGGATGATTGGCTCGGCCATCGCCTGCAGTACCTCGGGCGGTACGGGGGTCGGGCCGGGCGTCATCATGTATCTCTTCTCTGGCATGGGAGGCGAACGGTAACGAACCCGTGCGACAGCCCCCTGGTCAGCCTGAATCAGGCCGCCGGCAGGGTAAAACCGATTGCCGTATTCACCCGGCTCGAGATGGTCGCGAATAGCTCGCTCCGCGACGGCTTTCCCGCATAACCAAGCCGTCTCTTCATCGGCTCTCGTGCCGGCGCGCGTGGCGTTGACCGCCACCTACGGGTAGAGCCCAAACTGAACTCGGCGGCAAAGTACGCACAGGTGTGCGGGTTAACACAGCCGCCTCTGCCAGCTCCTACTAGTGCCCCGGACAGAGTTCGTCCGGACAGCCTTTGAGAAAGAGCGCGTCTCGCCGTAGGTGACGACCCCCGAACGCTGCCGGGAGCCCGCTGGACGGCTACTCCCCGATCGCCTTGAGCAGCACACGCTTGCGCCGGCGACCGTCGAACTCGGCGTAGAAAACCTGCTCCCAGGGGCCGAGGTCGAGTCGGCCTCCGGTGATCGCGAGCACGACCTGATGTGCCATCAGCTGGCGCTTGAGGTGGGCGTCGGCGTTGTCCTCACCGACGTTGTGGCGATAGCCGGAGACCGGCTCGTGCGGAGCCAGCCGCTCGAGCAAGTCGTCGATGTCCTGGATCAGCCCGGACTCGTCGTCGTTGACATAGACCGCCGCGGTGATGTGCATCGGGTTGACCAGGCAGAGGCCCTCCTGGATCCCCGAGCCGCTGACGAACTCCTGAACCCGAGCGGTGATGTTGATGTAGTCGCGCCGGTGCGGCGTCTCGAACCAGAGCTCTTCGCGGGCGCTCTTCACCGTGGAACGTCGCTTACCACTCGGCGGGCCCTGTCGGCCCGCGACCGCTCATGTTCCTGAACAGAACTCTGAAGAACAGGCGTAGGAATTTCATGCGCGGACAATAGCGCCGGTCGGAACTTCCGGCCGGAGCCCGGCGTTTGCCTTCACAAGAGGCGCCCTATCGTGGGAGACTTCTGCCAGCACGCCGATGTCACGATCGTCCGCAGAGATCCTCAGCCCGGCCCGGACCGAGATCGCCCGGGGGAGGCCGCGCGCGGCTCTGAAGGAGTTGGAGCAGGCACGCGCCGCGTTGCTGGCGAACGCCGACATCGACGGGTTGAGAGAGCTGCTCGAGCTGGCGCGCGCTATTCGCACGCTCGCTCCGGCCGACACCAAGACACGCGAACGCCTGCTGGCGGCGACCGAAGAAGGCATCGAGTCGCTCGCGCCCGGGACAGTCGCCGAGCTCGCCGGAACACCCTCGGAGCGGACACCCTCTGTCGAGCCGCAAGCCCCGTTCACTCCCTACGGCCTGATCTCGACCGAGCAGATTTTCGCCCCCGCGCGCGCCGAGATCGAGCGCCAGAAAATAGGCCGCTCGCTGCGTCTGCTCGAGAAAGCACGGCGCAAGCTCCTGGCCCGCGCCGACGTCGACGGGCTCGGCGAGCTGATCGAGCTCGCCCAGCGGTTGCCGGTAGCCAAACCACGCCACGGACGCCTGCAGAAACGCCTGATCGACGCTGCGCAGCAGAACGTCCGCTACCTCGGCCGCCGCAAGGCCATCAAGACGGGCGAGACATGGAGCGATCCCTTCGCCGCCGCCCGGCCGAAGACGAAGCTTCCATCCCTGCCGCCGATGACACGGCGAGACAAATTGATAGCCGTCGCCATTGTCGTCGCGCTGGCGGCCGCGATCACCGCCTTGGCGCTGCTGGATAGAGCGCCGCAGCGAGCCGCGCACGCGATCAAGTGCCCGACCGGAGAGCAGGGATCGCCAACCTGGTCGCCGGACGGTAAGGAGATCGCCTTCGCCAAGAACCGCGAGTGTGGCACTCAGATCACGGTCGTCTCGGCCGAGGGCGGCCCGCTGCGAACGGTCTCGAAAGGTTACGGCGTACTGCCGGACTGGTCGCCCGACGGAAGCACGATCCTCTACCGGTCGCGCGACGGCTTCTCGGTCGTCCCTGTGCAAGGAGGCAAGTCGCGCCTATTGCGATCCGATGACGGCGACATGGGAGCGAGCTGGTCTCCGGATGGAACGCGCATCGCCTTCGTCCACGGCCTCATCCCATACCAGGACGTCGGCGCCGGAGGTTTCTACTACTCGACCATGTACACGATGAACCCTGACGGGAGCGACGTGCACCGCCTGCTGGGACACTCGTGCAATCCGGGGACTCCGGCCTGGTCGCCGGACGGAGGACGTCTTGCGTTCTCATGCAAGAACGGCATCTACGTGATGCGCCTCACAACTCGGAATCTCGTCCGCGCGGAGAACTGGGACTACTCGTCGCCGGTCACGACGAGCTGGTCTCCCGACGGCCGTCAGATCGCGATCGGCTACGGAAGCATCGAGATCATGAACGCGAACGGGAGTGGGAATATGCGTAGCATCCACGAGTGGGACTCCGTAACCGACGTCGCCTGGTCACCCGACGGACGGCGGCTCGCGTTCGTGATCGCAGGCTGGGGGCCGAGGGTTAACGGTCTCTACGTGATCGACCGCGACGGTAGCCATCGCAGACGACTCGTTCGGTTCTGAGAAACGCTCAGGCGCTCAGCTTCGCGCGCACGAGCTCACTGACGACCTTCGGGTTCGCCTTACCCTTGGTCTCCTTCATCACCTGGCCGACGAAGAAGCCGAGCAGACCCTCCTTGCCGCCGCGGTACTGCTCGACCTGGCCGGGGTTGGCGGCGAGGATGCGCTCGATCAGGGGCTCGAGTTTCGAGGCGTCCGAGATCGAGCTCTGCGAGATGAAATCGATCGCAGCGAAACTAGATGATCCGCTGGCACCGACACCTTTGCTGAAAACGGCGCCTGGGATGTCGGGGCGCTTCTCTATCAGTTTCGCGAGCTCGCCTGGATTGACTGTTTTCGGATCGATTCCGGCCGCCGCCAGTTCGTTCATGAGAACGTTGGCTGTCGCCTTCGGCTCCGCCCCCGCGGCGACAACCTCCACGTAGAGCGCGTCCCGACCGCTCGTCACCAGCCCGAGCGCCGTCTCGTAGCCGAGCACCGGCTCCAGCCGGGCGAGGCGTGCGCCCGGCAATTCCGGAATCTCCGCCTTGAGCCTTTCGATCAGCTCCGGCTCCGGCTCGTACGGCACCAGGTCGGGCTCGGGGAAGTAGCGGTAGTCCTCGGCCTCCTCCTTGGTTCGGTGCACGGTCAGGGTGCCCGAGGCGGCGTCGAAGTCGTAGGTGTCCTGCGTCACCTCGCCGCCCGACTCGTAGACCTCGATCTGGCGTGCGATCTCGGCCTCGATGCCGCGGCCGATGAAGTTGAAGGAGTTCATGTTCTTGAGCTCGCAGCGGGTGCGCAGCTCGCTCGCGCCGGCCGGGCGCACGGAGATGTTGGCGTCGCAGCGGAGCGTCCCCTTCTCCATCTCCGCGTCCGAGATCCCCAGCTCGACCACGGTCTGGCGCAGCAGCTGCAAGAAGCGCTTGGCCTCCTCGGCCGAGTGGATGTCGGGCTCGGTGACGATCTCCATCAGCGGCGTGCCGCCGCGGTTGAAGTCCACCAGCGAGTGCTCGGCGCCGACGATGCGCCCCTCCACCCCGCCGACGTGGATCGTCTTGGCCGCGTCCTCCTCGAGGTGGGCGCGATTGATGCGGATCTCGCGCTCGCCCTCGGGGCCCGGCACGACAAGACGGCCCCCGACGCAAAGCGGGGCCTCGTACTGGGAGATCTGATAGCCCTTGGGCAGGTCTTGGTAGAAGTAGTTCTTGCGCGCGAAGAGCGCCCGCTTCGCCACCTCGCAGCCGACCGCCAGCCCGAGCTTGATCGTCCACTCGATCGCCTGCGCGTTTGCGACCGGGAGAGTGCCCGGATGGGAGAGGCAGACCGGGCAGGTGCGCAGGTTCGGCTCCAGCCCGAAGGAGGTCTCGCAGCGGCAGAACATCTTCGTCCGCGTCTTCAGCTGGACATGGATCTCGAGCCCGATCACCGGCTCCCAATTGCTCACGCGCCCTCCTTCAGACGCGGCGGCACGAAGTCGAACCCGAGCGCCCGCTCGAGCGCATGCGCGGCGCGGAAGAGCACGTTCTCGGAGAACTGGGGCCCGGTCAACTGCAGCCCGACCGGCAATCCCTCCGAGAGCCCGCAGGGAATCGAGAGCCCGGGCAAGCCGGCCATGTTGGGCGGAATCGTGAGGACGTCGGAGGCGTACATCGCCAGCGGATCCTGTGTCTTCTCGCCCAGCTTGAAGGCGACCGTCGGCGAGGTCGGGCTGACGATCAGGTCGAAGCGCTCGAACAGGGCCGCGTGCTCGCGGGCGATGATCGTGCGCACCTTCTGCGCCTGGCCGTAGAAGGCGTCGTAGTAGCCGGCCGAGAGCGCGTAGGTACCGATCATGATCCGGCGCTTGGGCTCGTCGCCGAAGCCCTCGTCGCGGGTGCGCTCGTACATCTCGATCAGGCTCTCGGCGCCCTTGGCGCGGTGGCCGTAGCGAACACCGTCGTAGCGGGCCAGATTCGAAGAGGCCTCGGCCGGAGCGATCAGGTAGTAGCAGGCGAGCCCGTACTCGATCGAGAGCGGCAGCGAGCACTCCCCGACCTCCGCGCCCAGCTCCTTGCAGAGCGCGATCGCCCGCTCGGTCTCCGCCTTTACGCCCGGCGCGATCCCCTCGGCCTCGTTCATCTCCTTGGGAAGGCCGATGCGCAGGCCCTTCATGTCCTCGGCCTCGGGAAGCTCTACCGGAGCGGGCAACTCGACCGTGGTCGAGTCGAGCGGATCGCGCCCGGCGATGACCCGGTAGAGGAGCGCGCAGTCGCGCACGGTCTTGGTGATCGGGCCGACCTGGTCGAGGCTGGAGGCGAAGGCGATGATGCCGTAGCGCGAGACGGTGCCATAGGTCGGGCGCAAACCAACCAGACCGCAGAGCGACGCCGGCTGCTTGATCGAGCCGCCGGTGTCGGAGCCGAGCGCCCAGGGCGCCATGCCGCCGGCGACCGCCGCCGCCGAGCCGCCCGACGAGCCGCCCGGCACGCGCTCCGGATCCCAGGGATTCCTGGTCGGGCCGAAACCGGAGTTCTCCGTCGAGGAGCCCATCGCAAACTCGTCCATGTTCGTCTTGCCGAGCGCGGGCAGACCGGCCTGCTTGACCTTCGCCGCCACGGTCGAGTCGAAGACGGGCACGTAGCCGGCGAGGATCTTCGAGCCGGCGGTCGTCTCGATGCCCTCGGTCGTGATCACGTCCTTGATCGCGATCGGCACGCCCGAGCCCTGGCATTCCTCGACGACCTTCAGATAGGCGTGGATCTCGCCGTCGCGCTCGGCGATCGCGTCGAGATAGGCGCGGAGCAGCTCCTCGGCGCTCGCCTCGCCGCGCTCGAGCAGCCCCATCGCCTCCTCGGCGGTCAGGCGCAGGGTGTCGATCGCGCTAGCCACTCGCGGGAACCCGGAAGGCGCCGGCTTCACTCTCGGGCGCGTTCGCGAGCGCCTGCTCGCGCTCCAGCGACGGACGCGGCTCGTCGCGATCGACCACGTTGACGAGCGCGAGCGGATGTGAGGTCGGCGGCACGTCGGCGAGGTCGAGCTCGGAGACCTTGCCGACCGCCTCGAGGATGGCGTTCAGCTGCTCCCCGAAGCGCTCGATCTCCTCCTCGCTCAGCGCGAGCCGGGCCAGCTTGGCCACATGGAGAACTTCTTCGCGCGAGATCGGCACGGCCACATCCTGCCAGTAGCGGCGTGGCTCTGTCCAAAACAGCCCTCAAAGGAACTAAACGGGCACGTTCGAACCCTCGAGCCGGGGTTGAGCTCTCGCGAATCTCGCCCTGCTCCAGTCAAGGCGAGCCCGGTACTCTCGACCGTGACGCTGGTGTTCGAGCTTGCCGCGGAGCCGATGCGGGCGCGCAAACCGCGACTGGTTATACGGCGCGGGAGACTTCATACTCCAGAGCAAGTCGTGGCCGCTCGCGACCTGCCGGCGACCGGGCAGCGCGGGCGGCTGCCGCAAGGCCGCGGGAAGCATGACTAGGGAGATCACAGATGCGCCGGGACCTCTCGGGTGCGATGCTCGAGCGGTCAGATCGGTCTCGAAACAGGGAGGAAGACGATGAGAGGAAGCAGGCACAAGCGCGCCCCCGCCGCATGGATGCTGGCCGCAACCGGCGCTCTTTGCGCCCTGCTGGCCGGATCGGCGCCGGCTCCGGCGGCCTTTCCGGGCGCAAACGGGAAGATCGCCTTCGCGAGCGACCGCGACGGCAACTGGAATATCTACTCCATGGACGCAAACGGCGCCAACCAGACGCAGCTGACGACGAGCTCGGCCTCGGACGACAACCCGTCCGTTTCGCCGGACGGGGCGAGGATCGCCTTCAAGAGCAACCGCGACGGCAACAACGAGATCTACTCCATGAACGCGGACGGCTCGAACCAGACGAATCTGACCAACAACGCGGCGTCGGACGACTACCCGTGCTGGTCGCCGAACGGAAACAAGATCGCCTTCGTGAGCGACCGCAACGGCAACCCCGAGATCTACGTCATGGACGCAAACGGCACAAACCAGACGCGGTTGACGAACAACTCGGCCAACGACTACCTGCCGTCCTGGTCGCCGGACGGGACGAAGATCGCCTTCGAGAGCGACCGCGACGGCAACTACGAGGTCTACGTTATGGACGCAAACGGCGCCAACCCGACGAATCTGACCTCTAACGCGGCCACCGACTACGCGCCCTCCTGGTCGCCGGACGGATCAAAGATCGCCTTCGTGAGCGACCGAAACGGCAACCGAGAGATCTACTCCATGGACGCCGGCGGCACGAACCAGACGCGGCTGACAAACAACTCGGCCTGGGACGACAACCCCTCCTGGTCGCCGGACGGGACGAAGATCGCCTTTTCGAGCAACCGCGACGGCAACTACGAGATCTACTCCATGGACGCAAACGGCGCCAATCCGACCCGGCTGACAACCAACACGGCCTCGGATGTCAGCCCGTCCTGGGCGCCGGTCGTGACCGCGAAAGAGAAGATCGTCTTCGAGAGCAACCGCGACGGCAACCCCGAGATCTACTCCATGGACGCAAACGGAGCAAACCAGACGCGGCTGACGACGAACTTGGTTTGGGACATAAGCCCGTCCTGGTCGCCGGACGGGACGAAGATCGCCTTCCAGAGCGACCGCGACGGTAACCGGGAGATCTACGTCATGGACGCCGACGGCGCGAACCCGACGCGGCTGACGACGAACACGGCCTGGGACGACAACCCGTCCTGGTCGCCGGACGGGACGAGGATCGCCTTCCAGAGCGACCGCGACGGCAACTGGGAGATCTACTCCATGGACGCAAACGGCGCCAACCAGACACGGCTGACTACGAACTCGGCCAACGACATCTGGCCGTCCTGGTCGCCGGACGGGGCGAAGATCGCCTTCGTGAGCGACCGCGACGGCGAGCTCGAGGTCTACGTCATGGACGCAAACGGCGCAAACCAGACGCGGCTGACGACGAACATGGGTGACGAAACCTACCCGTCCTGGTCGCCGGACGGGACGAAGATCGTCTTCTCGAGCAGCCGCGACGGCAACGGCGAGATCTACGTCATGAACGCAGACGGCGCAAACCAGACGCGGCTGACGACGAACATGGCCCAGGCCGATCACCCGTCCTGGTCGCCGGACGGGACGAAGATCGCCTTCGAGAGCAACCGCGGCGGCAACTGGGAGATCTACTCCATGGACGCAAACGGCGCGAATCAGACGCGGCTGACGACGAACTTGGGGGCGACGAACGAAAACCCGTCCATGCAGCCCCCGCCCGATACGACGATCGGCGACCATCCCGCCTCGAGTACGACCTCGAGCTCGGCCAGCTTCTCCTTCAGCTCGAACAAGAGCGGCTCGAGCTTCGAGTGCAAGCTCGACGCCGGCGCCTGGAGCCCGTGCACCTCACCGAAGGCCTACAGCGGCCTCGCGCTGGGCTCGCACACCTTCCAGGTGCGAGCCATCGATCTTGCCGGCGTCGTCGATCCGACCCCGGCCGGCTATAGCTGGACAGTTGCCGCTGCAGCGCCGCCGCCTCCGACCACCACCACCACAACCACCAAGGCCGGCGGAAAGATCGTCTCCTGCAAGCTGGCGAAGAAGAGCTTCCCCGCCGCCCAGGCCGGCAAGGTCAAGCTCATCTGCAAGTTCTCGCCCAAGAGCAAGGTCTTCAAGTGGGTGCTCTCGCTCAAGAAGGTCAAGAAGTGGGTGCTCGTGAAGAGCGTCAAGAAGACCGGCTCCTTCAAGACGTACACGCTCACGGTCAAGAAGCTCTTCGCGGGTAAGCCGGTGAAGAGGGGTAGCTACCGGCTCAAGCTCTCCGCCGACAAGAACTCGAGAACGCTCGCCTTCAGGGTCACCTGAGTGTAGGTGCGAGCGAAAACGACCAGGGAAGGGACGGTGCCGAAGCAAGGCGCCGCCCCTTCTCCTGATCTCCGTCTCGACGCCAGGGCCGGCGTCCGCTCGCGCTTCCAACTCGAAGTCGTGCTCGCAGAGCCTGACTGAGCGCCCGCTAGCCGTTTATCTTGTGCGGCCGGGCGCCTTTCGCTTTCTCGGGGCGCCGCTGGCGGTGCGAGCCCGGAGAGAACAGTGTGGACACACGGGCTCGGAGAGGATCGTGCCGCCAGCGGCGTCAGGGTCATCGCCTTCACGGCGATGACCCGTCCGAGGAAGCGAAACGGGCCCTTGGGGGGCCCGCTTCGACAGCTTGCTGTGTGGTTCTCAGACTACGTGGACGTTCTCGGCCTGAAGACCTTTCTCGCCCTGAACGACATCGAACTCGACCTTCTGTCCCTCGGTGAGGGTGCGATAGCCGTCCATCGTGATCTTCGAGTGATGAACGAAGACGTCGTCTCCGCCCTCGCGCTCGATGAAACCGAAGCCCTTCTCATTGGAGAACCACTTGACGGTGCCCTGAGCCAACATTTCCTCCTTGAACCTGCGACGGCCCAGGCACCGAGCCGTCGAGCGGTGATTAAGCCCAGCAAAAATAGCGTCGCAGCTAGTCGAAAGCAAGCAATCCTCGCCTCGCGCGAGCCGCGCGAACCGTGTTGGCGAGGAGCATCGCTCTCGTCATCGGGCCGACTCCGCCCGGTACCGGGGTGAGAAGCCCGGCAATCTCGACCACGCCTTTGTCGACGTCGCCGACGAGCCCTTCGGAAGTTCTTGTGATCCCGACGTCGACAACCGTTGCGCCCGGCTTCACCATCTCGGGCTGGATCAGGCCTGCGCGGCCCGCCGCTGCGACCAGCAGATCGGCCCTTCTGGTGCGCTCCGCCATGTCGCGCGTGCGGGTGTGGCAGAAGGTGACGGTCGCGTTCGCACGCAGGAGGAGCGCCGCCATCGGCTTGCCTACGATCTCGCTGCGCCCGACGATGACCGCGTCCGCGCCCTCGAGCTGAACCTCGTACTCGCGCAGGAGCTCCATGATCCCGAGCGGCGTCGCCGAGATGTGACCTTCGCGCCCGAGCCAGAGGCGCCCGACATTGACCGGGCTGAAGCCGTCGACGTCCTTGACCGGATCGATCGCTTCCATCACACGCGGCTCGTTGATCTGAACGGGAACCGGCGACTGAACGATGAAGCCGTCGATCCGGTCGTCGGCGTTCAGCTCGTGCACCAGCGCGAGCACCTGCTCCTCGCCGGCGTCGGCGGGGAGGCGATGGTCGATCGACTCGATCCCGACCTCGGCGCAGTCCTTGTGCTTGTAGCCGACGTAGACGTGCGAGGCGGGGTCGTCGCCGACTAGTACAGTTGCCAGCGAGACATGGCCGAGCTCGCGCACCTCTTCGGCGATCCGTGCACGTACGCGTGCCGCCAGCTCGGATCCGTTCATCAGGGTCGCAGTCACAGGAAGCGGAACTCTAGCCGAAGAGCCTGTTTTGGTTGAGATTGCAGATCTATGGGAATTGGATCTTGGCGCGACCGACCCCCCAAAGGAGGGGTGAACACGTGCTATGCCTTGCCGATCATGAGCGAAGGTTCACCGGACGGGCGCATGCGTAATAAACTCAGCTTCCCTCTCATCCTTGCTGCGCTAGCTGTCATGGCGGTCGTAGCGGCGGTAGCGGCGTTCTTCGTGCCGACGGTCGTTTCGCTTCTTCTCGTCGGTATCGCAATCGCCCTGGTTGCCCTTGGCGCCTTCACCGTCGCGCGCCAGCTCTAGAAAGCGCGCGACGCTGGAGCCTTCGCGCCCGCGGCGTGATCGCAGGCAAATCAAAGGCGCGGAGCAGAATCGAACTGCTGTACGAGGCTTTGCAGGCCTCTGCCTAGCCACTCGGCCACCGCGCCGTGCTGGCGAATCCTAGTACACGTCGCCCGCTCAATTCCGCGCCCAGGGCCCGGCACTCGCTCGACCGGAGAGCCGCCTGCGCGATCGCTTCTAGCGCCGGATGCGCGGGCAGCGAATCTGGACGGCGCCGGCCGGCGTCTATTCTGTCGCCCGCATGAAGAGACGGCCCGATATCCAAGGCCTCCGCGCCGTGGCGATCTTGCTCGTGGTGCTCTATCACGCCGACCTTTCCTTCCGGGGAGGATTCACGGGCGTCGATGTCTTCTTCGTCATCTCGGGCTTCGTGATCGCCGGGACGTTGCTCGGCGAGCTGACTTCGACCGGCCGCATGAGCCTGGGCGGCTTCTACGCCAGGCGCGTCAGGCGAATCCTGCCCGCGCCGGCGGTGATGCTCGTCTTCGTCGCGCTCGCCGGGATACTGGCGGATCCAGCCGGAACGCAGCGTATGTCGGCGATGACCGGCATCGCGGCGTCGGCGCTCGGCGCCAACTTCTACCTGGAGGTGTTGCCCAACGGCTACTTCAACGTGAGCACGCAGCTCAATCCGCTGCTGCACACCTGGATGCTGTCGGTGATCGCCCAGATCTACATCGTCTTTCCCTTGCTCCTACTGGCAGCCTGGTGGCTCGGACGCTCCCGGCTCGGCCGCGGTCGCAGCAAGGAGCTCGCCTGGACGATCGTCGCGCTCGTCTCGGCTCTCTCCTTCCTGCTCTCTTTCGGCCTCACGCACGGCTACGTCCTGTCCCGCCCCGGCGGTTACGAGAAGTTCGCCTTCTACGCCACGCCGACTCGCTTCTGGGAGTTCGGGGTAGGCGCGCTCTTGATGCTCGCTTTACGGCTGTTCGAGCGCCTTCCCGGCCGGCTGGCGCTCGCGTTCGATCTTGCCGGGGCGGCCGCCGTGGGCGTGTCTGCGTTCTACATCCAGCAGGTGGGGTTCCGCGAGACCTCGGCCCTGCTGCCGGTCGCAGGCGCCTGCCTGCTCATCGCCGCGGGGACGAGGACACCGCTGGGCTTTACGCGTCTGCTAAGCCTTCGTCCTGTGGTCTGGCTAGGCGACATCTCCTACAGCCTCTATCTCTGGCACTGGCCCTTCATCGTCTTCGCCAAGGCGCTCTGGCCCAGCCACGGTGCCTGGCTCGCGGGCGTCGCCGCCGCCGTCAGCCTGCTGCCCGCCTGGCTCACCTACCGCTACGTCGAGAACCCGATCCGCTTCCGAGCGCGGACGGGCTCGCGCGCGCCGACGTCCCGGCGCGCGGGGTTGGCGCTCGCCTCGGCCTGCATCGCCGTCCCGATCGTCGCCAACCTCGGTCTGATGCAAGCGCAGAAGCTCATCGACCGGACGGCGTCTCTCAAGAGCTGGCGCCACACCACCGCCCTGCACACCGACGTTCGCCGCGGCTGCTCCAGCTCGACGCCGCTGGGACCCGACTACAGGCCCAAGTGCACCTGGCACGTGGCGCATCCGCGCGGTCGCATCGTTCTCTTCGGCGACTCGAACGCCGGCATGTACGCCGAGCCCGTCGTCAAGGCCGGAAACAGCGCCGGCTACGACGTCACCGTCGTCACCGCCTCCTCCTGCCCCTACCTCGGCCTGCGCATCACCCGCATCGACGGCGAGGAGCACAGGTGCCCCAGCTTCGGCTCCAAGTCGATCGACTACATGGTCAAGACGAAGCCGAGCCTGGTCGTCCTGGTCACGCGCACCGACTTCTACCTGCAGAACCCCGACGACGGGTTGGCGGTGGTGGGCGACGGCGGCTTCACCTTCACGAGCGCCGGCAAGGCGCGACTCTGGCGCCGGGCGCTGCACTCGACGCTCATGCGCCTGAACGCCGCCGGGGTGCCGGTGCTGCTCGTGCACCCAATCCCGGTGCTGCCGCTCGACCAGCAGACCTGCGCCATCGTGCGCATCCTGCTCGGTGCCTGCTCCAGCTCGCTCCCGCGCAGCTCGGTCGACAACTGGCTGCGCCTGGCGGTCGAGACCGAGAACGCGGGCGCAGCCGGCGTCAAGCTGACCAAGGTGCTCGACTTCGAGAACCAGCTCTGCGGCAAGAACCGCTGTACAACCGTGAAGAACGGGGTCTCGCTTTACCGAGACTCGCGCCACCTGAGCGTCGACGGCGCGCTCACCTTGACCGGCACTTTCGAGCGGGCGATCGTCGCGCACGCGATCCCGCGAAAGTGATCTTTACCCCCGTTGGGGATCACTCCCGGAGGGATTCGAACCCTCGACCTTCTGCATGGCAAGCGTGCCGTGAAATACGCCAAGAGGGCGCCGGAAGCCGCACGGTTACGCGGTAACCGGCGCCCTCGGTCTGCTCGGGTTTCGGCCGCAAATACCCGCCATTTCCGGTCGATTCGAAGCGATTTGGGCACAAGTTCCGGATTTGTGCCTAATCGAGACCGCCGAGAAGCCGACGGAGATCGGAGCCGAGCGCTAGGTCACTTGTGCGACGGGAACTCCGAACAGTAGATGTGCGCCGCACCAGTAGGTTTGTTGGCTGTGATCGCGGAGAGCGAAATGCGATCGAGTTCGAGGGCAATGCACCAAGGTGGAGTCCCCTTCTCTCGGCTGAACCTCACTATCCAGACATCACGACCAACGTAGTGTGAACCAGCGAAATGCAGAGTCACACTGTCGTTTGTCCTTTCCGAGAGAGCGATCGCTTCGGCATAGACGCGCACGACCGCAGCGTCATTGTTGGTAGTGGTTTGCGAGCTTGATCCCGATGTTCCGCAGCCTGCCCCGAAGAGTAGGGCTAGCGCAGCAGCGAGAAGGACTACGGCAACCCTCGGCGTCCTCATGGCTGGGAGTCTAAGTGCTCAGGCGTGCTCCTTCTAGCCATGTCCGAAAAAGCGTCTAGCGAAGCGGCGTCCCCGGCTCGATGCTTACTCGGAGCAGCGGCGGCGGGCGAGACGCTGAGCGGCGGAAATTGCCTCTGTATACGCTCTTTGATCGTCTTTCGTCATCCAGTAGTCGCCCATGACTGCGCGGAGTTCGGCTTCCGCATCCGTCGTCGTGTCGGGAAAGACTTTCTCGAAGGACACCGCCCACGGATCTCCGCGCAAGCCTGACTCCTTCCAACCAAGCGCGAGGATCTCGGCCGCTTTCCCACTGATCTCGTCGAGAGGCGCCTTGGCGAAACTCACGCCCGAGATTTTCTTAACGTCTGTCATAGCTCGCCATTCTATGCCGACTGGCGCCCACCCGCCTATACGTCGCCCTGAATCTGAAGCAAGCGCGTCTTGCGCCTCTCGATATAGGCGCTCACGTAGGCACAGCCTTTAACGGGGTAGACACTCTCATCAGGCCCTGGCCCAAGTCCCTCATCACTATCGAAAAGGCGATCAGTCCCGATCGGAAACCAACGCTTGAGCGTCGCCCGGACCTCGTTCTCCCAATGCACAAGATCAGCCTCAAGACGATGGCGATGGGTTTGCCACATCACCTCGTCAGAGAACTCTTCTCCATCGACTTCTCGTTTCAACTCATCAGCATCGCGTACGCATTGCGTGATATATGCGTTTTTCGCTTCCCTCGTACCCAGTTCGCGTAGGCGACTCCGAGCCGCGGCAAGTTCACCGGCCACGTCGCAGTAGGCAAGGAACTGCGCCACAACTACGCCGAGGCCCAGACCGAGCCACCAGATCCATTGGGGAATAGGGAAACCGCCAAGGACTGTTGCGGTTCCTCCCACTCCGGAAACAACCGCGAGCGCGAACCAATACCAGTGTTTCAAGACCGCCCAAACGTAGGGCCGCATCTGGCGCCTTCGCATGCTCGAAAGCCTACTCGCACTACGTCAAATGGCGGAGAGGTCTGTCCCCTCTCCCCTTGTCCAAAAGAGCGTCTAGCCGAGCGGCCTCCTGTCGCGTAGCGTGAAGGGTCGCGGGTTCAGGCGTAGGCTAGACCGGTGGGATTCTTCTCGCGCCTCTCCGGCGGCACAACTCCGCACCTAGCCGACGCCATGACCGTCCTCGCTGGCGACCTCGTAGACGTTGTCGGCGAGAGTTACCGGCACCTACTCGACGGCGCCGAGGCCGAGGCACATCCCGGCTCGATAGCTACCTCGAGCGGTCAGTAGGAGAAGGGGCATCCCGTGCGTGAATATTGGAAACGCGCTGGCGGTTGTGGCCGGGCTATTGCCCGCTGCGAGGATGGCAGAGTCTTCTTTTCTTCGAGCCGGGGTGTTCTGCGCTTCAACCTGCGATGCTCGGCCGGTCACCAGTGGTGGGCGCCTAATCCTAAGGCGTCCGTGGGTCGCGAATGCCTCCACGCCGAACGACCGGCGTCCATCGCGCCGATAAGGAAACCAAGAGAGGCGGACCAGCCGCCGCGAGGGCTCTCGTTCAGCGCCGACGCTCTGCTTAATGCCGCCTAGACGGAACTGGCGCGCAACTGGCGCGCACGAGGCCGAGTCGGGGCGGATGTTCGACGAGTATCTCGCCCGAGCGGATACGGGTGCCCGGCTGGAGCAGCTCGACGAGGACTAGGCCGAGTCTCTAGTACGCGGCGGAGTACCCGCTTGGCTCGCGGCTGCGAGATCATGTAGGGCGTGAGTCGCCTCTACGACCGGATCGTGCAACAGGGGTGCGCGCCGCTAACCGCACGAGAGATACTCGAATGGACTCCGGGCGTCGTCGAGGAAATGGGCGACGCAACACGGGCTCAGCTTCGCGAGTCCCTCGGGCGTGAGCCGTCGATTGCCGAGGTTGCAGGAAACCTTCGTGGGTACCTCGCCCAGAGGGGCAGGCGTCCGAGCGATGCCACCCTGTCTCAAGTGGAGTTCGACCGCGCGGTTGTCGTCTCGGCGGAAGACACGGCCGACTACTGGCATCGGCTACCGAGCGGGACGAACATGCTGGACATTGTCTCGTGTCTCACGCCGTCGTTCGATCGTCTCTTCGTCGAGTTCCAGCACCGTCCTAACAAGCTCGGGCTCGACTCGTGGGGCGTTCTCTTCGTCGCGAATTCGCGTGAGGACGGTTGGGACGTGGAAGCACAACTGATCGGCGAGAGGCGGAAGGGCCACCCCGTCGGTCCGCTCGTTTGCTGGATGATGGCGCTCGACAGTCAGGGACTGCTTCCGCCGGGAGACGACGAGGGGTACGGGTCGCTACTCACATTCCCGCTAGCCATACCGGGTGTTCCCGAGTCCGTCGCCTACGAGTGGACAAACAGCCTTGCCGAGTTCCTTTGCCCTGCCGCATTCGCGATTTCGCTGTTGCATTGCCGGAACGTCTCGCTACGAACGGTCGACCCGCCAGAGAAGCTGTCTCGGAAGGCTGAAAGGCAGCACGGGCGTCCGCTGGTGAGTTATCACGTTCTCGACATCGAACCGATGCGCCGCGTTCTCGACTCCGATGGCGAGGCGCAGACGAAGGGACTCCGCCACGCCCTACACATCTGCCGGGGTCACTTCAAAACCTTCACCGAGGACGCTCCACTGTTCGGTCGGCATGTAGGCACTTACTGGTGGCCCGCCTATGTCCGTGGCAGCGCGGAGGTGGGCACGGTCGAGAAGGACTACCGCGTTCGCCTGGACAGCGGCGAGTTCGGGCAGGCGTACACGGAAGCCGACGAGAACGTGACGGTTGCCCCAGCCGAGGAGAAGCCAGACGACCCCGACACCTCGCAGCGTGGCCTTCGGGCACACAATCGGACGCAGAACCTTCTCGCCGCCGCAGTCGAAGCGGCGGGGTTCGCTCCGCGCAGGAAGGGACGCAGCGAGCCGAACTTCGACCTTGCCTGGAAGGAGGGCGAGACAGTCTGGGTGGCCGAGGTGAAGAGCACGACGGAGAAGAACGAGGAGCAGCAGATGCGCCTCGCGATCGGGCAGGTAATCCGCTACCGCCAGCTCCTATCCGAGGAGGGCCACGAAGCCCGAGCGCTGATCGCGATCGAGAATGCCCCGTTCGACGAGTCCTGGATTGACCTCTGCGGGCACGAGGGTATCGCGCTCGTTTGGCCCGAAGTGATGGCGCACGCACTTGGCGGACAGCCTCAGACTGCTGAGTAGATCGGGAGCGCCGCTTGGCGTGCGCAACTGGCGCGCAGCGGGGACCACCCTACTACTGTGCATGCGGTATGAGCGGCCTCGAGAAGGTGGGGAGTATCGCAGCCGTTGTGGCAGCTGTTGCGGCCGTGCTTTCGTTCGCGATCGCGTGGCATTTCGGGCGGCGTGCCAAGAACGCCGTCAAGTACGAGCGCCTGCGCGAAGCTCGGGATCTCGTCGAAACGATCTTTCATACCGGCAACAACACAAGATGGCCGGACTGCAACGAGGCGGCTTCACGGCTGCGGGCACTAGTAGCCGTGGCGGGACTCACTCTCCCGCACACGCGAAGACTCTCAGAGACCAAGTGGGATATGGACTCGTACCGCAGCGAGGACGGTCTACAGGTGCAAGTCGGGAAAGCGCGAGACGAGTTGGAGAGAGCAGCCCGGTCGCTCTCGTAGTAGTAGAACCGTGCTCCCTCTGGTCTGTTTGTGCATGCCGGGCGCGCAGGCGAGACAGAGGGGGAGCGCCGCCGCCTAGAACGACGCCCCTCGGCTCGCCGACGGCTAGGGCCGGTTTTTTAGCGGACGAGTCCTAGGAACCGGTTGACGTGAGCCTTGAGGGGCCTATAGCGCGGGAGGCCCCGCGCGGGGCCTCCCGATAAACTCGACTAACCGCCTCGTTACTAGGGCAAGGGGATTACGATGATCTCTCGGTCCCAGAAATACGCCGTTCCGCTATAGGCTCCGTACTTCGC